>Ga0070761_10000637_pt1 | contig 22433 bp, 16 predicted proteins | sample HubBroMetageREF1_FD_66724 | JGI IMG/M metagenome (GOLD analysis project Ga0070761, IMG submission 66724) | Reference soil microbial communities from the Hubbard Brook experimental Forest, New Hampshire, USA - Hubbard Brook CCASE Soil... | ecosystem: Environmental > Terrestrial > Soil >... | reverse complement strand
CGCTTGAAATGCGCTTTGCCATCCGCCCCCACCGTGAAGTTGGGCCCGTCGCCGGCGTGGTGGCCTTCCGGATTCTCCAATCCGTGCTTCTTCCCATCGGGATTGAAATGCCCGCCCGCGGACTTGAAATCCGGCGCCTCGCACTTCGCGTTCTGATGAAAATGAATCGCATGTTCACCGGGAGGCAGATTCTCGAAATTGACTTCCATCCCGATCCCTGTGCCCGATTCCCACAGAATCGCGGACCCTACAACCTTGCCTTGAGCATCCTTGAGTTGAACGAGCATCTTGGCCGAACTGGCGGAGGCGAGCGCGACCACCAGCACTGCGAGCGAGAACAAGCGAGTGGTTTTCATGCGAGGGATTATAGCGAAATAGGGTGCAAGCTGCGAGCTATGGACGCCCGGTTGGCTCGTAGCTCGTAGCCCATAGCTCGCGCCACCCGTAGTGGCTCAGTTTTCGACTTGTTTTGAAAGCGCACGACTTCACAGGATGCGGAAAAAACTCACGCAGGGACAGCCGCCCTCGGCTGTCCAGCGAGCGAAGCTCGCTAAGCGGCAATGGGAAGGGCGCGGCTTCAGCCGCGCCGTAACTGCCGCATAATCACTCGCAGCTTTGGCCGCTGGGGGAAATACGTCTTCCAAACTGAGCCCTCCCTGCACCGCCTCCGCTCTGGCGCAGAATGCCGGGCAATGTGACAATAGACAAATGCAAAGATCTCTCACTACAGCTCTACTATTGGCCGCGACGATGATGCTGGCCGGAGATGGCTATGCCCAGCAGACTCCAGCAAGTACTCCGGCGGCAACGACACCAGCGGCTCCTGCAGCCACAACTCCGAAAGCAGCCACCACGGCGAAGAAGCCGGCAACGGCAGTGCCGGCTCCGCTTACCACGAAAAAGCAAAAGTTCAGCTACGCCCTGGGAATGAACATCGGCACCAACCTTGGCAACACCCTGAAAAACCAGTCCGTCGAAGTGGACTGGAATCTGGTGGCCCAGGGATTGAAGGACACCACCAGCGGCGCCAAGACGCGTCTGACGGAAGAAGAAGAGAAGACCGTGCTCACCGACGTGCAGAACGAGATTCGCAAAGAGCAGGCGGACAAAATGAAAGAGGCTTCGGATAAGAACAAGACCGAGGGCGAAGCATTTCTGGCAGCCAACAAAGGCAAAGAGGGCGTCGTTACCTTGCCCAGCGGCTTGCAGTACAAGATTCTAACCGCCGGCACCGGACCGAAGCCCACGGCATCCGACTCGGTTGTGTGCAACTACCGCGGCACTCTTATCGATGGCAAAGAATTTGACAGCTCCGCCAAACACGGGAAACCGGCGACATTTCCTGTAACGGGAGTCATCAAAGCGTGGACGGAAGCGCTCCAGCTCATGCCCGTGGGATCGAAGTGGCAGCTCTTCATTCCTTCAAGCCTGGCCTATGGTGAGCGCGGTGCAGGCGCCGACATTGGGCCCAACGCCACCCTGATCTTTGAGGTCGAACTACTCTCGATCCAGGAAAAACCAAAGGACGACAAGGCAAAAGACGACACCGGCAAGGGCGCAAAGCCCGACGCCAAGCCCGAAGACAAGAAGCAATAATCTTTGTCCGGTGGAGTGCCGGGCGTCCCCGCCCGGCTGGACGGGCAACACGCCCGTCCCCCACCGAACGATTCATCACGAAACCGCTTTACCTTCCCAGATACTGCACGTGGACGTAGGTTTCGAGCCTGACGTTATAGGCCAGGTACCATCCCAGGTGGTCGGGATCGTCGGAGATGACGATGCGGATTGCCGCGTCTCCGGAAGCGAGGCAATCCCGTCTCCATCACAGAAGTAGCTCTCTATTCGTAGCGCAGAGCTTCGATGGGATCAAGCCTGGCGGCGCGGATCGCCGGAACCATGCCGCTGATCAATCCGACAGCACTAAGAATGACGATGGCGACGAGCAGCGTCACCGGGTTGATCATCAGCCGTATGTCGCCCGCTTCGGCGTGTTTGGCCATAGCGCTATAAAGCGTAAGTCTGCCCACGGTGAGCGCAACCACGTACGCCAGGATGATGCCGAAGAGTCCGCCGATGAAAGTAATGGTGAGCGCCTCGGCCAGAAACTGAAAGAAGATGTAACGCCGCCGCGCCCCGAGCGCTTTCTCGATGCCGATCTCGCGCGTGCGCTGTGTAACCGAGACCAGCATGATGTTCATCAACCCGACGCCGCCGATGCCCAGAGTCAGCGTGCCGATAAACCCCAGCAGGATCTTGAGTCCGAGCGTCACCACTTCAAGCTGGTGAACCTGCTCCATCAGATTAAAGACAAACATGGCGCGGCGATCGGCGGGATTGAATTTGTGCTGTGCCGCCAGGATGTAGCGCGCCGATCGTTCGATCCGCTCATAGTCGTTGGTTTCGTAATTGAACCAGACGGAGTCGAGATAGTGGGTGTCCTTCAAGTCACCCATGGCGGTAAAGGGGATGTAGACCACGCGATTGATATTGTCTTCGCCTCCCTGCATCTTGGGGCTGAGCACGCCGACGACCTCAAAGCTGATGCCATCAATGCGGATATACTCGCCCAGAGCGTTGCGTCCGGAGAAAAGTTTTTCTTTCGTATCGGAACCAATGACCGCAACCCGCGCGCGCTGGTTTTCATCTTCAGGAGTGTAGAACCGCCCCTGCGCGAGGCCCAGAGCGCGGATGGTGAAAGTGTTGGGATATTCGCCGTTGACGCCGATGGTGTAAGAGCGAGTGTCGTACTGCACCGTCGAATCCTTGTTGCAACCGGGAGTGATGTGCGTGATCTGCGGAATGTTGGTGGTCAGCAGGTCGACGTCATCCAGTGTGATGCGGATTTGCGCGCCCGCCTTGTCACCTCCCGACTGCATCGACGAGCGTCCGGGAACCAGGATCATCATCTTCGTGCCGAAGTTGGCGAAGATATTGGCGCAAGCTTGGCCGAAACCGTCACCGTAGGCCAGCAGCATGACCACCGTAGCGATGCCCCACGCCATGCCCAGCATGGTGAGCGCAGTCCGCCGCCGGTTGTAGCGCATGGCATCGTACGATTCCTCGAGCAAGTCGCGCATCATCGGATGATTCCTGCCGCCGACCCTTGTTGTTCGAACGTACCGAAAAACGTCGCCGCAGTGATTTGGTAAAGAAAGTTGTCTCGGCCGTCGCTATCAGGCTTTGATCCCACCCGAACTCCGCCTATTTTTTCCACCGCTCTCTGCGAGCGTAAATTCTGTGGCCCCACAATCAACGCAACGCTGTTCACGAATTTGAAAGCATGCCGCAGCATGAGCTGTTTCATTTCCCGGTTGTAAATGCCGCCCCAGTGGGATCTGGCCAAAAACGTCCATCCGATTTCGATCTCGCTTTTTTCCTTGTCATATCCGTGGAAACGCGACGACCCGATAACCCGGCCATCTTTAGAATCGATCGCGATCAACGCTCCGCCGGATTCCAGGGCCTCGCGGAAAAACTTCGTGAAGACCTCTTCTTCGTAACGATCCTTCATCGGATGTTGTTCCCAAATAAGCGGATCTGAAGCCACCGCATACAAGTCACCAAAGTCCTCTGCTCGCAGCGGCCTGAGTTCGAGAAGCTCGCCTTTCAAGATGGGTTGGAGATCAAACGACATTATTCCTGCCTCAAGGCCTCCACCGGTTCCAGTCGCGCGGCCTTGCGCGCCGGATAGAGTCCGGCCGCAACGCCCGCAAGCGTAAGGCTGGCGATCGCGAGGATCGCAGTTTTTGCCACCAGTCGCGGCGGATCGAAGCCGCTGGGACCGTTGAATTTGCCCAGCACCGCCATGAATCCGCCCGCCAGTCCCATGCCGATGAGTCCGCTGACCAGCGTCAGCAAAACGCCCTCGGCGAAAAATTGCAGCATGATGCTGCGGTTGGTCGCGCCCAGAGCCTTCCGCAATCCGATTTCACGCGTGCGCTCGCTCACCGCGATGAGCATGATGTTGATCACGCCGATGGCGCCCAGCGCCAGCGTGACCAGACCCACCGTGCCCAGGAATTCGTTCATCGCATCGAAAATAGTGCCCATCATCTGCGCTTGTTGCACGAGGTCCAGCCCCTCGAAGGCGTCTTCATCGTGATAATCGAAGTGGTGATTGCGCCCGACGATGCGCCGAGCCTCGTCCCGTGCCACGAGGTGTTCGTCGGCCACGCGCGGCTGATAGTAGATCATCGAAATTGCATCGAAAGCTTCCTCGCCCTTGATTGGAAAATCGCTGCGCATGACCTGGAACGGAATATAGGCGCGCGTATTGGTCATGTTGTCGTCGCCGCGCCCCACCCGCTTGAGCGTGCCGATCACTTCAAAGCGATAGCCGTTGAGTAAAATAAACGAGCCGATCGCCGGGCGTCCCGGGAACAGGTGATGAGTCATCTCATCGCCCAGCACCACCACGTTGCGTTTCTGAGCTTCGTCGAGGTCGTTGAGCCAGCGCCCCTCCTTCAATGGCAGGAAACGGATTCCGTTGTACTGCGGCTCCGCCCCGTTGAGCTGGCCGCTGGCGCTCGCGAACTCGCTGACCGCATGCACGTCGTTGCTCGAAAGGACTGGAGTAGCGGCGTGAATGTGCGGGCATTCTTTACGGATGTCGAGGTAATCCTGATAAGTAAGATGGTACTGGCGCGCCGAGTTCATGCTGCCCGGAACCGCCGGTGCGCGCCCGGGGAACATCATCATGATGTTTTCGCCGTACTCCGAAAGGTTGCGCTTGTTGCCCGTTCTGAAGCCTTCGCCGAGCCCCACCAGCAGCAGCAGCGACCCCACGCCCCACGCAATTCCGAACATGGTAAGTGCCGAGCGGAGTTTGTGCGCCCAAAGGGTGGCAAAAATCTGCGCGAAGACGTCGATCACCATCTGCATGGTTCGTAACCCGCAGCGAAGTATTGCCCCTTCGCCTTTCCGCCCCCAGCTTCCGTTCTCACTAGGTACAGGATAGCAAGCGCCCAAAGGGGGGTACACCGCCAAATTTCGGGTAGCGGCTCGGTTTCGATTTGTTTTGAAAGGGCACGACTTCACAGGATGCGGAAACAATCGGGCGTTGCGCTTGATTTTGGGTGGCGCAGCGGTTCCCCGCTGCCGGCTTCAGCCGCTGGGGGCGTGCGTCGTCCAAACTGAGCTACTACGAAATTTCGGCAGTGCGTCCCTGGTGGGGCGAACGCCGTCTTTGTTACCGTCAGCTTGGATCCGAAGGAATTCTGGAAGCGGGCCGGGACTGGGACGACTCCAGCCCCAGAAAACCCACCGCCGCCAGCGAATACAAAAGAGCGGCTATGATGAGCAGCGCTTTCATTCCAATGATCAGCGACACGTTTTCCAGCAGGCCGCCGACCACCGCTCCCAGCATGTTGGCGCCCAGCGCTGCCGCAGGCGACTCCGCCGATCGAAATTCAGAGGCGAATAACAACCCGGCAAAGAAAACCGGAATCGCGAAGATAAGCGCGGCAAACGCACCGACCATGGGCGCCGAGCCAGGAATGCGGTTGAACGGCACGAAGTAAGCGCAGGCGATGCCCACCAGTATGCCGATCAGAGTCCAGCTGCGCGGCCACGTGCGTCGTTGTTTTTCAATAACGAAATTCGCCAAAAGCAGCGCGGATAGAATGGCCGCGATCACAATGCCATTGACCTGCCACGTGGTCCCAAAATACAAAGCCAACCGGCTCACCACTTGCGTCTCCAGCAGCAGGAATCCGGCGCCCATGCTGAAGAAAAACAGCGAAGGAACGCGGGTCCGGGCTTCGGGAATCTGCAAATAAAAGACCGCCGCCAGCAAAATAACAAGCGCGCTCAGCAAATAGAAAATTCCCGGAATCCAGTGCCCCTGGTGGTACAGATAGGGCCAATCGTCGGTGGTGACCGCCACTTCAGGCATGGCAAGAAAAACCGGACGCCCAGCTGCGACAAACTCACTCAGCCGAGGATCGGCGGCCAGTCTAGCCTCCACCTGTCCTGAGGGCGAGATGGCAAAGCAGGTCGCCGCCGCGGTGTAGTTCGAAGGCGCGAGAAAAACCACCGGAGCCTTCCCGAAAGTGCGCGTCAGCATCTCGTCCAGGCGTCGCCCCACAAAAGGATGATTGATCTGGAACTTGATGAACAGAATTCCGTTCGGAGCAAGCAGGGCGCGAGCTTCGCGGAAAGATTCCTCCGTGTAAACGAAGTTGTCGAGCCGCATGTTGGAATAATCGGAAAGCTGCGTATGCGAATCGAGCAATCCGAAAAGGATGAGATCGTAACGCGCGGTGGTGCGCTTCATGAACGCGCGCGCATCGGTCAAGTGCGCGGAAACGCGCGGATCATCATAAGGATGCTCAGGGTGTCGGCGCCGCCCAAGCTCGAGAATCTTAGGATCGATTTCCACCGCATCGACAGCGCGACTCTGGTGGCGCAGAGCGGCCGCAACGTCATTGCCCGTGCCCGACCCCACAATCAGCACGCTCGGGTTCGGCGAAGTAAAACGAAAAGGCAGATTGTAGGGATTCTCATCCGCTGCCTCCTCCAACAAATGGGGATGCCGATCCAGAAAGGCGGGAGAGAGATTCACCATCACCTGGTACCCGGTGTGGTTGACGCGAATCTCCGTTCGGTAAAGCTCGCCATCGCGAAAATTCTCATCCTCCAGTTCAATCTGCTGGTACGGAGTCCACAAATTGAAGTGGTGCGGAGTGGAAGGATCGATAAGCAGGATCGCCACCGGCAAGACGGCCACAGCGATCCGTATGCTATCGCTGCGCGTCGTTTGCAGCAGCGCCATGCCCGCCAGCACGATGGTGAACCAAACCTCCGGCGGCAGAGCGAGCCACGACACCGCAAAAAATGCAAGAATGCCCGCCAGGCTCCCGCCCAGATTCCACGAGTAGCCATAAAGCGTCCGCGGAGCCAATTCAATCTGACGGCTTACCGTCTGTCCCATGGGAATGAAAATGTAAGTAATCAGAAAGAGCAGAATGGCAGTGACCATCACCGCCAGAATGAAGCCACTGGTGTCGTGCATGGCCCGAGTGGCCCATATCTCCATGTCCTGCGACCCGCCCAGGTATTGCGAAAGGCTCTCCATGATCTCCGCGCCGTTCCAGGGCAGCCGAACGATGACGATCAAGCCGAGCAGCGCAGTCGCGGCCGTCTGCCAGCGAGGACGTTGCCGAGCCAGCGCGCACCCCAGTCCGAAGCCCAGAAAGCACAACAGCAGCGCCAGATTCTTGACATAAGCAAACACCCGCACTTCCGTGGCAACCCAGCGAATCAGCGCAAGTTCCGCGAACAAAGTAAGCGCGCTGGCCAAGAACAAAGTAGAAAGACTCCACTGCCCCGGCAAATCAGAAAGCGAAGTGCGCGGCCTGATCACGCGATAGCCGACCAGCAGCAAAGCGGCCAGAATAAAGCCCAGGATGCGCAAAGACATGTAGGAGTCCACAGAAAGAAGAGCGCAACAGAATAACACTGAAAAGGTTTGCGTAGGGACAGCCGCCCTCGGCTGTCCAGCCGTGCGCAGCACGGCCTCCGTACGCACCGCCAATAACGCTTCTAGCAGCTCAGCTGGTCGCGCGTAAGTTTCAGCCCGGTCAGGTTGCCAAGAATCGTCACCGCAATCTGCTCCGTCTGGAAAAATTCCTCAGACGTTTGCTGCAGATCGTCGACGGTGACGGCCTCGATGCGCTCGATCAGCTCGTCGAGCCCATAGAAATGGTCGTAGTACATCTCCTGCCGAGCCAGGTTTGCCATCCGCGAGGTCGAGGACTCGAGCGACAGCATGAGGCTGCCTTTGAGCTGATCTTTAGACCGGCGCAGTTCTTCTTCCGGCACAGGCGTGGCTTTCAAGTTGCGGAATTCCTCGACCACGCACTCCACAACTTTAACCGCCGACTCGCGCGACGTCCCCGCATACACGCACATGGACCCAGTGTCGCGATAAGGATTCAGATCGCTGTAAATGGAATAAGCCAGCCCCTGCCGTTCGCGAATGTTCTGGAACAGCCGCGAACTCATCCCGCCTCCGAGCAGCGTATTCAGGATGTAGGAAGCGTAGCGTCGCTCGTGCGCCATCGGATGCGACGGCACACCAATGCAGATCTGCACCTGTTCGAGCGATTTCTTATTTCGCAGGTTAATGCGCGAAAAAGTCTTAGGCTGCGGAGAGTGCAATCCGTTCTTAGCCGGCTTCACCTGCTCAAAATGTTTGGCGACGAGTTCGACAAAGTGCTTATGCTCGAGATTACCCGCGGCGCTGACGATGAGATTGCCCGGAGCAAAGTGGTGTCCATAGAACCGCGACACAACCGGCCGCTCGAATTTTTTCACCGTTTCGCGCGTACCCAGAATCGGCAGCCCGAGCGCATGGTCCTTCCAGAAACTTTGGGTGAAGATTTCATGAACCAGGTAGTCGGGATTATCCTGATCCATTTTTATTTCTTCCAGTATGACGCCGCGTTCCTTAGCGATATCGCCGGCGTCGAACACAGGATGCAGAACGAGATCGGTAAGAACATCGAGCGCAATTGGAAGATGCTCATCGAGCACTTTGATGTTGAAACAGATGCATTCCTTAGCCGTGAAAGCATCCATATTCCCGCCGATCGAATCGACCTGGCGCGCAATGGCCTCGGCGGAGCGCGTTTCCGTCCCCTTGAACACCATATGCTCGATGAAATGCGAAATGCCGTTCCATTCCGAATCCTCGTCGCGCGACCCGGACTTCAGCCAGATGCCAATCGCCACCGAGCGAATGTGCGGCATCTGCTCCGTGATCACGGTCAGGCCGTTCGGCAGGGTCCGACGACGAATGCTGCGGGTTTCCTTTACCATTTGTTATTCTGCTTGTTATTCTGCGTGCGCGCTGTTGCTGCTACTATTCTCCCACAATCTGGGACGAGGCGATGTCGGCTGAAGTTTAGCCTTGTTTTTGTTTAACTTACACCGAATCCTTAGCGTCATAATTCAGTTATGCTGTGAGATAGGCGAGGACGCCCGCAGCTCCAGCAAACTCAATGCTCAGCCAGCCATCGAATTCGCTCTTGGGACTTAGCCTGCAGGAACTCACCGATCTTGCGCTTGAGGCGGGGCAGCCTGCCTATCGGGGACAGCAACTATTTGATGCCGTATATCGGCAAAAGATCGACCGGCTCGATCGGGTTTCGACGCTGCCCTTGGAATATCGCGCCCGCCTAGCCGACGAAGGCTGGCACGTCGGCCTTCCAAAGATTTCGCGCAAGTTCGTCTCGAGCGACGGCACCGTACGCTATCTCGTGGAACTCTCCGACGGCGAAACGGTGGAAACAGTGTGGATGCCCGAAGGCGATGGCGGCGAGAGTGGCGACGGCACCGACGCAGGCGACGAGATCGAGACGGAAATAGATACGGAACATGTGGTGGCGGAGCTACGCCCCGCAACCCGGAGCAAAGCCCACTCCGCATCCGAGACCTGGCGCCGGTCGACAATCTGCGTCTCCAGTCAGGTAGGCTGCGCAGTAAATTGCAAGTTCTGTTTCACCGCGTTGCTCGGAGTCAAGCGCAATCTCGAGGCAGGAGAAATTGTCGGCCAGATCGCAGCCGTGCTTCGCGACCAGGGAGTCGACCCTCCGCTGCAGCGCGTCAACATCGTCTTCATGGGCATGGGCGAGCCCTTCCTGAACTATGACAACTTCATGAAATCAGTGCGCCTGCTGGTGGAGGGCGTGGGCATCCCGGAGTCGCGCATGACGGTGTCAACCGCCGGAATCGTGCCGCGGATTCACGATTTCGGTCAGGAGTCATTGCGTCCGAAGCTTGCGATTTCGCTGAATGGCTCGAACGACGCGCTGCGCAGCGAGGCAATGCCGCTGAACCGTAAGTGGAACCTGGCCGACCTGATGAAGGCAGCGCGGGAATTCCCCCTGCGCGCGCGCGAGCGCCTAACCTTTGAATATGTGCTTTTGGCGGACGTGAACGATGCTCCCGAGCAGGCGCGCGAAGTGGTGGAGTTGGTGCGCGGCATAAGAGCAAAAATCAATTTGATCGCGCTGAATCCCGGAACGGAGTTGCCCTACCGAACGCCAAATCAAGAGAGGGTGTTTCAGTTCCAGCGCATCCTGGTAGAAGCAGGAATTCCGACCTTCATCCGGCGCCCGCGAGGCCGCGACATTTTCGCCGCCTGCGGCCAGTTGAAGAGGACGGTAGAAATAGCCCCAGTTGCAACCTAGGGACGGCCACCCTCGGCTGTCCAGCCGAGTGAAGCTCGGCAACGTGTCCGCATCCGCGGGAACCCTGGAATCGCATGATCTAGCCAATCGTCGCAGTTCGCCGACGAGCACTGCGAGAACCCGGACCCCCTCGCGCCGTGGAACGAGCAGGCAAAGGCGAATGAATTCGGGCACTGCGGTGCGCAGAGGTAGGACGCACCGTGAGTGTGGCCTCCGTCTTCAGCCGATCGGAGCAGGTCAGCGGCTTCTCCACGCCCACTTTCGCTATCTTTGCTCGCGTCAGGTTGCTCACGGAAGGCCGACATTCGTCGAGAATCTCACCCAGTTGGCCTTGTGTGTAACCCTCGCTTTTCAATTTCCCGGAAGACAAAACTGTGCCGTTGCAGGCGCCCCTTGAAACCTGGAACGTCTAACTGCCCCGTGCCACCCAGCTATTAGCGGCCAGCGCGGAGCGTCCCGCCGCATTCCCCGCGACTCGCAATTCCATTCGAAAAGCAGAGTCGTCGGGAGCCGAAGGCTGCAATAGACGCCCGCCATGTTCTTCCACGATGCGGCAGCAGGCGCTCAACGAAAGCGTGGAAGGTTTGTTCTCGCCTTCGGAGCTCAGCGGCGACAAGGTCGACTCGAGGTGCCAAGAAGCGTCCCCCGAAACACGCTCTCCCGCAACCGGATCGTAAGCGGAGAAATCCACCATCACCATGTTGCCTTCGCTGTGCGTATGCACCATCAGGATCGGATTTGTTCCGTGCTTGAGGCGCGAGTTGATCTGTCCCGCAAGGTGCATGCACACGTGGAGAATCTGGTTCGAATCCGCCAGCACCGGCGGAAGCGAAGGAGCCAGATCCAGCCGGACGGAATTGCCCTCCGCCTCCAGTTGCGGAGCCAGCAGCAGCACCGTGGTTTGCAGCACGGAGTTGATGTTGACCGCGGCAAACCGCGCCGGAGTCTGACGCGCGAAGGTGAGCAAACTCGCCACCAGCGTGGTCGTGCGGCGCACTTGCTCGCCGATTTGCACGGCCTGCGATTGCTCCTGCGGCGGCAATGTCGACACATTCAACAAGTCGCTGTATCCCAGCATGGCGGTGAGCGGGTTATTGATCTCGTGAGCCGCTCCGCCCACCAACTGACCGAGTGACGCCAGCTTCTCCGATTGGATCAGCTTTTCCTGCAACGCCTTGAGGTCGTCGAAAGAGCGCCGCGACCTTTCAAGAAATAGCGATAACTCGTCTCGTAGGAGACGTTGCCGCCAGAAAACCACCACCCCCATTACCACCATGGTCAAAAGAGTCACGGTAATCCGGAACTCCTTGACCGCATTTGGAATCTTCGGGTCCAGTTCCGCCAGCAGGGCGGCCCCGATCAGACTGAACAGAGTGAACATGCTCAACCATGTGATCCAGACGCCCAACACCGGCCGCGAAGGCCTCGAGTCAGAGAGGTCAAAACGCCGCGCCAGCAAGGGCACCACGCCCATCCATGCGATCGAAAGGATCAGCGGGATGTCGTAGATGCTGCCGCTGTAGTAGAGCTTGCGACCGATCGCCCAGGTCGCGACATACGAACTGGAAGCGTAGAGCGCGCTCGCGCCCAGCAACTGTCCGTAAAGCTGCCGCCACCCGCCCGTGGCGGTATAAGCGAGGACTGCCAGCGCCGCCAGGAGCAGCAGTTTTTCGATCAGATACGCGAGGTTGAGATTCGCGTTGTAATCCCGTTCATCCACCCACACGGTTTGCCACGGGATGACGAAGTACACATAAATGAAGACCCACCAGATGAGCAGGAGGGTAAAGTCGAGCATGCGGACACGCTCGTCGCGCTCGTCTTCGTGCAGATGAGGCAGCACCGCAAGCGCCGCGATCATGGGCACCAGATGCAGGAACAGAACTATGTCACCGAGAAACGGGTCGGGCACGTCCTGACGCTTCAGGACTTCAAAGTAATTCCACATCCCCTGGTAGAGAAGCCAGAAGAACATCCCCAGGCTCATCAGTATCCAAAACAGCCAGATGTGGAGAGTAGGACAGCGCGAGCGCGAGGTATTGGGCAGGAAAGCAGCGGTCGCCACCACCAGCAGTCCGCCCTGGATCAGGTCGCTCGCGATCATCAGGGTATCGCCCCTCGACATGAGCAGCGACGCCGCAATCTGGCCGAGAACCAGCCCGACCAGCAGGAAGACCCAGAGTTTCGTGCGTGCGGCCAAGGCAAACCACTCCAACCTTCATTCTAGAGCGTGATGTGCCTTTGCGGGAGTTACTAGTGTAAGCAGTGGCAGGCGAGGGAAAGCGTCGACATCTGCGGCTCGCGACAGGGCATCTGCTCTCCAGTAGAGACGGGGCTCGCCCCGTCTTCGCGGCGCTCCGCCAGCCTGCCAAGCCCGGAAGTAGCTTGTTTTTGAAAGGGCACGACTTCAGTCGTGCCGTGAATGCCGCGGAATTCACTAGCAGCTTTAAGCCGCTGGGGGAATGCGTCCTCCAGACTGAGCCACCACGTATCAGGAACCTCATTGGAGTTTGTCCGAGCTTCCCTTTAGAATGAGGCACTCAACCTTAGCGCTAGCTCGTCGACGTGATTCCCTTGCCCTGGATGATTCTTCGATACCGTGATCTATGGCGCTTCCGCGCGCCGCTTAGTGCGGGCGAAATCCGGCGCACCGAGCGCTGGCTGGCGACGGCTCGTGTAGCGCTGACCATCGGGGCGGTAGTCGCGCTCTTGATGGAGCCCGTGCGCGGCTTCGTGTATTCGCGCTGGCTCTACTGGCTGCTGACCGTGTACCTGATTCACTCCGTGGTGGTGTTGCTCTTGCTCCGCTTCCGGCCCCAGTCCACCACCGCTTTTCGTCTGGTAGTTCATAGCGTCGATATCCTGTGGCCGGTGCTGATTTCCCTGTTCGCCACCGCGCAGCGCGGCCCGTTTTTTCTGTTCTTCGTCTTCGTGATGGTATCGGCCGCCTATCGCTGGGGGCTATGGGAAACAGTCGGCACCGCCGTCGCCGCCGCGGCACTGCTCGAACTGGAAGCCTTCGCGGTGCGCGCCGGCCTCGAACCAGCGGCGGATCGCTGGCTCTATGCGGCGCATCTGCCGCGCCTCGGCGTCAGCGTTCGCGAACTGGATCCGCAACAGCTGTTCATAAGTTCCGTCTACTTGATTGTCCTCGGTTTCTTACTTGGCTACATGTCGGAGAACCAGAAAAAAATCCGCGCGGAGCGCGCCGTGATCACCCGCGTTCTTAGTTCCACGCGCGTCGAGGCCGGACTCACCGGCACCATGCAGCAGATTCTCGGGGAAGTAATGACCATCTACGGCGCGTCCCGCGTGATCGGTGCCTCGCAGGAGTCGAACAGTTACCGCGTATTCCTCGCCGAGGTCAAGCGCGGCGCCGAAGGCATCGAACCGCTCCGCTGGCGCGAGCCTTTGCCGGAGACCGAAAAGTCGTATCTGTTCGACTCGCCGGTCGACGCCGTTTACGCGTCCCGCAGCAGCAACGGTTTTCACGCCGTGCTGCTCGATCGCGAGGGCGATCGGGTGCGCGACGCCAACACGCAATTTCTGGATGCGCTCGCCCGGGTGGAAAAATTTGACGCCATCGTTTCGGTGGCCCTGGAGTTCGGGTCCGAATGGTCGGGCCGCGTGTTCCTGTTCGATCCCAAGATGATGGGGGACCCGGAAGAAGAATTGCGTTTTCTCCAGGAATTCGCGCAGCAGGTGGGCCCGGCCATTTACAACGTGTACCTGATGCGGCGGCTGCGCGAGCGCGCCGGCGCGGTGGAACGGGCGCGCTTCGCCCGCGAACTTCACGACGGAGCCATCCAATCGCTGATCGCCGTGGAAATGCAACTCGACGTCCTGCGGCGCCAGTCGGGCCCAGAGTTGCCAGTCGTGAACGCGGAGTTGGGCCGGATCCAGAAGCTGCTGCGTGAAGAAGTTCTCAAGTTGCGCGAACTGATGCAGGCCATGAAGTCGTTCGAGGTGAACGCGGACCGGCTTCTGGGTTTCATTTCCGACACGGTGGAGCGTTTCCGGCGCGAGACGGGAATTGCCGCCGAGTTCGTCAGCGAGTTGGAGCACGTCGATTTGGCGCAGAAAGTCTGCCGCGAACTCGCGCGCATTGTCCAGGAGAGCCTGGTCAACGTGCGCAAGCACAGCGGAGCCCACCATGTGCTGGTCCGGCTGGCGCAGCGGGCCGGTAATCTGCAATTGACCGTCGAGGACGACGGCAAAGGCTTTTCTTTTTCCGGAAAGCTGTCCGATGCGGAACTGGAGAAGTCGGGCAAGGGACCCGCGGTGATCCACGAAAGGGTTCGACTCCTGGCGGGCGAACTCGCGATAGAATCAACTCCCGGGCACGGCTCACGCCTGGAAGTAAGCATTCCGCCACCGAGAAAGGCCAATCATGAATAGTCCCATCACGAATAAACCGAACTCGGATAAAACAAGCCCGGATAAACCAAACAACATGGATAAGCGAAGTCATCCCATACGCATTGTGATTGCCGACGATCATCCCATTTTCCGCGACGGGCTGCGCCGCCTGCTGGAATCGGAAAGCGATATGAAAGTGGTGGGCGAAGCCTGCGACGGCCGCGAGGCCGTCAAACTCGCCACCGAAATCAAGCCCGACGTTCTTCTGCTTGATCTCGCCATGCCGCACCACACCGGCCTCGATGCCCTGCGCGACCTGAATACCAGCAGTGTCGGCGCCGTGCGCATCATCCTGCTGACCGCGGCCGTCGAAAAAAAACAAATGGTGGAGGCGTTGCAATTGGGAGCGCGCGGCGTTGTGCTGAAAGATTCCGCCACCCAACTGCTGCTCAAGAGCATTCATGCCGTGATGGCCGGAGAATACTGGGTGGGCCGCGACAGTGTATCGAATCTGGTGCAGTACCTGCGCAACCTCATGCAGAGCACGAACGAGGAGACAAAACAGAAGAAATTCGGGCTCACGCCGAGAGAACTGGAAATTGTTTCCGCGGTGGTGGCGGGCTACGCCAACCGCGAAATCGCCGAATACTTCAAGATTAGCGAGGATACGGTAAAGCACCACCTCAGCAACATCTTCGACAAATTGGGGGTTTCCACCCGTCTGGAACTGGCACTGTTCGCGGTAAACCAGGGGCTTCCCCTGAAAACGATCGTTTAGTCAAGAGATTGGCCGACATCTTCCGATTCTAAGGGGAATCACTGAGTAATGGCACAATAGTGCCACTCCGGGCACTGCGGTGCTATTGGGTGGAAGCTTGGCTCAGGATATTTTACAATTACGCAAGGGCGAGAATCTGCTCGGACGTAGGAGTGCAGTTGCGCCATTGCCGACTGGGGGAAACAGTGATTAAAGCGATTCGTAAACTTTGGGTTGAGGACAGTGGTCAAGACGTCGCCGAATACGCAGTGATGCTTGCCGTGATTCTGGTCATCGTGATTGGCACCGTCAAACTGATTGGCACCAACGCCAACAACGTGTTCTCGCAAGTCTCAAGTCAGATGACGAACTAGCCGCACGACCAAGCCCCGCTGCGTCTGGCAGGGGGCTTCCCCTGATTTTTTCCCTGCGTTTTTCCCTAACAGCAAAGTCCGAGAGAAGCGAAGGCGGTAGCACGTCGGTTGGCCAAGAGCGTAGTTCGATGATTGCAGAGGGACCATGGCAGAGGTGAAACCTAAGGGATTCTTACCTCTGCAACCTAGCCTCTGCCCTTATCTTCCTACTGTCCCGTCGGAGCTGCCGCCGTCTTCTCCGGCGCCGGAGCCGCCTTGTCAGGAGCGCCGCTGCCCAGCCTGGTCAGGAACGGGAAGAAGGGCGTGACCTCGAAAGGCATCTTCTCGGCCGCACTGTTGATGGCCACGGGCTTGGTCTTGACCAATTCCAGCCGATCGTTCCACGGATCAATCTTGACGCGGCCACCGAGCGGAAGCGCCGCCACCTGATCCGCCTTCTTTGGGTCCAACTGCGGCGAGCCGGTCATCAGTGACGACATCCTGGTAGCGTCGCCATTCAGCAGGCTGTCACCAAGATGCGCGCGGATCAGATTCCTCAGCTGCGGAGCGTTAGCCTGCACCGCTTTGAGGAATAAGCCAGCCGTGGCCAGCTTGTCCTTATAAGGCGAGTTGTTGAGCAGCTCGATGGCTTTCTTATCGGCCGCCTCTTCTTCGGCTTTATCGCGAGCGAAATCCATCCGCTCGAAAGTCCGCTCATCGGGAAAGAACATGCGGTCATTGAAAGCAAGTTTGGTATTGAGATGATGCCCGAGCACGATGTGCGCCAGCTCGTGCGTCAGAATCATGGCCAGCGACGCTTCGTCGGGCAGCACGTCAATCATGCCGCGGCTTACCACGATGGTGTGTCCGATGGTGAAAGACTCGAGCGGCGTGGTCATCAGCACCCGGCAGTGTATCTCGGGCTGAATGTCGATGTTGTTGGTGACCAACATGTTGTTGACCACGGTCAACAGCACCTTGTCGATTTCGCCTTCCGGCGCCAGCAGCCCGATCTGCTGCAGCCGGTCAATCACGTTGAGCTCCGCCTGCCGCTCCCATTGGCGCTGCGCCTCGATGGGTGAAGCGTCCAGCGTTTTCTGACTCTGGTCCTGCACCGACTGTGGAGCGTCCACCGTGATCTCGGTAAACTCCGAGTTGCGCCGCAGATCCTTCAGGTTGTAGCCCCACAGCCGCGTCTGCGATTTGAAATTGAGCGTCTGCCCCAGCCGGCTCTTTTCATTCGATTCCTCGGAATAAATCAGCGAAGGCAGCCACACCCCGCCCGGCCGCAGGTTCTGCCGCCAGCTGTCAAAGTGCAGGTAGTAGCTGTATCGCGGATGCGGAAAGTAAGTGCCGTTAAACCGGACGATGTTGTAGTCCTGGTCTTCAATCCAGACGCGCCCCAGGAATCGCCCGTTGCCGGCGTCCTTCTTCGGGGCAACGTCCATCACGATGCAACGCACTTCCCCAAGGAACTCGCGCCGAACAAAAGTGAAGTCGTAATATTTGCGCTGAAAATCCTGATCGAGGATCACCATCTGCGCAAATCCCAGCGGATAAAACTTGAAGGCAAATTCGCTGCCTAGTTTGCTGAGCATGCGCTTGCCCAGTCCCGCCGTGGTTGGCGATGTGAAGGCGCGGTCATCGGTACCCTCGCTCATATCCAGACGCCCCAGAAAGTACACGTCACTGCGCGGGACAGGAGTGTCCAGCTCTTTGTCCTGCTTCAGATTCTGAAGATAGGTTTCCACCAGCGGATGCAGTTGCTTCATCTGCGCCATGAAGAGATGTTCGCGCTCAATCGCCCGATCCACCACCTGGTCAAAGCTGCTGGCGGCGGCGCTCGCCTGCTGCGTGGCAGCATCGCGGGTCGAGAGCTGGGGTTCCGGCGCGGTCTGGGCGGGAGCAGCCGGCGCAGGAGAAGACGGTGCAGGAGCAGTCTGCGCGAGCGACGTTTGGACAAACACAGCCGCGGCGCAGCAGACCAGGACGAGCGTAAGAAGTACGTTGAGGGGTCGCAGCATTTTGGTTGATTTCATTTTACATAGGATGCGCGCATGTTGCATGACTCATGTTGCATAACCCACGTTGCATGGCCTACGTTGCATGAGCCATGTCGCATGACTCACGATGCTAGCTGAAACTCGATGTGCAATACCGCCTCGGAATCCGCCGGCTGGCCGTCTTTCAGCGCGGGCTTGAACTGAATTTTCTCCGCCGCGTGCACCGCCGATTCGTCCAGCCCATGACCCAGGCCGCGCACCACTTTTACGATGCGAACCTGCCCGCTCGCTGAAAACACAACGTCGACCAGAACCTCTCCCTCAATCTTAAGCCGCCGTCCCTCGTCAGTGTAAACCGGACGAGGCTTAAACGTGATCTCAGCCGGCAGGGTCTTGACTGTGGGTTCGACCAACTTGTTTTTTGACTGAGAAGCAGGCACGATCTCGGCGTCTCCAAAGCCCGACTGGCGAACCGGAGCCCGCGAGCCGGAAATGCCAGAACTGTTGCCGGTAGCGACGCCGTTGCCAAACCCGGTGCTAGCAACCACTCCACGCGCGCCGTGCGCTCCACCCGTGCCGTTGCCGTAACCAGGCCCGTACGGCATGTCATAAGCGCCCGCCTGCGCAATCGTGACCGGGTGCCCGTGAGGATCCGATGCCGGCACGCCGTTCGGATCGCCGAAGCCACCCGTTTGTACCTTCGACGGCGCCGCCGCCATGGTCGGCGTGGCCGAACTCCCGCCGGAAAACACATTCGTTTTCACCGGAGGCCGCGGAATCTGCACCTTCACGTCCGGCAAAAGCTCTTTCGTCGCCGCCAGGTTCACCTTGGGCGCCTGCTCTTCGGGCACAGGAAGCTTTTTCCGCACCAACTCGGCCGGCACGCGCATGGCCTCCGGCCGCGGCGTCACCGGCTCGGTAATCTTCGGAGCAGGAGTAGGAACCGGAAAATGTCGAACCGGCGCCGGAGCCTGCGGAATCGGAGGCGGAGTGCTGACCAGGCTCACAAAGTGGTAATCGCGCTCCCGTGGCTCAAGAACATCCGGGTTCATGATGGCGGCAATCACGAGGAACGTCAGCACTACCGACTGCACGCCATAACTGAGAACAAACTTCCCCCAGCGAGTACCGGGCTCGGGAAGAATGCCTAGAGTCAATTCTGAAGCCTGGGAATTCATGTACTGTACCTCATCCTGATCCTGCCACCTGGCCAAAAAAGAAGTGATCAATCCCAACGGGCTAGCACTTCGAAGGCCGCGGGGAAAGGGTCGAAGGACGACACTTCTGAACCCTGAAGTGCACGCCGAAGGCCATTTTCGATGACCCCCATCCACACTTAAGATGCTGCTAAGCGGCTACTTAGACAGGGAAAAATTCATCCTACCAGACCGGCGCACCGCACCTGCAACATTTTTCCTATTTGCGGAAAGGGAAAAAATTATGGGAATTCGGAAGATTTTGCCCACGTAGCCAGCGCCACCCGCGCCGGGGTCCCCCAGACCCCGCTTTTCTCGGGTTAGGGTGGTGGTCAGCGGTCCAGAGGCGGCATGCGAACCCAGCTCAGAGGGGGGAATCAGTCCCGGAGGGACCCACGTCCGCCGCGACGTCATCTCGTCCGGACCGATTCAGCCTTTCGGATAGACTTTATGAAGGGTCAACACAATGAAGACACTTGGAATGGTAGGCGGTCTGGGCCCGGAATCGACGATCGACTACTACCGCTCCATCATCTCCCTGTATCGGCGCAAGGTAACAGACGGAAGTTATCCTTCGATCATCATCGTGAGTCTCGATGTAGATAAGGCGCTGCGCCTGGTCAATTCCAATCGCCTGCAGCAACTGGCGGAGTACTTCGCAGGCGCAATTCGAAAGCTAGCCGACGGTGGCGCAGACTTCGCACTGCTGTCGGCCAACACTCCGCACATCGTCTTCAACGATGTTCGTCGCCTCTCGCCCCTCCCGCTCATCAGCATCGTGGAGGCAACCTGCGAAGAAGTGGTACGCCGAGGGCTGAAGACAGTGAGCCTGCTCGGCACAAGATTCACCATGAGCGGCCGCTTCTACCCGGAAATCTGCGAGAAACATGGCATAGCTCTGGTGCCGCCGTCACCGGAGGAGCAAGCCTACATTCATGACAAGTACGTGAACGAGCTGATCAATGGAATCTTCCTGCCCGAAACCCGCGACCGCCTGCAACAGATCATCGCCCTCCAGAAGCAACGCGATCGCATTCAAGCCGTGATCCTCGCTGGAACCGAACTGCCACTGATCCTGCGCGCCGAGTCCGTCGAAGGACTACCCATACTTGATACCACTCAGATCCATGTCAATGCTGCAGTTTCGGAAATGCTGTCGGACCAGCTGTCGAACTAAGGGAAAGTGCGTGCACTCAGAACCGTTCGCGGTCGCCGCCGCGCCCCGATGTCGAAGGCCTTGCCTTTAGTCTCCCCGTCCCGGTTTCATTTTTCCTCTTTCATTTTCTTGCAGACTAGTGTGGTGTGCCCCGTCTTCGAATCGATCACCGTGGTCACGGGCAGACAACTGCAGGTCACCGTGTTGGCATTCTCCTGCTTCACGATTACACAGTGTTCGACGATTTCAGCGGTGCCTGGTGGCAACTGACTCCTTATTGGCGGCGGGGTCGCCGCAACCGGCTGCTTCTTCGCCGCGCAACCCACCAGAAGCAGGCAAAACACCAGCCAACCCTTCCTCATGCCTTTTGTTTTCGCTCTTGCGTACCCGCCTGTCGATGGCAACCTTGGTTACACGCGCGGATACCTGCAACGGCGCGCAGCAAACTGACCGTTACCCAGGGGCGTCGTAGAAACGGGGCCGTTGCTCCGGGCGCCGCATCTGCGAAAATGTCACCCGTCGACCGGATCGCCGTCCGCGTCCCGACCTACTCCCCACCCTTCTGCCCCGCCTGAAACTTCGTCCACGGCCCCGCCTTCATATCGCGCAGCAACGGCTTCTGCCACAGATACTCCGGATGACGCTCCAGAAAATCCGCCGCCCCAAAATCCTCACCACAAGGATGCCCCGCCCGCGCCACGAAACTCATATTCTCCGCCATCTTGCTATCCGTAGCTTTTCCCTGCACCGCGCCGCCCGGAGTGTACCCCTCCCATCCCCACTCCTTCACGCCCCGCGGTGAAGCATCGCCATGTCCGCACAGCGAGCGCTCGTTGGCCTGTTTTTTCTTTTCAAAGCTGTCGACATGGTCCGCCAGGAACGCCTCCGCCATCTCCACATCAATCGTTCCCTTAGCTTGCTCGACCATCTCGTCGGCCCGCGCATGTCGAGCATTCATCGAAGACGACGCATCGTTCACATTAAATCCGCTGGTCTCCTCTCGAATCAGCTTGGGATCGCGTGGAAAATTCGAACTCACGAAATATCCGTCCTTCGTCCGCCACAGCGGAGTATTGTTCAACCCCAGCTCCAGATAGCCGATCTCGCCCGTCTTGCGGTCGCCGATCAGCCAATCGTTGGCGTAACCTCCGTTGTTGCCTTCCTTGATGATGCGCACGTAATCATCAATACTCTTCGCATACTGCAGCGCTTTGCGCGAGCGCATGAATTCCGGCTTGCCATTCGGGTCCCATCCCTCGAACTGCGTGATTGTGGTTTCGGTGATCATGATGCCCGCCGAGTTCAGCCCGAAATCGTCGTCGCTGGTGATCACCCCGGGAAACCCGTCCATCAGAACGCGCTGTCCGTTCTGCGGCACGATGTCGAAGATCACCACCCAGCGTTCTCCCGCAAGATAACTGGTCCAATTGCTGTGCGCGATCACGATCTGATGATCCTTCGTGTATTTGCCGGTCGCAATGAAAGCGCTGCAATTGCCGGGAGCCGCCAGCTTCGGCGCGTTGGTTTTCTGGCTGGCTGTCTTCTGCGCCTTCTTGTCCAACCACGGCACGTAGTAATCCGGCACTTCCTCAAACCCATTGAGGGCCACGATATCGTAGAGGTCGAGGTTCACGCCGCGCGCCTTCACCCCGTCGGCGATGCCCTGCAATTCCTGCTGATACTCGGCGTCGATGTGAGGCCACAGCATCTCGCGCGCCGTCCTGCGGAAGAACTCCCAGTCGCGCTGAGTCTGGTGCGTGTCGACCAATTTGATCGCTTCGAACCCGTCCGCAATCTCCGCCGCCAGCAGATACCCGTGTTGGAATCCGATCTCCGAGGGCGATCCCTCCAGATGAACATAAGTCCACCCGCCCTTCTGAAAGCGGTAAGCCTTTTGCAACCGCCGATCCAAAGAAGCATCCGAAGCAGCACCGGAAGCAGCCGAAACGCCGCCCCGAGTCACCGCGTCCATCGACGCCACCGAAAGCACCGCAACCACTGCGCAAGCGACAACCATCGCCCTCGCACCAACAAAGCAGAACCGCCGATCCCCCATGGAATCCTCACGCTTTCCGATTTCAGCAACCGTCACCGGACGCCATTCTAGCCCAGCAGCTGCGGAAAAACTCGGAATCGCACTTGATTCTGTGTAGCGCGGGCGCCCCCCGTGCTACGATTCCATCGTGTTCAATCTCGGCAATCCGAAAACAGGTGGCGACTGGATCGTCCATATTGCGGGCGCAATGGTTGCGATATTCCTTGTTTGGTGGATGCTGCGACTCTATGTGCTGTAGCGCCCGCCGCCATGCTCGTAATCACCAAATCAGTCGATACACCGGCGCCCGAGTTCTCGGTGTAGTCGGGATGTTACGCCGACGATCGTCCTTCGCTGGTAGTGTCCTAATGAGTGCGTTGA
>Ga0070761_10000634_pt1 | contig 22462 bp, 18 predicted proteins | sample HubBroMetageREF1_FD_66724 | JGI IMG/M metagenome (GOLD analysis project Ga0070761, IMG submission 66724) | Reference soil microbial communities from the Hubbard Brook experimental Forest, New Hampshire, USA - Hubbard Brook CCASE Soil... | ecosystem: Environmental > Terrestrial > Soil >... | reverse complement strand
ACTGGCACTGACGCACACCATCGGCACCGCGGCCATCAAGGGCCTGCTGACGCATCGCGAGCCGTTTTTCCGCACCCCCAAGCAGGCCGGCAGCGCCGGCTTGTGGCACGCGCTCGCCGCCGCGCGCGAGGAAACCGTGATGATGATCGGCCTGTGGCTGTCGGCCTGGGGAGTGGCGCGTACCGGGCTGCCCGAGACCGCCGGCCCCGACCGCCTGGCGTGGATCATCGTGCTGCTCATCCAGTCGGTGCCCTACGCCTCCTCGCTGGTCGTCTCTCTCATGAGCGCCTTCCCGCTGCCGGCGCGGCTGCTCGGTACCGCTTACCGCACTCCGGTCGGCACCGAACGCCACCCGGAGGCGGACGCGGCGGGCTGAGCGGCGGTGCAGCACGGAAGGGCGCGGGCGATCGCCCTGATGCTGGGGGCGGTGGCGAGCTTTTCCGGCATGGATACGCTGCTCAAGATCCTGTCGGCGCACTATCCGCCCCTGGAGGTCGCGGTGCTGCGCGGTGCCTGCTCACTGCCGTTCATGCTGGTGCCGCTGGCACTGAGCGGCGCCGGCTGGCGCTCGCTGCGACCGCGGCGCCTGCCGATGCACGTGATGCGCGCCGCGCTCATGGTGGTGGCGCTCGGCGGCTTCATCTACGCGGTGCGCGTGCTGTCGCTCGCCAATGCCTACGCGGTGTTCCTGTCGGCGCCGCTGCTGGTGACCGCGCTGTCGGCGCCCCTGCTGAAGGAGCCGGCGGGCGCCGGTAACTGGGTGGCGATTCTGGTGGGCCTGGTCGGCGTACTGACCATGCTGCGCCCGGACGTCTCCGGGCTCGCCAGTTTCGGCTCACTCGCAGCGCTCGTGTCCGCGCTCGCTTACGCCCTCAGCGTCATTGCCGTGCGGGCGCTGGCGCGCACCGAAAGCACGCCCAACGTGGTGCTGTGGACCATCGGCCTGATGACGCTGTTCGCCGGCGTGCTGGCCGCCCCGGGGTGGGTGCCGATCAACGGTGCCCACTGGCCCTGGCTCGTGGCGCTCGGGCTGCTGGCGGCGGTCGCCCAGTACCTGCTCACCGAGGCGTTCCGCTCGGCGCCGCCACCGGTGGTGGCGCCGTTCGAGTACACGGCGCTCCTGTGGGGCATCGCCATCGACTGGCTGTTGTGGCACGTGCTGCCCTCGTTCCGGGTGTGCCTGGGCGGCAGCGTCGTGATCGCGAGCGGACTGTATGTGTTTTGGCACGAGCGGCAACAAGCGCGTAACACCACGTTGCGACAGTCTTGGAAGTGGACGGCAGACAAGGGCAGAATGTTGCGCCGATCGTCGACGGTGGAAGATGTCGCTCGCAAACAAGAGGAAGAGTCACCATGAGCAACGCCGATATCCTGGGTCGATTTGTCTGGCACGAGTTGTTGACTACTGATACCGCCGGCGCCGCCGCGTTTTACTCCAAGGTACTGCCGTGGCGCACTGCGCCCTCCAGCATGCCCGGATACACCGTATGGATGGCCGGGCAGTCTCAGATCGGCGGCCTGCAGGCGCTGCCCGCCGACAACGGCGCAACCCCGCCGCACTGGCTCATGTACGTCGGCACGCCCAACGTCGATGCCACCTGCGCGAAGGCCCAGAGCCTCGGCGCACGCACCGTCAAGGCTCCCGAGGACATTCCCAACGTCGGCCGGTTCGCGGTGCTGGCAGACCCGCAGGGCGCCACGTTCGCCGTGTTCACCCCGGGCGCAGGTCCGCCGCCGGGGCCGCAGCCGCCGCAGGGCAGTTTTTCCTGGCACGAGCTGGCGACCACCGACGGCGCCGCCGCCATGCGCTTCTACGCCGAGGTGTTTGGCTGGCGGAAGGGCCCCTCGCACCACATGGGCGATGGTGTCGGTGACTACCAGCTGTTCGAGTACGGCGGCAACCAGGTGGGCGGTATCTACAACCTGCAGGGCGCCGGCATGCCCTCGTCCTGGCTGAGTTACGTGCACGTCGCCAACTGCGACCGGGCGGTTGCCGCCGCCAAGGCCGCCGGTGGCCGTGTCATCAACGGTCCGATGGAAGTGCCCGGCGGCAGCTGGATCGCCGTGATGGGCGACCCGCAGGGTGGAGCGTTCGCGGTACACGAGATGCCGCGCGTCAGCGTGCAGCCCAAGCCCGCCTCCCTGCCGCCGGCGGCCAAGCCGGCCGCGGCACCCAAGCCGGCCACGGCACCGAAGCCGGCCGCAGCAACGCCGCCCAAGCCGTCGGTGCCGAAGACTGCGGCAGCTGCGGCGGCCGCCCCGAAGGCCGCGGCGCAGCCCGCAGCCGCGCCGCCCAAGACCAAAGCCAAGAAGACGGCGAAGAAGGCGCCCAAGAAGGCTGCGCGGAAAGCGGCGAAGAAGCCGGTGCGCAAGGCCGCAAAGAAGGCCGTGCGCAGGCCGGCGAAGAAAGCCGCGAAAAAGGCAGCGCGTAAGAGCACGGCGCGGCGCACCCGACGCAGCGCGCCGAAGAAGAAGAGCGCACGCCGCAGGCGTTGAACGCAAAGGGGCTACCGCGCCTCGGGCGCGGTGGCCCCCGCGACCGCACATCGCGCCGCAATTGTCGCCTGAGCGGCTACTGGTTATCCGCCTCGGCCCGCTGTTGTTGGGCGACCGCTTCCTGGTTGGCGGCGTCGATCTGCTGGCGCACGGGCTCTTGCGCCGCGGCGGCCGCCGCCGCCTGCTCGGCCGGTGACGGGTCTGCTGCGGCCGTCGCGGCACCGCTGCCGGCGATGTCACAGCCGCAAAGCATGGCAAGCGTCAGCACGACCACAGCGCGGTCCATGCCGCAAGGTTACGCCCGCGCTCCGCTGCGGCAACAGCGCTGTGGCACTATGCCGGCATGCCGAAAATCAACCAGCTGCGGATGCCGGCGGATGCGCCGCCGCGCGTGCGGCGTGGCTACTTCGACTGCCGCTATGGACAGCTGCACGTCCACCACGTGATGCCCCCGGGCGGCGGCTTCGAGGAAGGCGCCCCCTTGCTATGCGTGCACGATTTCGCCGGCTCCGGGCGCCTGTTCACGCGCTTCATGACCCTCAGTGGGCGCGAGCGCACGGTGTACGCGCCCGATCTGCCGGGGTTCGGTGAGTCCGATCCGCCGACCCAGCAGCCGGCGCTCGCCGATTACGCGGCCGCGCTCGGTGACTTCATCGACAGCATGCGTCTGCGCCAGGTGGCGCTGCTCGGCGTGCGCTATGGCGCACTGGTGGCCACCGAGCTCGCCGCCATGCGCCCGACTCAGGTGAGCCGGGTCGCGCTGGTGTCGGTGCCGCTGCTGAGCGATACCGAGCGGCAGCAGCTGCGCAATCCCGCGCCCGTGGCCACCCCGCCCGGCGAATTCCGCGCGCCGGAGTGGCAGCGCTGGGCGCAGGAGGCGGTGGGCGCTTATGCACTGCGGGAGCGCCTCGCGCGGCTGGTACAGCCGGTGCTGGTGCTGCGTCCGCGCGATGAGTTCTACGAGGCGACCGCGCGGGTACGCGAGGCGCTGCCCTCGGCCCGGGTCATGGACCTGGAACCCGACGGCATGGAGCTGTTCGTCAGCGCTGCGCAGCGCGTGGCGGACGCGTTGCGTGACTTCGTGCGCGTCTGAGGGCGGATTTTCGCGATTCCTCTCACACATTTTCCCGGCCGGAGCGGCGCTGACATCTGACAGCGCTACAATTTTTCGCGCACCGGCACTGGGGAACCGCACCGCTCGTCAAAGTCCGCATCCGAATGTCGCCACCACCCGTCTCAGCTGAAGAGGATGTCGACAGCACCGCCGAGCTGCCCACGCTCGATGTAGCGGCCAGTGCGGCCGCGCGTCCGGCCAAGCACGACGGTGGTGACGACCATCACACTCGTACCGATACCTGGGTGCTGCCGCAGCCGGCGCTGGTGGGCGGCGAGCAGCTGCGTGAGCTCGAGGCGCAGCAGCAGACGCTGCTGGCGACGGTCCAGAGCCTGACCGAAGAGCTGCGCGAGAGTCGCGAGCTGCTGCGCGGCAAGGACGAGCGCCTGCGGCAGGTGGAGCAAGTGCGCGACGAGACGCAGGCTGCGCATGCGGCTGCGGCCACCCGGCTCGCCAGCCTCAGTGCCGAGCTCGAGGCGCAGCGGCGGGGTGACGCCTCCGCGGCTGCCTCCACGACCGTCGCCGACGCTGCCGCGAGCGAGCGTCTTGCGACGCTCGGCGCGCAGCTGGAACAACAGCGTAGTGAGGCGAGCCGTCAGGCCGAGCAGCTGGAGCAGGCGACCGGGACGCACGCCGCGGCCGAACAGCGCCTGAGTGCGCTGCAGGTGGAACTCGAACAGCGCCAGGTCGTCGTCACGCAGCTGACAGCGCAGGCCGAGGAGTTGGCGCAGGCGCACGCACAGGCCGAGCTGCGTGTCACGGCGCTCGGGGCGGAGCTGCAGTCCGAGCGCGCTGCCGGGGCGCAGCGTGCCGAACAGCTGCAGCAGAGCGTGCGCACGCAGGCGGACGATGCACGACGCGCGCAGGAGACCGCCGCGCAGCTGGCGCAGCTGCGTGCGGAACACACCGCGGCACAGGAGCGTGGCGCGCAGCTGCAGCGCGAGCTCGCCGACCAGAGCCGCGCCAGTCAAGCGCGCCAGAGCCAGCAGCTCGAGCTGCACCAGGCAGAAGCGGCGCGCGGGCGCGCTCATGCCGAGCAGGCGCTGCGCCAGCTGCATGAGGAGCGCAATCGCAGCGCCGGCTACCTTGAGTCGCTGAGCAGTCTGGAAGCCCGGCGCTGCATGGTGGAGCAGCTGGTCATCGACATGGACCAGTCCGGCAGTTCGCTCGAGAGCGAGCTGCTGGGCGTGCGGCGCGAGCTGAGCGCGCGTGAGGCGCGGATGGGCGAGCTCGCCAGCGAGCTGAGCGAGCGTGATACGCGCCTCGCGCGTCTCGAGCAGCAACTGAGCACCTTCAAGGAGACACTCGCGCAGCGCGACACGCAGCTGCGCGATGCACATCGCGAGGGCGCCGGATTGCAGGCGAGCGTGACCCGGCTGCAGGGCGAACTCGCGCAGAGCGGCGAGCGGCTGCGCGCGCTCGAAGATAGGAGCGAACAGCAGCGCGCCAACGACGCGCAGCAGCAGGACGAGCTGCGCCGCCTGCGCACCGAGAGCCGCGAGCTGCGCAGCGCACTGGAGAGCGCGCGCGCCGGGGCCGCCTCCGCCAGCTCACAGGCGAGCTCGCAGGACTCGGCGCTGTCCCAGGCGCAGAGCGCCCTGCACGCCGAGCGCGAGCGCGCCACCCAACTCGAAAGCGAGCTGGCGACCGTGCGCGGCGAGATGGAGGACTGGGGTGGCGTGCTGCGTACTGCGCAGAACCACCTCAGCGCCGTCGCCGAGGCCGAAGCGCGCGCCCGCCGGCTGGAAGCCGAGCTGGCGCAGCAGCGCGAGGCGGCGCGCGGCCTGCAGGCCCAAGCGGATGGGCACGCCGCGCGTGTGCTCGAGCTGCAGAGCGATCTGCAGAGCGCCGCCGGCAACCTCAGCCGCCTCGAGCAAGAGGCGCGCCAGCGCAGTGCGCGCCTCGAAGAGCTCGAGCAAGCGCAGCAGCTGTGGCGCGGCGCGGCCGCCGAGATGCGCCATGCCTCGACCGACACCGCCAACACTCCGGCGCTGCGTGAGGCGGCCCGGGCGCTCGCCGCCGATCCGGATGCCACCGAGGTGGCGCCAGCGCTCGACGGTGAAATCCGGGTGCTGATTCACGGCGAGGGCGAGCACGAGATCGTGCACGTGCTCGGCCGCAAGACCAGCATCGGCCGCACCCCCGACAACGATCTGCAGCTCGATACCAAGTTTGTCAGCCGCCATCACGCGGTCATTCTGGTCGGTCCGACGCACACCATCATCGAGGACCTGAACAGCACCAATGGCGTCGTGGTGAATGGGCGCAAGGTCACGCGCCACACGCTGCAGGAAGGCGACACCGTCGCCATCGGCCGCGCGCAGTACCGCTTCGCGATCCGTCGCAGCAGCGACAAGCGCTGACAGCGTCACGCGGCGCCGCTAAGCTCTGGCGGCACGTGCCCGCGGTGGGCACCCGTGGCGGTGCATGGTGGCCAGTCCCTACATCGAGAGGATCCTCAGGGCGCGCGTCTACGACGTGGCGATCGAATCGCCGCTCGAGCCGGCGGCGCGCCTGTCGCGCCGCCTCGGCAATCAGGTGCTGCTGAAGCGCGAGGACCTGCAGCCGGTGTTCTCCTTCAAGCTGCGCGGCGCCTACAACCGCATCGCACAGCTCAGCGCCGCGGTCGCACGGCGCGGCGTGGTGTGCGCTTCGGCCGGCAATCATGCGCAGGGCGTGGCGCTCGCGGCGCGCAAGCGCGGCATCGCCGCGCTGGTCGTCATGCCGCAGACCACGCCCGACATCAAAGTACAGGCGGTGCGCGATCTCGGTGCCGAGGTGGTGCTGCACGGCGATGACTACGACAGCGCCTGCGAGCACGCGCTCGAACTGGCGCGCGCGCGTCAGCTGGAGCTGGTGCATCCGTTCGACGACCCGGACGTGATCGCCGGCCAGGGCACCATCGCGGTGGAGATCCTGCGCCAGACCGGCGGCGAGCTGGACGCGATCTTCGTGCCGGTGGGCGGCGGCGGGCTGCTCGCCGGCATCGCGGTGTACGTGAAGTATCTCTATCCCCAGGTGAAAGTCATCGGCGTCGAGCCGCAGGATGCCGCCGGCATGTACGAGTCACTCAAGGCCGGGCGGCGCGTGACCCTGGAGCGCGTCGGCATTTTCGCCGACGGCGTCGCCGTGCGGCGCGTGGGCGCAGAGACCTTCGCACTGTGCCGCGAGCTGGTCGACGAGATCGTGCTGCTCGGCACCGACGAAATCTGCGCCGCCATCCAGGACGTGTTCGAGGACACCCGTTCGATCGTCGAGCCCGCCGGCGCACTGGCGCTCGCGGGACTGAAGCAGTACGTGGCGCGGCACGGCTGGCGCGACAAGCGCCTGGTGGCGATCAACAGCGGCGCCAACATGAATTTCGATCGCCTGCGGCACGTCGCCGAGCGCGCTGACCTGGGCGGCGAGCGCGAAGCGCTGCTGGCAGTGGTGATCCCGGAGCAGCCCGGCAGCTTCCTGCACTTCTGCGAGGTGCTCGGACGCCGCAGCGTCACCGAGTTCAACTACCGTTACGCCGGCCCCGAGAGCGCGCAGATCTTCGTCGGGCTCGCGCTCACGGCCGGGCGCGCTGAAAAGGACCAGCTGCTGGCAAGTCTGCGTGCGGCCGGTTTCGCCGTCACCGACATGACCGGTGACGAGATGGCCAAGCTGCACGTGCGCTACATGGTCGGCGGCCATGGGCGCGATCTGGCGCACGAGCTGTTATATCGCTTTGAGTTTCCCGAGCGCCCCGGCGCGCTGCTCAGGTTCCTGCAGGCGATCGGTGCGCGCTGGAACATCAGCCTGTTCCACTACCGCAATCACGGCTCCGATTACGGGCGTGTGCTGGCCGGCATCCAGGTGCCACCACTCGAGCGCAGCGAGTTCTTGCAGCACCTGAACGAGCTGCACTATGCCTACGTCGAGGAGTCCGCCAATCCTGCCTACCGCATGTTTCTGGGCGGCTGAGTCAGGTCCGCCTGCGGCTGACTCTCGTGCAGCCACTCGCGCCAGATGGCGAGCAGCACCGCGAGGATGACCGGGCCGATGAACAGGCCGACCAGACCGAAAGCCGCAAGTCCGCCCAGTACGCCGAACATCACCAGCAGGAAGGGGATCTCCGCCTCGCGGCTGATGAGGAACGGTCGCACCATATGGTCGGTCCAGCCGACCACCAGACCGCCCCAGACGCCGAGGGCAACGCCCGCCACGGTGTGGCCGGTCATCACCAGCCAGGCGACGACGCCGGTGAGCAGCGCCGGCACCGCGAACGGGATGAGGCCGCAGACCGTGGTGAGCGCGGCCAGGAACACCGGCGCGCCGGCACCGGCGATCCAATAGCCGAGCCCGACCAGCAGGCCCTGCACCGCCGCGGCCGCCACCAGCCCGTACACGACCGCCCTCACGGTCTGGCCGATGGACTGCAGATAGTTGTGCACGCGCGGTCCAAGCACCTGCTCGAGGGCTACCGCCAGCTGTCCGGCGAAGCGTTCGCCGCCGCGGTAGACGAAGAACAGACTGACGACGGCAAACAGCAGCTTGACTGCATTGCGGCTCACGCCACCGAGCACGTGCGCAATGTTGTCGAAGGAGTGATCGGCGATCTTGCGCAGTTCCAGTCCCAACACGTGCGGATCCTGCATCGCGCGCTGGGTCAGATCGCGCAGCTGATCGCCGATCCACGGCAAGCGCAGCAGCGGCGGTGGCAGCTGTACGCCGCCGGCGAGTAGCTCCTGGGTTTTGTGATAGGCGTGCACCACCTCGATGCGCAGCACCACCGCGAGCCAGGCGAGCGGCACGATCACGGCCAGTGACACGACCAGCGTCATGAGGAGGGCGGCGACGATGCCGCGCCCGTGCAGCTTGCGCAGCGTCCACTCGTAGGCCGGCCAGGTCACAAACCCGAGGATCGCCGCCCACACCAGCGGCACGATAAACGGGTCCATGACACGGAAGCCGAGCAGCACCAGTCCGGCGAGCAGCACCAGGGTGATGAGGCGCCGCAGCCACGCGCCGGAGACCAGATCCTCCATGCGCGTGCTCATCGCAGTCCCGCGCTATCGGATGCGAACATGGTGAGCGCGAGCAGCATGCAGATGGCCAGCGTCAGCGAGCGGCGCAGCAGCAGATAACCTGACGGCAGCGCTACGCCGAGCGCGCGGTGCTCGTACAGCCAGAAGCCGCCGAAGCCGACGACGAGCAGGGCCAGTGCGCGCTGTCCGCCGATGAGGACGGCGCCGGCCGCGGTGAGCGGCGGCAGCACTGCGGCGAGCAGCTGGCGTGGCCCGCGCGGCAGGCGCCCGGCGAGCGCGAGGCCCCAGTGCACCGCGGCGCTCGCGGCGAGCAACACCGCGCCCCAGGCGATCGCAACGCGTTGTGCCATTTCCTGCTGGGCATGGCTCGGCAGCAGCCCGACACCCGCCAGACACAGGACGAACGGTGCGATGGCCGCATAGCCCAGCCATTCGGCCGTACTGCCTAGGCGTGCCGGCCCCGCGCTGTGTTCGCTGATTGCCACAGCGGATGATCATGCCACGGACCCCGCACAGCCGGCGGTCCTTGAGGTGGCGCGCAGCCACAGGCAGGACGCTCATGCGCAAAATCGGCCGCGCCGCGCGTTCGCGCGGGGCGGCCCGGGCCTGTGCAGCGGCCCGACACTGGCCGGACAGCGGCGCGGCCTGCCGCTGTCGGGCGGCGGCACGCGGCAGATGCCACTGTCGCCAGTTCAGGTCGGGCCGCGCCGCGCCAGCCGTTAGGGTCGCAGAAGCCGGAGTGCTACGCTTGTCGCATGAACCAACCGGCGGACACTCCCCTCCCGGTGGTTGCGCCCACCGAAAGCGAGCGCACCTGGGGGATGCTCGCGCACCTCTCGGCGCTCGCGGGTCTGGTGTTTCCACTGCTGGGCATCGTGCTCGGGCCGCTGGCGGTGTACCTCGGCCGGCGCGACAACTCGGCGTTCGTCGCGGCACATGCCAAAGAGGCGCTCAACTTCAACATCACGGTGTTGATCGCGACGGTCGTGTGCGTGCTGCTGATGATGGTATTCGTCGGCTTCCTGCTCGGCACTGCGCTGTTCGTCGCCTGGCTGGTCCTGACGCTCATCGCCGCGATCAAGGCGAGCGAGGGCGAGCTGTACCGTTACCCGCTCTCTCTGAGGCTCATTAAGTAGCTGAATCTGCTTCCTTAATTGCGGGCGTGGCGGGGCTTCGAGGTACTGTATATATTAACAGTATCACCATGCGTAGAACGCTCACGGGCAAGCGGTCATTCAAGGGCCGGGGGACGCTGTCGAATCCGGCGGGACGCTTTGAGCTGACGCAGCTCGCCCCCGTCGACGACGGCTGGTATGTGGAGGAGTCGTCCGACAGCCTTGCGACGACTCTCGAACCGGACCGCGCGCGCGAAGTCATTAGCACGAACGATTCCCCCGACGTGCCGTTCGAGCAGTCCATCAATCCCTATCGCGGATGTTCCCATGGCTGTATTTACTGCTACGCGCGCCCGAGCCACGCCTACATGGGGCTCTCGCCCGGACTCGACTTTGAGACGCGGCTGTTCTACAAGGCCGACGCTGGCAGCGTGTTGGAACAGCAGCTGGCGCGACCGGGCTACGTCTGCCAGCCGATCATGCTCGGCGCCAATACCGATCCTTACCAGCCGAGTGAGCGCCAGCTGCGTGTCACCCGTGCAATTCTCGAGGTGCTGACGCGCAGCAGGCATCCGGTCAACATCCTGACTAAGGGCGCGCTGGTGCTACGCGACCTCGATCTGTTGCGCGAGCTGGCGCAGCAGCGTCTGGTCGGAGTGGGCGTGAGCATCACCACACTCGACAACGATCTCAAGCGCACCATGGAGCCACGCACTGCCTCGCCGCAGGCGCGCCTGCGCGTGGTGGCGGAGCTGCGCGCCGCCGGTATTCCCTGCGGCGTGATGGCGGCGCCGATGATCCCGGCGCTCAACGACCACGAGCTGGAGAATATTCTGGCGGCGGCAGCCGCGGCCGGAGCGCAATGGGCGGGTTACGTGCTGGTGCGTCTGCCGTACGAGATTAAGGATCTGTTCAGGGAGTGGCTGGAAGAACATTACCCGCAGCGCGCCGCACACGTTATGTCACTGATCCGCGATATGCGTGGCGGTCGTGACAATGATCCACGCTTCGGTACGCGCATGCGCGGCACCGGGCCGTACGCGCAGCTGCTGCGGGAGCGCTTTCGCATCGCTTGCCAGCGCCTCGGGCTGAACGCTGCGCGCCGTGCGCCGCTCGATACCACACTGTTTACTGCGCCGACGCCGCCGGGTGCCCAGCTACGCCTGGGTCTGTAGGCGGCTGCCCGCAAAGGAACCGGGCCGGCGCGCAGGGAGTCAGACACCCCAAGCGGTGGCATACTGCGCGCAAACGCGTTAAGTGCTCGCGCGAAAACAGTGGCCGGGAGCCCTGCATGAACGGCCGTAGTCTCCGGTTGCACAAGGTTGTGAGTGTTCTGCCCGGCGCGCGGACGGAGTCGCAGCGCTCGGCCCAGCGCGCGCGCCAGTCAAGGAAAGAGGCATGCAGCGTGAGGCCGCAAAGCGTGTTCGCCGTATGAACGATGGCGCCGGTGCCCATCCTGCGCGTGCGCTCAACACACGCTATCTGCTGCACGAGCGACTCGGGGTCGGCGGTCAGGGTGAGGTGTGGCGGGCGCACGACCCGCAGCGTCATGCCGATATCGCGCTGAAAATCCTGCGCCCGGCGCCAGGTCGCAGCGATGCGGCCTGGGAGGCCCTGGTACACGAGTACGAGTGCGCCAGCCGCCTCGAGCATCCGCACATCCTCGGCGTGTATCCGCCCGAGCGCATCGAGGGCACATTTTTGCTGCCCATGGAACTCGCCCCGGGCGGGGATCTGCGCCGGCTGCGCGGTGCGGGTTACCTGGACATTACGCCGGTGCTGATCGAAGTGGCCCGAGCGCTCGAGCATGCGCACGAGCGCGGCGTCATCCACCGCGACCTTAAGCCGGGCAATGTCCTGTTCGATGCCCGCGGCCGGGTGAAGCTGGCCGACTTCGGCGTCTCCGGCACCGCCCCCGATCCCGGCACCGACGCCATGATCCGCGGACTGTCACCCTTCACCGCGAGTCCTGAGCAGCTGCGGGGCGAGCCGCCCACGCCCGCGGACGACGTCTACGGGCTGGGGGCGCTCGCCTACGAGCTGCTGTCGCGCTACCCGCCGCATTACCCGAACTTCGAGGCGCGCCGTGTTCAGCAGGAGCCGGTGCCGCCGCTCGTGCCAACCCAGCAGGCACCGCCGCAGCTCATCACCCTCATCGAGCGCATGCTCGCCAAGGATGCCCGCCAGCGTCCCAGCTCGATGCGCGAGGTGATCGAGGAACTGGAAGCATCGCTCAACGACACGCTGACCTTTGACTTCGAGACCGACGAGGAGAGCGAGGAGCGGCCGGCGCAAGCTGCGCCCGCCGATCTTCTGCTGCGCACGCTGCCCCCCGGCGGCATGCCGCCGGGTCCACCGGCCGCCGCGCCTGCGCCGCTGCCGCGTCCGGCGCCCGCCGCACCTGCGCTACCGCCGGCGGACCTCGCGCGCCAGCCGGCCTTTACCGCCGCGCCGGCGGCGGGCGACTCAGGGGCGCTGGATGCGCGCGGGCTGTGGGAAGAACTCAAGGAGACTCCCATCGAAGTCACGGACTTCGTGCCACAGAGAGCCGGCCCCTCACGCGTGCTGCTGACCCTCGGTGCGCTCGCGCTCGCGGCACTCATCGCCTTCATTCTGCTGCGCTTCTACGTAAGCGCCACGCCGCCCTCGGCGCTGCCCGGCGTGGCCTCGGGCGCGGGTAACGCGAACGCTGCGGCAGGGGCGTACGTGGCCGCGCGCGCCGCCTTCGATGAACGTTACGCTGCACTCGAGGCACGCGGCGCCGCTTCCTGGGACGAGAATGACCTGGCGGCCGCGCGCACCAGTGCGGCCGCGGCGGCGCGTGCCGCCGCCAGCCACGATCCGCTCCTCGCCGCGCAGCAGTTGAGCGAGGCTTCCGCGCGCCTGGATGCGATCGAGCGCGCCGCGCCTGCGCCCGATACGGCCGCCACACCATCTGCCGCCGCGACTCCGTCAGCGGCGGCCGCGATTCGCAGCGTGCCGCCGGCAGCCGCGGACAGCGGCACGCAGCGCATCGCGGACGACTACGCCAAGGCAGCCGGTGAGGGATTCGCAGCGCTCGGTGCCGGCCGGCTCGAGGAGGCGCGTGCCGCCTTCACCCGGGCACATGCCTTGCGGCCTGACGGTGCTGAGGCCAACGAGGGGCTGAAGCGCGTGGCAGCGGCTGCGGGCGGTGCGCGCAGCATCGGCGGTCTGCGTGCGCAGGCCACCGACTATGAAGCGCAGGAGCGCTGGGACGATGCCGCTCAGGTCTACGAGCAGCTGCTGAGACAGGACGGCTCGCTCGCTTTCGCGCAGGAGGGCCGCGCGCGCGCCCAGGCGCGCGCCCAGCTGGCCGACGGGCTGCAGGCGCTCATCGATCATCCCGACCAGCTGGCCTCGCCGCAGGGACGCGATCAGGCGGCGACGCTGTTGCAGGCGGCCGAGGGCGAGCCTTCGCCCGGACCGGTGCTGCGCTCGCAGATCGCGCAGCTCGCATCGCTGGTGCCGGCACTGGAGAAGCCGGTGCATGTGCAGATCGTCTCCGACGGCCAGACCGAGGTCTCGATCCCCAACGTCGGTATCCTCGGCAGCTTCTCGCGGCGCGACCTCGAGCTGAAACCGGGACACTACTCGCTCATCGGTACACGCGCGGGCTATCGCGATGTGCGCCGCGACATCGCGGTGACCGCCGGCGACCCCGAGCAGACGACCACCGTCATTTGCGATCAGGCCGACTGAGAGCATGGATTGCGATGTGCTCATTACCGGCGCAGGGCCGACCGGTCTGATTCTGGCGCTGTGGCTCACGCGCCAGGGCGTGCGCGTGCGCATCATCGACAAGACCGAAGCGCCGGGCACCACCTCGCGGGCGGTCGCGGTGCAGGCGCGCACGCTGGAACTTTATCAGCAGCTCGATCTCGCGGACGCCGTGGTCGCGCGCGGCCACCAGGTGCCGGCGGTCAATCTGTGGGCGCGCGGGGAGCGGGCCGCGCGCGTGAGCTTCGAGATCATCGGCGCGGGACTGACACCCTATCCCTTCCTGCAGATCTTTCCCCAGGACGAGCACGAGCGGCTGCTGATCGAGCGGCTCGCGACGTTGGGCGTCTCGGTGGAGCGGCGCACTGAGCTGTTGGGTTATACCGACGAGGGTACGCAGGTCGTGGCGCGGCTGCACAGCGCGGAGGCTGGCGAGCAACGCTGCGTGGTGCGTTACCTGGCCGGCTGCGACGGCGCGCGCTCGCTGGTGCGCGAAACCCTGGGGACGGGTTTCCCCGGTGGCACCTACCGGCAGATCTTCTATGTCGCCGATATCGAGGGGGCCGGCGTTGCCGTCAACGGCGAGCTGCACGTCGATCTCGATGAGGCCGACTTCCTCGCGGTGTTTCCGCTGGCCGGCGCGGGCCGGGCGCGGCTGATCGGTACGGTGCGCGACGAACGCGCCGAACACCCCGACAGCCTGCGTTTCGAGGACGTGAGCAGCCGCGCGATTGACAACCTCAAGCTCACCGTCAACAGCGTCAACTGGTTCTCGACTTACCGCGTGCACCATCGCGTCAGTGAGCAGTTCTACCGCGGCCGCGTGTTCCTGCTGGGCGATGCCGCCCACATCCACAGTCCGGTCGGCGGACAGGGCATGAACACCGGCATCGGCGATGCCATCAATCTCGCCTGGAAGCTGGCAGCGGTGCTGGCCGGGCGCGCACCGCCGGCGTTGCTCGACAGCTACGAGACCGAGCGCAGCAGTTTCGCGCGCCGCCTGGTGGCGACCACCGATCGGGTATTCACTTTCGTGAGCGCCGACGGGCGCATTGCTGAGATTGTCCGTACCCGCCTGGCGCCGCTGCTGCTATCCAAGGCGCTGACGCTCGAATCGGTACGCGAGTTCATGTTCCGCACGATCTCGCAGATCACGCTGAATTATCGCGACATGCCGCTCAGTGAGGGCGTGGCGGGCCAGGTGCACGGCGGTGATCGCCTGCCCTGGGTGGAGGCGGGCGACACTGACAACTATGCATCGCTGCGCGCGCCGCGCTGGCAGGCGCACGTCTACGGCAGCGCCACTCCGGCACTGGCCGCCGCCTGTGCGCAGCGCAGCCTGCCGCTCGAAGTGCTGCCATTTACCCCCGCGCATGAGGCGGCGGGATTCAAGCGCGACGCGCTCTATCTGCTGCGCCCCGACACCTATGTCGCACTCGCCCAGGCGGTGCCGGATGCGGACGGACTCGAGCGCTACTTTGCGGAGCGCCAGATCACGACCCGCGGCCAGACGAGCTAGCTGCCGGCATAGCCACGGGCGTCTTGCCGCGGGCCGCGCGCGCTTCTAAGCTCAGGCGCAAATCAACGCCGGTGTTGCGAAAGCGACGGTGCATCGATGGCCGATGCGGATGCGAAGGTGGCACTGGTTGCGGGGGCGAGTGGCCTGACCGGCGGCGCTGCGCTGGACGCGTTGCTCGGCGCACCCGATATCAGCCGCGTGCTGGCCGTGTCGCGCCGGCCGCTCGGGCGCGAGCACCCGCGACTCGCCAACCGCATCGTGCAGTTCGAGCGTCTCGAGTTGCAGCTGAAGGGCGTGAGCTGTGATGTGGCGCTGTGCTGTCTCGGCACCACGCTGCGCAAGGCCGGCTCGCAACAGCGCTTCCGCGCGGTGGACGTCGATGGCGTGCTCGCATTCGCCCGCGCCGCCAAGGCCGCCAACGCGCGCCGCTTCGTGGTCATCTCCAGCGTCGGCGCCGACCCGGCGGCACGCAACTTCTATTTGCGCACCAAGGGTGACATGGAGCAGGCAGTGGAGACGGTCGGCTTCGAATCGCTCGATATCCTCCAGCCCTCGATGCTGCTCAGCTGGCGCAGCGAGATGCGTCCACTCGAGCTGCTGGGCTCGGCGCTCCTGCCGCTGGTGAACCCGCTGTTGCACGGCAAGTACGAGCCCTACCGCGGCATCTCGGCGCACACCGTCGGGCAGGCGATGCTCGGCGCCATCCGCTCGGGTCGGCGCGGGGTGCAGCGCTACACCTATGAAGGCATCCAGGCGCTGGCGCGACTGAGCCCGCGCACGCGCGCGCCGCCACCACCCAAGGCCGCCGCTGACGGGCGTCGCCGCTGAGCCGGTGATGCGGGTGCGCGGCGCTCTGGCGCTGAGCGCCGCGCTACTCCTGCTGCTTGCCGGCTGCACGCTGCTGCGCCCAGCGCTGCCGCCAGCGCCAGCGCCACCGGCCGCGCCCGCGGCGGCCGCCACACAGTTCCCGACGCGGGGCGCGGCGATCGCCGCGGTGGCCGCATCGCTCGTCGGCACGCCGTACCACTTCGGCGGTGCGGACTCCTCGGGCTTCGACTGCAGCGGACTCGCGCTCTACACCCACGCGCGCCTCGGCATCATGATTCCGCGCAGCGCCGCGGAGCAGGAGCGTGCTGCAGCCGCCGTCCCGCTCGCGCAGCTCGCGCCCGGCGATCTGGTGTTTTTCCATATCCACTCGCGCGCGGTCGATCACGTGGGAATTTATGCCGGCGACGGCCGCTTCATTCACGCGCCGCGCGCAGGACTCGCGGTGTCGTACGCGAATTTGAGCAGCGGCTTTTACGCGCAGCATCTCTACAGTGCGGGGAGATTCTGGGAATGAGGGTGCGACATAAGCTGAGCACTGCGTACGCTGTCGCCGATTTGTGACACTCCTGAGAGGCGCGGCACATTATTCAGGCTTGACTGAAATCGGCGACGATTTGACACTCTGACCTCAGTGATAACGGCAAACCCGTCGAAAGACGGGGACGCAAAGCCACCGGTCTAAAGGACATGTTCCAATGACGGCGGGGCTGCCACGATCGCTCCTACGAAGCGAACGTCAGCAAGTCCCTTCTTCCCGTCACATGGACCACGTGAGTCCAGGACAGTGGCGCTCGATCGATCGGGTCTCGTCCGGGGAAGTTATGACAGCAACAGCCAACTTTGCTTCCGAGCCCACCGCGGAAGCCGGGGATGCGGCACCCGCCGCCAGCGCCGGGCCGTTCGTTCTCAATCTGTGTTCCTCCACCACGCCGATGGCGCTCGCGCAGACCGAGCTGGCAGAGCTCAAGCGCTTCACCTTCTTCGTCAGTCGCCGCTTCGAGGAAGGCCGCGAGCGCTTCCGACTCCACATGGGCTATTTCCCGACTCTCGCCGAGGCGGAGGAGTGGCTGGGCGTGGTGCGCGATATCTATCCGGGTGCCTGGGCCGGTGAGGCGCCGGGACGCAAGCTGCGCGAGCGCGCCGCCGCCGCGGCCGCCGCACAGGCGACCCATGCTGCCGGTCCGCAGCCTGTGGCTTTTGCGGCCACCGTGCGTGCCACGGCTCCAGTGCCGAGCGCGCCGCCACCCGTCGCGGCACGGCCGATCCCTGAGCTGCAGCCCGCGCCGCAGCAGGTGCCGGTGTTGCAAGCCGCCCCGCCGGTGGCGCCGCGTGTCCCTGCGGCCACGGCTGTGCGGGCGACGGCTGCACCGCCTGCGACTGCAGCACCCGCACGTCCGGCCAGCGCGCTCGCACGACCCGTCGCGCGCGCGAGCGCACCAGCGCCGCCCGCACCGCCGGTGGTCCGCGCCGCGCCCCCCGCAGCAGTCGCAGCGCCGGTCGCGCGGGCCGCCCCGGCCGCAAGCGCTGCTGCAGTGTCTGCTGCGCGCGTGGCCGCCCCGGCCGCCGCGCCGCCGCAAATGCCGAAGCCGCGCGTACCGGCCGCTCCGCCGGCGCGGGTGGCCGCCAAACCGCCGGCCACCGCCGCCAACGCCGCACGTCCGCCCGCCCAGGCCGCGCTGCCGGCAGCGCCGAAGCCTGCCGCGCCGGCACCAGCTGTAGCGGCCGCCAGACCCGCAGCTGGCGTGAAGCCGGCAGTCGCTGCGAAGCCCGCAGCGCCGGCAAAGCCGGTGTTCCAAGATTCCAACGTGCGCGAGGTGCTCAAGGCACTCGGCGATGCCAGTGCTACGGGTGAGACGCGACTGATGCGCGCGCCGCCGCCGCCGCGTGAGGTTGCCGCACCCGCAGCGAACAATTCGCTGAGCGACACGCAGGTGCTGAAGATGCTCGAGACCCGGCGCAGCGAAAGCAGTGAGGCGCCGGCTGTCGAGATTGACGACAGCGGCATTCCGCTGCTCAAGCCCGACGACACCGGCACGCGCCAGGCACTCAAGGATGCGGTCGCCAGCAATGCAGCGGTGTCGTTCGCGGTGCAGCTGCAGTGGTCGGTGTGGCCGGTTGAGCTCGACAAGATGCCGCCGCTCGCGATCTTCAGTGCCTACACTCTTTATACGGTCGAGGGCAGCCGCGACGGCCGCAAATGGTATGGCGTGCGGCTGGGATTCTTCAGCGACGCCCTGTCCGCCAAGCAAGTCGCCTACTATGTCCGCTCGGAGTTCGCCTCTGTGGCGGTAGTGCCGGTGAGCCCGGAAGAGAAGGTGCGCGCTACCGAGCAGGAGATCGCGGCGACACTCGCCACACCGGTACCGACACGCTCCGACCCGATCGAGGAATTCAAGCTGATCGACGATGCGCCGGCGATCCCCAAGGCCGCCGCGGCGCCACTCGCTGCCGCGGCAGCGCCGGCGGGGGGCGCGAAACTGCCGCCCGGGAAACCGGTGCCCAAGGTGGCTGTGGGCCGCACGGTGCAGCAGTCACAACAGTTAGCGCCCGCCCCGCCACCGCCGCCGCCGGAGCAGCAGTCGGCGAAACGTGCACGCGCCAAGGTAGGCGCCCGCGAGCGCAAGGGGCAGCCTACGCTCGAGGAGACGCTGGAGATTCTCGGCGCCGGCGAGCTGCAGATCGACGGTGGCACCGGCGAGACGCTCAATGACTCGGGCGTGCGTCACCTGCGCGTCGAGGTACAGAAGAACTCGCCGTTCTCGAAGCTCCTCGAACGGCTGAGCGAGCGGATGAAGAAGTCCTAGCCGCGCACCGGGGCGCCAGTGGCCCGCGCAGCCTACGACGGCGGCCGCGGCGCTAACCCTTGTTACCGAAGAGCTTCTCGAGTTCCGACCGTGCCCGGTTGACTTCCGCGGTGTTGGGCGGCGTATAGGCGCCGGCGCGCGGCTTGAAGTGGTCGCAGAAGTTGGCGCGGGTCTTGTCGTTCACCTCGTCCGCGGTCGGTTCACGGCAGTGCTTGGCGACGCGGGTGTCATAGTCGACGCACATGCGGCAGACGTGCAGCTCCGCGCGGCACTGCGAGCATTCGTCCAGGCGCCGCAGCGGTAGTGTGAGAGCGGCGAGTGATACGCCGCACTTCCAGCAGCTGAGATCGTGCGCCATCGCACTAGAGTACTCCTCGGCTCGCGACTCCCCAACGGCCTGTCAGCGCTCAAGCGCTGCCGCCGCCCTACAGTTTGCGGTCATAGTAAGTGTCATCCTCTGCGATGTGGCCGCCGCGGACGCGATAGACGGCGATGATGCGCACGCTCACGGGTTTGTCCGTGGCGCCCGCCCAGTGTCCGTGCAGCACGAACTGTGCGTAGACGCGCTGTGGCCCCGCCTCCAGCACCATCACGTCATCGCTGGCGTCCGGTATCGCGGCGAACAGTCTGCGATAGGTGTCCGCGATCGGTTTGTTGCCCGCGAGGTCTGGATAGTCGGGGCTGTGCAGGCGTGCATCGGTGGCGTAGAGCTGCTCGAGGGCAGCGGCGTCGTGGCGGTTGAAGGCCGCGAACTTCTCGCGCACGACGCGCGCCGCACTGAGCGGGTCGGCGAGCGCCGGCGTCGCGAGCAAGCCGAGCAGCCCCAGTGATGCGACCAGCAGGGACGCTCTCATGTTGTGTTCTCCCGGTGTCGAAACTTAAATAGACGACGCCATGATGTCATTGCGCTCAGCAGCGCGGCTTGGAGAAACCCGACCGGAAGCGGCGAGCGGAGCGGCGCCAGCGCTCCCTGGTTCAGTGGCTGCCGAGAGCGGCTGCGGTGTCCTGCGCCACGCGCCGCCCCCCGGAGATTTCCGGCACGTGCGCTACCCGGCCCCGGCGCCACTGCGCGAATGGGTCGAGCATTTCTGGTTCGAGACCTGGAGCTTCCCGCGCGGGACGCGCCAGCTGCGCGAGATGCTGCCGCATCCGAGCATCCAGCTGGTCTTTGCGCGCGGCGCGGCACGCATCTACGGCGTGCAGCTGGGGCGGTTCACGCGCGAGCTTCAGGATCAGGGACAGCTCTTCGGCGTCAGGTTCTGGCCTGGCGCCTTTCGTCCGTTTGTCTGCCAGCCGGTGGCAACGCTCGCCAACCGGGTGTTACCGGCCGAGTGCGCCCTCAGCGGCGTCGAGGCGGCCGCCGCGGCGCTGCTCGGCTGCGACACCGAGCAGGCAATGACGGCTGTGGCCACCAGCTATCTGTTGCAGCACCTGCCGCCGGCGGATCCCAACGTCGCCGTGGCGCGCGGCGCGGTGCAGCAGGTGGCCGCGGACCGCTCGCTGATGCGGGTACGGCAGCTGGCGGTGCGCAGCGCGCTCGGCGAGCGCGCGCTGCAGCGGCTGTTCCACGGCTACGTGGGCGCAAGTGCCCGCTGGGTGATCAAGCGCTACCGCACTTACGAAGCGCTCGAACAGCTGCGCACGGTGGGCGCGGGACAGCTCGCGGACCTCGCGCAGCGGCTGGGTTACTTCGACCAGGCCCATTTCACCAACGACTTCAGCAAACGCGTGGGACAGGCGCCGGCTGTCTATCTCAAGCGCTAGGCTGTGCCGACTCACGCGGGGAAAACCCCGGCGTGGAGGCAGGGTTCGAGTGAGCGTGCGGCCAGCCAGGCGCTGAGTCAGCCGGCTGCGCGGCGTGCGCCGGGACTTTCGCTGCGCGTGCGGGTGCGCAGGAACTCGGCCAGCACGCGCCCGGTGTGCGAGTGCAGGCGGCGTCGCGCAACCTGCGCAGGCGCCCCCTGTGCCACGATGCGCCCGCCGCCGTCGCCGGCTTCAGGTCCCATGTCGAGGATCCAGTCGGCTTCTGCCATCACGTCGAGGTTATGTTCGACCACGACCGCGGTGTTGCCGGCGCTCACGAGGCGGTGCAGCACCTGAATCAGTTTCTCCACATCGGCCATGTGCAGGCCTACCGTCGGCTCATCGAGCACGTAAAGCGTGTGTTTTGGCTGCAATCGCGGACCGCGCGTCGCCTCGTCGCGCACCTTGGAGAGCTCGGTCACCAGTTTGATGCGCTGCGCTTCGCCCCCTGAAAGCGTCGGGCTGGGCTGCCCGAGCGTCAGGTAGCCGAGACCCACGTCCTGCAGCAGCTTGAGCGCATGGTGCAGGCGCGGATGGGCGGCGAAAAAGCCCACCGCATCATCGACGTTCATCGCCAGCACGTCACCGATGCTCTTCTCACGCCACAGCACCGCGAGTGTCTCGCCGTTGAAGCGCCGGCCACCGCACACATCGCACAACACCTTCACGTCCGGCAGGAAGCTCATCTCGATGGTGCGTACCCCCTGGCCCTCGCAAGCCTCGCAGCGTCCGCCGCCGGTGTTGAAGGAGAAGCGGCTGGCGGTGTAGTTGCGGATGCGCGCCTCGGTGGTGCCGGCATAGATGCGACGGATCTCGTCCCAGAAGCCGATGTACGTGGCGGGACAGGAGCGCGGCGTCTTGCCGATGGGTGTCTGGTCGACCTCCAGCACCCGGTCGATGTGCTCGAGTCCCGTGAGCGCGCGGCAGCCAAACGGCGGGCCGGTCGCGCGGCGGCGGCGCTTGCCGCCCGGGGCCTCCTCGGCCAGCAGCCGCTTGAGGTTGGCGTAGAGCACGTCGCGCGCCACCGTCGACTTACCCGAACCGGACACGCCGGTGATGACCACCAGTCGGCCGAGCGGGATGGCGACATCGCTGCCCTTGATGTTGTGCAAACTGACGCGCTCGAGCGTCAGGCGCAAGGTCGCGGCGCTGACCGCACGTTGCGGCGCGGCGGGATGCAGCAGCGGCTCGCGCAGAAAGCGTCCGGTGGTAGAGCGCGGATTGGCCGTGAGGTCGTCCACGGTGCCGGCGCCGACCAGTTCGCCGCCGCGCACCCCGGCCTGTGGACCGAGGTCGAGTACATGATCGGCGCGGCGGATGGTTTCCTCGTCGTGCTCGACCACGACCAGAGTATTGCGATGACCGGCGAGCTCGACCAGCGAGTCGAGCAGGATCTCGTTGTCGCGTGGGTGCAGACCGATGGTCGGCTCGTCCAGCACGTAACACACGCCCTGCAGGTTGGAGCCAAGTTGCGCGGCGAGGCGGATGCGCTGTGCCTCACCGCCTGAGAGCGTGGGTGCCGCGCGGTCGAGCTGCAGGTAGCCGAGGCCCACGCGCGCCAGAAACTTGAGGCGCGCACGGATCTCCGCCAGCAGATCGCGCGCGATTTCGCGCTCGCGCCCGACCAGGCGCAGGCGGCCGAAAAACTCGCCGGCCGCGACCACCGAGTCGCCGGCAAGCGCGGCGATCGAGCGCTCGCGGAAACGCACGCTGAGCGCGGTCGGGTTGAGGCGCTGACCGTGGCAAGCGCGGCACGGCTGCGGGCTGTGCGCGTACCACTCGTTCCACCACAGCTCCTCGCCGCTCTGTGCGGCGTCGAAGCCGGGCATCTCCACGCCGGTGCCGAAGCAGCTCTCACACCAGCCATGCTTGGAATTGAAGGAGAACAGACGCGGGTCGAGCTCGGCGAAGCTCTTGCCGCAGGACGGACAGGCGCGCTTGGTGGAGAACACCGTGACGCGCTGCGTACCGGCCGGCAACACGTGGACCAGGCCCTTGCCGAAGTCGAGCGCGCGCGCGAGCGCTGCGCGCAG
>Ga0070761_10000633_pt1 | contig 22466 bp, 20 predicted proteins | sample HubBroMetageREF1_FD_66724 | JGI IMG/M metagenome (GOLD analysis project Ga0070761, IMG submission 66724) | Reference soil microbial communities from the Hubbard Brook experimental Forest, New Hampshire, USA - Hubbard Brook CCASE Soil... | ecosystem: Environmental > Terrestrial > Soil >... | reverse complement strand
ATCAAGATCGCAATCTTCCGGTATCCTTCGCACCCAAATCGCGTGAAACACGCACGATGACCGCAGTTTTCGCGAACTCGGCGTGACCCGCAATGCTAGAATCACTTCGTGTATATGGATACTCAACTCACCGCTTCTTCCCTCTTTACTGACCTGAAAAGCCGCATCGGTAGACGCCAGGCTCGCGTCGGCATCATCGGCCTCGGCTACGTCGGCTTGCCGCTGGCCCTGCTCTACAGCGAGCAGAAGTTTCCCGTCACCGGTTTCGATATCGATCAACGAAAAATCGACACCCTGGCCAGCGGAGGCACCTATATTTTCCGCATCACGCCGGCGGAAATCGCCGCGGCCAAATCGAACGGCTTCAAAGCCACGGCCGACTATTCGCAGATCACCGCCATGGACGCGATCATCATCTGCGTCCCCACGCCGCTCAACGAGTATCACGAGCCGGACCTCAGCTACATCACCAATACCGCCCACGCCGTCGCACCCCATCTGCGCGCCGGCCAGATCGTCATCCTGGAGAGCACCACGTACCCGGGCACGACCGAAGAAGTCCTGATTCCGATTCTCGAAAAAGAAAACAAGGCCGGCCTGAAAGCTTCCCGCAAGGGCGCAAGCGGTGACAACGACATCTGGGTCGCGTTCTCGCCCGAGCGCGAGGATCCCGGCAACACCCAGGTGGCTCGTCACGATATTCCGAAAGTGATTGGCGGACTCGATCCCCAGGCTAGCGAAATCGCCGCCGCGCTTTACGGCGCTATCTTCCGCCGCACCGTTCCCGTCTCCTCGCCCGCCGCCGCGGAGATGACCAAATTGCTCGAGAATATTTATCGTTGCGTCAACATCGCGCTGGTCAACGAACTCAAGATGCTCTGCCTGCGCATGGACCTCAACATCTGGGAGATCATCGATGCCGCCGCCACCAAGCCCTTCGGCTTCCATCCGTTTTATCCCGGACCGGGTCTGGGCGGACACTGCATTCCGGTCGACCCGTTCTATCTTTCCTGGAAGGCGAAAGAATTCGACTTCCGCACCCGCTTCATCGAACTGGCCGGCGAAATCAACGTGGCCATGCCCTACAACGTGATCGCTTCCACCATCTCCGCGCTCAACCGCCAGAAAAAAGCCATCAACGGCTCCAAGATCCTGGTCCTGGGTGTTGCCTACAAAAAAGATATTGACGACCTGCGCGAGTCGCCCGCTCTCACGATCATCGAACTCCTGCAAAAAGAAGGAGCCGCGGTCAGCTACAACGACCCCTACTTCCCCTTCGTCGGCCGCGGCCGCAAGTACGACCTGCAGATGAAGTGCACTCCGCTCGACAATCTCGGCCAGTACGACTGCGTGCTCATCGTCACCGACCACACCGACTACGACTACCAGAAGATCGTCAGTGAGGCCAAACTGGTGGTCGATTCGAGGAACGCCACGCGGGGCATCAAGAGCGACAAGATCGTGCACTGCTAGACGTGGTTCGCCTGGTGACGGGGCTCTGCCCCGTCCCAGCGCACGTAGGGACAGCGGCCCCGGCTGTCCAAGCCCGCAGCTCGGCCTGCAGAAACTCGGAAGTTCTTCCCGGGGCGCAAGCCGGTCCGCCGACTCCTCCTTGTCCTCCTTTGTTTGGTACGCCCCCGGCCAGAACGGGCCGCCTGTGCTAGTATTTCGCGTTGGCTCGGAGCAGCGTTTGCGTTGCGCGCTGCATCAATACGGTGTGCCGATGACGGTGTGCCAATGAAAGATACGCTCGGAATTTTGCTCGCCGGAGGCGCAGGTGAGCGCCTCTATCCGCTCACCCGCGACCGCGCGAAACCGGCGGTAACCTTCGGCGGCATCTACCGCATCATCGACATCACGCTTTCCAACTGCGTCAATTCCGGCCTGCGCCGCGTCTTTATCCTCACGCAATACAAGGCGCTCTCGCTGAATCGTCAGATTCGCGAAGGCTGGAACATTTTTGGCCGCGAAATCGGCGAGTTCATCGAAATCCTGCCCCCCATGAAGCGGGTCAGCGAAAACTGGTACATGGGGACGGCCGACGCCGTCTACCAGAACATCTATTCCATCGGCTCGGAACAGCCGAAGTACGTGATCATCCTCTCCGGCGACCACATTTACAAAATGAATTACGAGCGGATGCTCAAACAGCACGTTGACGCCGCCGCCGACGTCACCGTCGCTACCTTGACGACCGACCCGGCCAGCTGCCGCCATTTCGGCGTTGTCGATATCGACCGCGAAAATCGCATCACCAATTTCCTGGAGAAACCACAGCAGACCGAACTCCGATCGCCCTATGATGCGACGAAGATTTCAGCATCGATGGGCATCTATGTTTTCAACACCGACGTGCTGATTCCCGTGCTCCTCAAAGACGCCGAGGATCCCGATTCCAGTCACGATTTCGGCAAGAATATTCTCCCCAAAATGCTGGGCGACTACCGGGTCCACGCCTTCAATTTTGTCGACGAGAATAAAAAGGAAGCGCTCTACTGGCGCGATGTGGGCACGCTCGAAGCCTACTACGAAGCCAACATGGACCTGGTTTCAGTCTCTCCCGTCTTCAATCTTTACGATGAACAATGGCCCATCCGCACGCATCAGCGGCAGTATCCGCCGGCAAAATTCGTGTTTGCAGAAAGCGGACGCATGGGTCACGCCCTCGACTCGCTGATTTCCTCCGGCTGCATCATTTCCGGCGGCTCGCTGAAGAATTGCGTGGTGTCGCCCGATGTCCGGGTCAACTCCTACACCGAGATCGAGGACAGCATTCTGTTCTCGCACGTCAACGTGGGACGCAGTTGCCGCATCCGCAAAGCCATCATCGACCGCGACGTGCACATTCCCGAAGGTTCCACCATCGGCTATGACATTGATGCCGACCGCGAGCGCTACTTCGTCACCGACACAGGTATCACCATCGTGACCCGCGATTACTCCCTGTTCGAGAACCCGGTGGCCGTGGACTACTTCACCAGTGAGTAGGAGAGCGGGTCCCAGGTGCTAGGCCTCAGGAAAACCAGGAAATCCACCGCCGAGAGATTTTCCTGACACCTGAGACCTAGCACCGGACACCTTTCCCCTGCGGTAAACTTCTCTACGACCATGTCTCTCAGCCTTCGCCGTCTTTTCAAGAAAGAAAAGCAGGAGCGCCGCATCCTGCGACAGATCGAACGCACCGGCGATCAACTAGAGCCTGAGTATCATCGCCCCACACCCGAGTGTCCGCACCCGGAGCGCTGGCGCATGTTCGATTCCATGACTGCCGAGGCCGAGGTGCTCGAATTCCTGCGCACCCTCGTCACCACCATCAAACCCGAACTGGTGGTCGAAACCGGAACCTTCAGCGGCATCAGTACCCTCTGGATCGCCGAAGGATTGAAGGCCAACGGACGCGGGCGCGTCATCACCTGCGAGTTCGATCGCCAGATCTACGAGAATGCGAAGGCGCGTATCCAGGCTTCCGGACTCGCCGACTGGATCGAATTGCGCAACGAATCAAGCCTGGATATGAAAGTCGAGGGCACCATCGACCTTTTTTTCAGCGACAGCGATATGCCCATCCGCGAGCAGGAAATTCGCCGCTTCCTGCCGCAGATCAATCCCTATGGCCTGATCCTGATGCACGACGCCAGTTCACATTTGAAGATCGTCCGCGAAGCCGCACTCAAACTCGAACAAGACGGCCTGATCTCGGCCGTGTTATTGCCAACTCCGCGCGGCCTGGTCGTGGCACAGAAACGGCAAGGAAGAAAGTAAGGGTTTGTGGTGGAGAGCCGGACGTCCCGCCCGGCTGGGCGGGCGAGGACGCCCGTCCCTCCACCGCCCGGCGATTCACTGCGGCTGTCTTAGTTCAGCTCGAGCCGCACGGTTTGGGCAAGCTCCCTCGCTGTTGGTCGAAGCTGTAGAAACAATCCGCGCTCAGTTCAAGGGCTGCTGCCACGTGCAAAAGGTCTGCCGCGCGGGTGCCCAGTTTGGCGGCTGTTCGTCGAGACAGGTCGCACGCGTGGTCAAAGACCGCATCTGGTAGCCCACGGAGTTGGAGAACCCCGTCGCGCAAATCTTTCTCGAAGTCGGTTACCGATTCTTGAGCTTGCGCAGCTGAAACTTCCACATAGCGGAGGTCCCGTACCGAGGCTTTGGTCACGGGATACATAACAGCATCACAAACCGCTCTTTGCAATCCGAGGGTTTCCCTTCATCCCTAATGCTTCACCATGTCTTCCGCCAGCAAATGCGCCTTCTCGGCCAGCGTGCTCGCTCTTCGCAAATCGCCCTCTTTCAGCGCTGTCCGCGCTCCATCCATATAGTTGCGGATCTGTCCCGCCGTCTCCTGCTGCCGCGCGTCCAGCATGCGTACAGTCAACTGTTTCAACTGATCGTCCGTAGAACCCAACAACTGCTCCGCGTTCTGACGCTGGCGAACAGCTTCTGCGGGAGTCATGCCGGGCGCAATCAGCGCCGCCGGTTCGCGCGCTCCGCCCTCGCGAACCACAATCTTCAGTGGAGTACCATCCGGCGTTGGCGAGGGCGTGGATATAGTCCGCTTGCGGCGTTTCGTGGTGGCGCTCGCCGCGCCAGTATTCGCCTTTTGTTTCGTCACGTTCTCCGGCGCTCTTTTCACTGCCGGCGGCGCGGTCTCTGCCGGAGATTGTTCTACCGGAGCCGCGGGCGGAGCCGGAGCCTGTCCAGCGGAATTCGCGGATCCTGCCGTGTCCTGTTGCCGGGAGTCCATCCCGGCAGCCGGGAAACTCAGCCAAAGCGCAATCGCAAGTCCACAGGCAAGTCGCATGACAGTTCCAACAGAATTGTTCCCCACAGTGACCAAGAACGCAAGGCGGAAGCCGGGAGGGCACGGCTCCGGCAAAAAAAACGGAGGAAGCATTTCCGCTTCCTCCGTCGTATTCTTGCCACGTCACCTTGCGGTGACTACTGCTTCTTCGCCGGTGGCTTCTTGGCGCCCTTCCTTGCGGCTGCGGCCTTGGCCTTCCTCTCCGATTCCCTGCCGCCGATCAGAGTCAACGCATCAGCTGCATTGAACGGGTAGACCCGTGTCGACGTTTCGGTTTGACCCTCAGCTCTCGTTTTCAAGGTGACGTCCACGCGGCGATTGCTCGCCCATTTGATGATCAACAGGTTGCGCAGGACCCTGGCCCGTTCCTCTTTCGTCAGTTCGGGGTTCTGCTCGACCGCTGCCCTCACCTCTTCCGCGGTCATGTTGTGTTGTTTGCCAAAAGCCTGGGTTGCGAGGTTGGCCTCGGGTACGCCATTCTCGATCAGGAAGGCCCTGACGCGCGCCACACGACGCTCGGAGAGTGCCTGGTTGTAAGGCACCGAGCCACGCTCGTCGGCGTGTCCTTCGAGGGTCAAGTGAGCATCCGGCACGGCCACAAGATATTGCTTGAAGTCCGTGGCCAACGCCACCAGGGTTTGCTCCTGGCTCTTCACCAGGCCGCCGTTGGGTTCCCTCTCGGTCGGTTTGGCGGTCACGAAATACACGCTGTGCAGCGCGAGCCGTGCCTCCAGTACTTTGTCGATAACTGGCGCCGGAGGGGGCGGCGGGTTGTTGACCGTCACCGAGTTCGAAGCCGAGGCCGTCAAGCCGCGGGAGTCGGTACAGGTTGCGCTCACCGTCGCCGTACCTGCGGAAGCGCCGGTAGTGCTGAGCGTCGCGGAGTTGCCGCTTCCCGTTACGCTACCACCAGTGGAGGTCCAGTTGCCCACTACGACGGTCGCGTTGTCAGGACTGGTACACGAGCAGGTGATGGTCGAGGACGTTCCGATCTCGACCGTTGCCGGATCCACCGAGCAGGAAATTTGCGGCGGATTCAGCGGCTTCACGGTGAAGTTCGCGGTGCAAGTGGCCGTAGCGTTTTTCCTGGACCTGGCATCGGTCACCGTGGCGGTAGCCGTGTAGTTGCCGGGAGCCGCTCCGGCGGTGTCGATGGCAGCGCCGGTATCTTTCCCTTCGATTTTGCCACCGCTGCTGGCCCAGGTGTAGGCCAGTGTGTGCTTGGGGTTGAAGTTGCTGGCGGAGACGGTGGCGTGTACCGGCTCACCCACCAGGACTTCGTTGTGGTCCACGGAACAGGCCGCCGCCACCGGCACCTCGGGTTCTCCTCCAAAGTTGAACACCAGACCGGTGGTCAGCCGCACGCCATTGTAGGTCTGGCGCCGCAACGAAGAATCGTCGGACGGCACATTGGCGGAGAAGTTTTCGCGCTGCAGTTGGTAGTCGGCCTCAAACAGGCGAATCGAGACCTGCTTCCAGAACTTCAGATCCATACCGCCGCCAAGAACCGCGGCGACGCCGGTGACGGCCTGGTTGTAATTCGAATCAAAGCGGTCAACTCCGACCAGCGTGTGCACGAAAAAGTTCACGCCTTCGCCGCGAAAGGTCAGCTTCGGCCCAACCGTGAATGCGTTGTTATTGGTGCTGCTGGTCCAGTTCCCGCCCCAGTTGCCTTCGAGCGATAGATTGTTGGTGAAGTTGTAGGACACATTGGTCCCCAAACCCTTCGGCGAAGAGGGCGCGTTGATCGCCAACGGCGGTGTACTGTTATCGGGCATGTTGCCGCCCGGGTTCCACCACTGATAGCCAATGAACCACTCCGTCTTAGGCACCGTATCGTCCGACTGTGCGTTCAGCAAAGTCGGCGTCGCAATCAGAACGATGGCCAGGACGAGCGCGACACTCGCGCATCTCCGGTAAGTCTGTTGACAAAGTAACATTGAGCTCCTCCGAATCAAGTCCACTCCAAAGTTATCTAATAGAACTGGAATCAATAAAGCCTTACGGCACGCACGGATAGGGTGCACCTGGGAACATCGAATTCTACAGCAACCGGGCATCTTTGCAAAATAGAAGAATTAGTCTCGGACAAATTTCTAACCATCACCGCCCCTCGCGCCATTATCTCAAATTGATATGCTGCATTCCGGGCGGGGTTGCGGGGCGGCGCTCTTCCCTGAATAATGCTGATTGGGCCATGGCCAGAGGAATATGACACAGGAACGCGTACTGATTGTTGAAGACGAAGAGAATGAACGCACCGGGCTCGCCGAATTGGTTTCGGGATGGGGATACCGCACCGACACCGCGGCCGACGGCGTGGAAGCTCTGGAAAAAATCCCCGGCTTTGCTCCCTCCATCGTGATCACCGACGTGAAAATGCCCCGCATGGGGGGCATGGAACTGGTGGAGCGCCTCGCCGACATGGCGCAGTCCATCGCGGTGGTGATGGTGACTGCCCAGAAGGCAACCGACACCGCATTTCACGCTGGCCGTCTCGGCGTGCAGGACTATATCGAGAAGCCCATCGACTTCCGGCGGCTGCGCTCCATCCTCACCAACATCGGGGAGATCCTGAATACCCGCACGGAAAACGAATCGCTGCGCCGCCGCCTGCGCGACAAAGGAGCGCTCGGGCTGCTGGTGGGCGCGTCCGCTCAAATGCAGGAGATTTTCCGGCTGATCGAGTTGGTGGCTCCGAGCACCGCCTCGGTCTTGATCACCGGGGCCAGCGGGACCGGCAAGGAATTGGTGGCGCGCACCATCCACGATCTCAGTCCGCGGCGTAACAAACCTTTCTTCCCCATTAATTGTGCGGCCATTCCCGAGACGCTCATCGAGAGCGAGATTTTTGGCCATGAAAAAGGAGCATTCACGGGAGCGCTGGAGCGGCGCACCGGCTGCTTCGAACTCGCCGAGGGCGGTACGCTGCTGCTCGACGAGATTGGCGAGATGCCGGTCGGCACGCAGGCCAAGCTGCTGCGCGTCCTCGAAGATCACAAACTGCGGCGGCTCGGCAGCAAGGTCGAAACTTCGGTGGATGTGCGCGTGCTCGCCGCCACCAACAAAATTCCCGACGATGCCGTGGCCAACGGCGAACTGCGCCAGGATCTTTATTACCGGCTCAATGTCTTCAATATTCATATGCCGGCGCTGCGCGAGCATCGAGAAGATATCCGCGATTTGGTGAGAAGCCTGCTCGCGGACATGAACGTGAAGCACGATCGCAAGGTGGCCGACGTGAGCGAGGCCGTGCTCAATATTTTCCAGACCTACTCGTGGCCCGGCAATGTGCGCGAGTTGCGTAACACGCTGGAACGCGCCGTCATCGTGTGCGAAAGCGGGTTGGTGGAAACCAAGCACTTGCCGCCGGGCTTTGGCCAGAGTGTGCGACAGGTGGTCAACGATCCCGATGCCGTGCACCTGGGCGTGGGCACGACCGTCGGGGAAGCAGAGAAGCTGCTCATCCTGAAAACTCTGCAGGCGACCAATAACAACAAGACGCGAGCCGCCGAGATACTCGGCATCAGCCTGAAGACGCTGCATAACAAGCTGAAAGAATATGGACGGCCCCAGGATGCGGTAATGGCTGCGGAGGAATAAGAGAAAGTTCTCAGTTCTCAGTTCCCAGCTCTCAGAAACGTCCCGTGCCTCTCACTGAGAACCGGGAACTGAGAACTGCTTTTCGATGACTCGCAAATTCATCATCGTCTTCGTCATCACCACGCTGTTCACGGCGCTGGTTGTCGCTTTCTCCTGGATTTATCTCTCGCAACTGTTGCGTCAGCGTTTGCTGTGGGCGGATGAAACCGCTTACCAGCTCACCAATCAACTGGAGTACGCCGCCTCTAAAGCGGTGCCCGACCTCACCAGCACGCGGGTTGATACCAACAATCCCAAGGCGTTGCGCGCCGCCATCACCAATTACTTGCAGACCGACGCCAACCTGAACGACATGCTGGAATCGGTGGTGGGAAATTCTCGCATCATCTACGATGCTGCCGTTATTGATCCCAATGGAGTGGCGATCCTCGATACCAATCCGGCTCTGAACGGCAAGCCGGTTCCGGAGCGCTCCCCTTTGGCTGTGTTGCGCGATGCCGGCTTCCGGCGCCAGTTGCGCTTGCTCTACGGTCCAGCCACCGTTTACGACGTGAGCATTGGCCTGGAACTCGATCGCCAGGCGTTCGGCAGCGTTCGAGTAGGGGTGAACACGGTGTTTCTGCGCAACGAACTGACCCCGAACCTGCAGAAGGCGGTTTTCTTTTCGGTAGTCGCAATTTTCTGTTCCCTGCTGCTGGCGGCGGTGGTTTCGAACGTCGCACTCGGCCCCTTGAAGGCCATCGCCCGCAATCTCGACAGCGCGAGCGCCGGGGATCTGCTGTCTACCGAGGAGTCCGGTTCGGAGGACGAGGTGGGCCTGGTGTCGCTGAAGATCGCGCACCTCGGCCGGCAGATTCGCGACACCAACCAAATCTTTTCTGCGCTGAAAGACAACGTCGAGCAGGTCATGACCAAGCTGCAGGACGGGCTCATGCTGTTCACCAGCGATTCGCGGGTGGTGCTGGTAAGCGCCTCCGCGGAAAAATTTCTGGGACGCCCGCGCCGCGAAATTCTGGGCCACAGCGCGGAGGAAATCTTTTCCGATGGAACCGTCCTGGGCGCGGTGGTTCTGCCTGCCTTCCAGAAACGGCGTCCGCTGGTGCAATACGAATTCGACGCTGCCGACGGACGCCGGGTGCAGGTCTCCCTCGATTTCATTCAGGAAAAGGGCACGCCGATTGGCGCGCTGCTCACCATGCGCGATGCCGAATCGGTGCGGCGCATCGAGGACGAAATCGAGATCTCCCGCCGCCTTTCCGCCAGCGGACGCCTCACCCGTGGCGTGGCCCACGAAGTCAAGAACCCCATCAACGCCATCGTGCTGCACCTCCAGTTGCTGCAAAACAAACTGCAGCAGGACGATCCGGAAACGCGCCGCCACATGGACATCATCGGCAATGAAATCCACCGTCTCGACCGCGTCGTGCAAATCCTGGTGGACTTCACCCGTCCGCGCGATTTGCGCCTGGAAGACGTGGACCTGCGCAAGATTCTGGAGAGTGTATCGGCACTGGCCGCGCCCGACGCCAAACGTCACGGCGTGCGCATAGTACTGGAAGATGTGCTGGAACCCTCGGACGCCGCGCTCCTGGTTCGAGTCGATTCCGATCTGATGAAGCAGGCGATTTTAAATCTGGTGCTGAACGGCGTGCAGTCGATGACGGCCGGAGGGACGCTCACTCTGAAAGCGCGGCGCGATAACGAAATGATTCTCGCCGAAGTCCTGGACCAGGGCTGCGGCATTCCGCCCGAAGCGCAGGAGAAGATCTTCGAACTCTACTACACCACCAAGGAAGAGAAAGGTGGCAGCGGAATCGGCCTGGCGCAAACCTACCAGATCATGCAGTGGCATTATGGCTCGGTGGAATTCGATTCCGTCGTAGGCACCGGCACCGCCTTTCGCTTAAGGCTCCCGGCGGCAGTAGCCAAACCCGATCGCCGAGAAGAGATGACAGCCTGAAAAACTCCGAAAACATTCTGTTTCCTATCAGGGCATCGCTTCAGCGATGCCGACATTGTTCGACATCAGCCGCCCCTTTCGGGGCCGGGCAGCGAAAAGCAATTGAAGTTTTGCTGCTAATCGCCGTGACCGGAGCATCCCTGGCAACCGGTTTTCAACAAACACCCGATGCTGACGCGCGCATGGCGCATGCCGGATCCATAGGCTTCGACCGCAACGATTATCCCGGCGACTCGAACCTGAAGGCTCTCCGCCAGACCTTCTCCTATTCCGGCTATTGGCTGAATCATCCGCCGGGAGCGAACACAAATTCCTGGACCGGAAAGCGGAACGCCCTACAAGCTGCAGGTTTCGGCTTCCTGGTTCTGTTCAATGGCCGCACCTACGCTGAGATCAAGGCTGCCGGAGACGCGGCCGGATTGGGCAGTTCCGATGCTGCCGCCGCAATCTCGGCGGCACATGCGGAAGGATTTCCTTCGCAGACGATCATCTACCTCGACCAGGAACAAGGCGGACGGCTTCTTCCGGAACAACGGAACTATCTTCATGCCTGGGTCGACGCAGTGAATTCCGCGCAGTTTCTAGCGGGTGTGTACTGCTCCGGCATACCGGCCAGGGAAAGTTCACGCGTCTCCATCGTGACTGCCGAGGACATCCGGAAAAATGCAGGTGCGAGAAAAATAAGTTATTGGGTGGTCAACGATTCCTGTCCACCCTCACCGGGATGCGCCGTTTCGCGAAAGGATCTCACGCCGGAGTCGAGCGGCATCTCCTTTGCGGAAGTCTGGCAATTTGCTCAGTCACCCGGGCGAACGGATTTCGCCAATGGCTGCTCCGCTACCTACAATAAGGATAGAAATTGCTATCCACCCCGCATCGAATCCGCGACGGATCCCGCCCGCCGACTGCCCGTGGACCTCGATGTTGCAACTTCCAGCGACCCTTCTCACGGAAGGTCGCACGACTGATGTGAGTCGTCGCGGATGTAAAGGCCCGTCAGGTTGTTCGGCAGCCGCGCCAATGGGATACTCGAAAAGTCACCATCGTTATGACCAACGAACTGACCGTCGAGCAATGTCGCCGCTTTTACTCCGAAGAAATACGTTTCACGGGCAACATTAATTCGTCCGCGCTGATCAAGGCGTTCGCGCGCGTGCCGCGAGAAAAGTTTCTGGGACCCGGGCCCTGGGAGATTGCCTCCGCTGAAGTGCGCGCAATGTCGGTCATGGGCGCCATACAGATGTCGTACACACCCGTTGCTGATCCGCGCCACCTCTACCACAACGTGGTCGTGGTGCTCGACAAAGCCGGTGACATCAACAACGGCCAGCCCAGCGCCCTGGCGCGCTGGATTGACGCAATGGATCTCAAGCCGGGCGCTCGTGTCTATCATCTCGGCTGCGGCGTCGGATACTACACCGCGATCATGGCGGAAGTCGTTGGACCCGACGGAAGCGCCGTGGGGGGTGAAGTGAACCCTGACTTGGCGGCTCGCGCCCAGGAGAACTTGTCTGGCTATCCGAACGTAACGGTCGTCGCCGGCGACGGCGCGACCTTCGATCCCGGCGCATGTGATGCCATGCTGATCAATGCTGGAGTGACACATCCCCACCCGCTATGGCTGGATCGTTTGCGCGAGGGCGGCCGCCTCGTGGTGCCGCTCACCATGGCAACGACACCGAAGCTGGGCATCGGCGTGATGGTCAAGATCGTTCGCGACAGTGGCGGATTTTCCGCGCAAATTGTGACTTCACTGGCCATCTACTCCTGCACCGGTGCGCGCGATCCGCAACGCGAACCGCTGTTAAAGGCGGCCATGGCAAGCGGCGCACTGATGAAGATGAAGTCAGTGCGTCGCGACGCCCACGAGCAGTCCGACACCTGCGTCCTGCACGGCTCCGACGTGTGTTTGAGCAGCGCAGAAACTCGGTAACCGGGCGGGCGCGCCAGTTTGGACGGCGCCCCGCCCGGTTCTCGCTTTCCCTCTAACTTCCGTCCAACCGGCGATCCTACTTCTTAGGATCCTACTTCTTAGAAGGACGGGTTTGCTGGACCTTCTGCTGCAACTGTTGCCGCTGCTGGTCGTGTTTTTGCTGCAGTTGCTGCGTCTGTTGCTGGTGCTTCTGCTCTACCTGCTGCGTTTTCGCGTCATTAGCCTTTTGTTTCGCCAGTTGCTGGTGTTCGTTCTCCTGCTCCTGCTGGAGTTTATCTCGTTCCTGATTCTGCTTCGCGACCAATTTGTCCTGCTGCTGCTGGTATTTCTGGTCCAGCTTCGGGTTACCGGTATTGGGCGCAGCGGGATGTTCCACCGGCGGCAGGTCGTGAGGATGGACGGGGTTGCTGGCCTTTGAAACATTTGCGCCGCGATTGGCAGGAGTATAAGAACCTCCAGCCTCTCGGGCGGCCGCCACGTCGTGACCGCTGAATTCTCCCGGCCTCGCTGTCGCCGCAATCGCCGGCTTGCCCATGTTCACCGAAGCACGCAGCTGTACGTTGGCGCGCGCCGCCTGTATATGTTGCGTCTGCGCCGCAATCGGTCCGATGTGCCGATCATGCGCCGCCGCCTCTTCTTCCGGCCGCGGACGCACGTCGATTCCACCATTGCCTCCGTTGAAGCTGACATGGCTCACCGTCTCGTGGAACACGGTCGTGTTGTAAACGTTGTGAATAACATCGACGTTCACGTTGAGCACGGCGCGGTTGTAGAAAAAGTGTCCGCCGTCCCAGCGTCCGCCTTCAAATCCCAAACCGAAGTAGCCAAAGCCGTAATTGATTCCGCCATAAAAACCGACGTGCGGACCCCAGTAACCGTCGTAGAAAACAAACCGGTCGCCGCCCCAACCCCAATACGCCGGAGTCCACAAGAAACCAACTTCCGGAGCCATCACCCATGTTCCCGGCACCCAGTAATAGTCGTCAACGTCGTAGTCGTAGGCCCAGTAGCCGGGTGTCCAAAGATACCCATCGCCCGGACAAATAGGCTGTTCATAAACAGGAAGCGGGGGCGGCCCGACCGTGATCAAGACACCCACGCCGGCGTGCGCCGAAGCTGCCGACATCGACAGCACAACGAGCGCGAATAACAGCGTACGAATGAAGCGAAAATGCATGGTGATTCCTCTGGCCTGTCATCCCTCGTTTGCCCGGTGTTGCGCTACACCCGCGGGCTTCGTGGATCGAGAGGCGAGATTGCAGGGCCCACAAAAACTTTGGAGGTCGCGCGGAGGCCGCTTACCCTGTACAGACGTTAAGAATCTCCCGTCGAAGGGTCGACACCACATCATACTGCATCTCGTGGCTGCGGCCTCCCCAACGCTGGACGGTCTATCGCTGATTCTCTGTTTTCGGAGCCTCTGGCGCTTGCTCCCTGGCTTGCTGCGCTCGGCCTCGATTACTGATTTTTTCCACCGCTCGCAGGAACGGCACTGCCGGCGCCGGTGCGGCAATCTCGCCCAGCAGAATTTTCTTGAAAGGAAAGTCGTTGCCATAGATTGCCACCGTGGCGTCAGCATCCTGCTCCACCACCGCACCTTCCAGAGTCAATCCCGCGAAGATGCCTCGCGAACGAGAGTAGGTGAGCAGTTCCGTGTTCAGTTCCCAGTCCGTGCCGGCGGAAGCATGGCGTCCCACCGGTCCGGCCGCCGCGGAGCCTTCACCGGTTATTTCAAACTTGCTCGAAAGCAAATGTCGCAGACCACTGTCGTTCATCACCAGCATCACCAGGTCCACGCCCTCCGCGCCAATCTGCAGGCCCCAGCTTCCACCGGTGACGCTGATGAACGCGGGCGCGCTCCAGCCGCTGCCGGTGCGGCACACCGCGACTCCGCGTCCGTGCTTGCCGCCGATGATGAAGCCGGCCTTAACCAGATGCGGAACCACGACCACGCATTTGGCGCTCTTCACTACTTCTTCCGGTATGCCCTTATCGGGCGCCGCGCCGATTTCCCTGAGAACGTCCGCGGAATTCTCCAGGCGCTCGGTCGCGTTCTCGCGGGTCGAGGCCACTGCGAGATTTCCCAGCAGTGCCGCCAGACTGAATACCGCCAGAACCAGGTGTCGTTTCATTCCTGCTCCTTTGCGAAAAGAATTTTGATTTCTTGATTTCTTTACCTCTGCAAAATGGCCCGGGAAGCCTGACCTTCAACCTCGAGGAAAGCGTTGGCTGAAGCGCGCACGAGCCATAGGAACCCGCCAAGCTGCAGCATCCATCGCACAAGCAACACGGCGAAAAGCGTCGTCACCACGGTCGTCACGGCGATCAGCGTGAACGCGAAGATCATCGAAATCATGAATGCCATAGTCTCGTCCGTAATAGAGCACGCAATTTGCCAGAACGTAGAAGTCCCTTTGACTACTGCAACATACCTCGCAACAGCGCGCCATCGCGGCAGCCAACGACAGGCCATGGAATGTAAATTTTATGTAGTGGGATTTCCGCTTCTGCTCGCAAAAAAAAGAAAAGATACTGCGAGTCGCGATTATTGCAGATCGACGGTCTGGGCGAGACGGAAGTTCAGACGGCGATCCTTGCCGAGCACGATATCTTTCTGACTGCCCCCAGCTACCATCCCCGTAGCCGGGCTTCGTTCTTCACGCGGGCCACCTTTGGCGAAGATGCTGGAAGTCTCGATCATCACCGTCCTGCCGCCAATCTCCAAGCTCACCAGCACGATGCGAAGATAGCCCGGCTCAAGCGAACTTCCGAGTGAGTTTCCAGTCGAACTTCCGGAAGAACTCCCCCGAGAACCCGCCGAGGCCTTGGCCTCCAGCACGCGACCGTTAGCCGATGTGTCGCGGGGTACCAGCGTCTGGCCATCGATCACGACCGGCTCATCGATGATTGCGCTGAAGGTGTCTCCCGCATGCGACGACGCGCTCGACAGCGCGCTCTGCAGACGAACTGGGATGGGCGTTCCCTCAGGTAGTTTCGTGGAGGATGGAATCAGCGACTGGCTGGGCGAAATTCCGGTCGACTGCGGCTGGCGATCGAAAGGCAGCTTTTGCGAATCGGCGGAATTCGAAGCATCGTCAGCCGGAGGATGGCCGCACGCGCAGAGGAGGCCGAGCGCCAACAGGATAACGGCGATGCGATTGGGATGGAACGGCATGTTTGCCCAATCAGAATACCAATTAGTGGGCGCTTCCCCCAGTTGAACTATGTTCTTTCGCCGCTCCGCGGCTATTCTAGTTGCGAAGTCGGTGGCCATTCACAAACCGCGCACCGCCGCAGGAGCGTCCCGTGAAATCCTTGAAGCACCAGGCACGCATGCGTTTGAATATCTGGCCGCCTTTTCTCGGCGCCGGAATCCACGTCCGGCGCCTCGCATCCGACTGGAAAGAGATCGACGTGGAGATGAAGCTGCGCTGGTGGAACGCAAACTACGTCGGCACCCACTACGGCGGGTCGCTGTATTCGATGGCCGACCCGTTCTTTATGGTCATGCTGATTGAGAATCTGGGGAAGGATTACATCGTCTGGGACAAGGCAGCCACCATCCGCTTCAAGAAGCCGGGACGCGGCAAGGTTACTGCCAGCTTCCGGCTGTCCGATGAACAGATCGGCGAAATCAGGCACGCTCTCGAGTCCCAGCCGAAGATCGAGCGCGTATTCACGGTTGAGGTCAAGAACGAATCTGGGGAAGTGGTTGCCGAGCTTGAGAAGTTGCTGCACATCCGAAAGAAAAACTCCGCCTGATTCCAGGTTGCGTAGTGTCTCAGTTTGAAATGGCAATCAATACGTTGGCTAACCCACGCGATTAGTGCGGCATCACGCAGGACCAATACCAAATCAAAGAAGCCCTTTGGCACGATCTGTAGAGACGGGGCTTGCCCCGTCTTGGACTGTCCAGCAGGTAAGGTTCGGGCAGGTCTTGGGAAGGGCACGACTTCAGTCGTGCCGCGAGCCATCGAAAATATGTTTGCGCTTTGGCGCCTGAAGCTTCCTGAACTCAGCCACGAACATGTGTTGCCGAAATAAGAGTTTCACCACCGGCCCGGTCCTCCCCATCCATCTCAAACATTTACAAATCTTTGCCCAAAGTATTCGCAAGGTCGGCGTCGGAGCTGCGTTCTTCATTAAAAGAACGGAGGTTTGTGATGGAGAACCGAACGACAGTGTTTTACGTAGACGACAATCCCAAATCCGGCCGATTGCTCACCAGTGTTCTTGAAGAATGCGGGTTCCGAGTCATTGCCAAGAATGACCCCGTTGAGGCGCTAGCGCTTTGCCGGCGAACCAACTTCGATCTGGCGCTTCTCGACTACGAAATGCCCGCGATGTCGGGTGCAAAGCTGGCCCAGGAGATCAAGTACCTGGTGCCGGATGTACCCGTGGTCCTGCTCTCTGGCCGCACCACTCTGCCGCCCGCGGAACTGGCGTTCGTGGATGCTCATTTCGGGTTTGGCACCTCCCTCGACGATCTTCTGTGGACGATGCGCATCTTGATGCGGCCAAAAGTGTTCACGATGAAAGATCGGCTCGAAGATCAACATGCAGATCAGCGCGCAATGACCCAATGGGCCGACTCAACCTGAGGAAAACGCGCGCCGGGGCCCCACTCATCGCGTTCTTTTGTAAAGTCCCGGGACAGTTTTTGTAAACGACGTCATGGGGCTGAACATTTCTTTGCGATGAGTGGGACGCCGTGGGCTGTTTTGTCTTTACCCGGCTGTTTTTTCTTTAGGTATTGGTTTGCCTCCGCCCTCAGTAACCTGGCGCTTCACTCACAACAACCGACTGCCTTGCCGATAACTCCCCAGAGGGGCTCTCCGGGTTTATGGAATTGTTTAAACAATTGCTTTCCTCTGATTTCGTGCCGCATGGTTTCTGCTATCTATGGGATCCGCGAATCTTGTGGCTGCACCTTATCTCCGACGGCCTGATCGCGCTGTCGTAGTACTGCATTCCCATGGTCGCGATCGATTTCATTCGCAAGAATCTGGATCTACCCTTGAGCGGCATTTTCTAGATATGCGGGGGCTTCATTCTGGCTTGTGGCACGACCGATTTGATGGAAATCTGGAACGTCTGGCACGGCAACTACCTGCTGGCGGGTGTTATCAAGGCAATCACGGCGGCGATTTCGGTATTGATCGTGGCGATGCTGATCCCGCTGGTTCCGAAGTTGGTTTTGCTGCCCGAACGAATGCACCAGCGGGAAAGGGCAATTGAAGTGAGCGGGAAGGCTGACGCGACGCTGAAAGAACCGGGCTAAAGACGGATCGATCTACTGGGTAGACACCACCACACTCCCTTTCATGGGGGCGAGTGGCAGAGCGCGCCAGTACGTGGCCATCCGGACGGATAGGACCTATCGCCATCGCGAGGAACAAGAGAACGAGGGCCTCGCGGGGATGGAAGACTCCTCCGCAAATGAACGGCGCTAAAGCTTGGCCCTTGCTTTGACGGGCGGCTTAGCCGCGCCCTAAGCGTCGCAAAATCAAGGGCCGGCGCTCCGCTCAGGACGCCGGGCTGGATAGGATAGGGGTCGGATCTGCGGGTCGTCCGGAGCGGCTCGAAACCGGCCTCGGCTGCGGAAATCCCAAGAAAACTCTTCCCTCGGCACTGGCTTCCGCCCTAAACTAGACGCAATTAGGCCCGAGGGTATTTCCCAGCCCTCGATTCCCCGGGGGTTCTGTGCGCGTACTGGTGACGGCTGACACATTCAGCGGAGTTTGGACCTACTCGCGCGAACTGGTTTCGGGACTGGTGACCCACGGCGCGCAAGTCACGCTCGTCAGCTTTGGAGAAATTCCTCTTCCTCATCAGACCGCTTGGATGGATGGGCTCCACGGGCTTGAATATCATCCCACTGCGTTTCGCCTCGACTGGATGCAGGAAGGTGTGCAGGATTTCCACGCGGCGCAGGATTATCTGTGCGCCATCGTTCGCGATACGCGTCCTGATTTTCTGCATTTGAATCAACTCAGCTTTGGAGCGTTGCCGGTGCCGACGCCCCGCGTCGTGGTGGCACATGGCGATGTGGTTACCTGGTGGTTGAGCATCCACGAGCACGAGCCGGCCGCGTCGGCATGGATGAAGTGGTATCGCGAAACGATCGTCGCGGGCCTGAAGCGGGCCGAGGCCGTGGTCACCACTTCGCGCTGGATGGAAAAAATGCTGCGCGCCGCTTACGGCAGCGATAACGACAACGACAACGACTTCGAGGGATACGTCATTCCGCCCGGACGCAATCCGATTTACTTCAATCCGTTTGTAACCAAAGAAGAGTCGGTGCTGGCGATCGGGCGCCTGTGGGACACGGGGAAGCAGGTTGCGCTGCTCACCCAGCACACGCACGCCTTGCCAGTGTGCATCGTGGGAGCGGACAATCCGATTCCCGCGCCGCCGGTGCCGATCCGCGCCGATGTGCGCGTCTCCACCGGCGAACACGAAATTTCGGTGAAGGGAGCGCAGACCGAATCGCAACTGCGCTCGCTTTACAGCAAATCGACGATTTTTGCGGCGACTTCGCGCTACGAGCCTACCGGACTGGCTTCGATCGAGGCGGCGTTCTCGCGTTGCGCGCTGGTGACGAATGACACCGAGGTATATCGCGAACTGTGGGGCGACGCGGCTTTGTACTTCGAGCGCAATAACGCCGAGAGCCTCAGCGAAGTGATCGCGCAACTGGAAGCAGATCGCGAACTCACACGCCTCTACGGGACACGGGCCTACAATCGCGCGCGCGAGCGCTTCACGGCGCGACGGATGGTGGACGACTATCTGCGCCTTTACCGGCGGCTCCGCACTCCGAAGGTCGCAGTGGCTTGATGGCTGGCCGGCGCGGAATTAAACCGAAAACGCAAGCGCGAGACGAAGAATCCGCGCGCGGCGCTTCGCCGGTTCTGATCGTGACTGGCGCCAGTCGCGGCATCGGCGCGGCCACTGCCCTGCTCGCCGCTCGGCGAGGTTTTGCGGTCTGCGTCAATTATCTAGGCGAGCACGCGAAAGCTGCGGAGGTCGTGCGCGCCATCCAGCAGGATCACGGACGCGCCGTCGCCGTGCAGGCCGACGTCAGTTCGGAGCCTGATGTGGTGCGCCTCTTTGAGACGGTCGACCGCGAACTGGGCCCGCTCTCCGCTTTGGTGAATAACGCGGCTACCGTCGAGCGCCAGACCCGGCTTGACTCCATGGACGCGGCGCGCATCAACCGCATCTTCGCGATCAACGTCACTGGAACTTTTCTGTGCTGCCGCGAAGCGGTGCGGCGAATGTCGACGCGCCATGGCGGCAAGGGCGGAGCGATCGTCAATGTCTCCTCGGGCGCGGCGCGCGTCGGTTCGCCCGGCGAGTATATCGAGTATGCGGCAAGCAAGGGCGCTATCGATACGCTGACCGTCGGTTTGGCGAAAGAAGTCGCAGAAGAAGGCATTCGCGTGAATGCGGTGCGACCCGGGTTCATCTACACCGACTTGCACGCCAAGGGCGGGGAGCCAAACCGGATCGAGCGCGTCAAGACCTCCGTGCCCATGCAGCGCGGCGGGCAGCCGGAAGAGGTCGCCGGGGCGATCCTGTGGCTCCTTTCGAGCGAAGCATCGTATACGACCGGAGCAATTCTGGACGTCACAGGCGGGCGCTAGGCGCGTGAACTTGCCCACCGGCGCGGCGTTCGGCGGTCCGCAGGCTGCGGACATTCTGATTTTTCATCTTCCTTTAACAGTCCCGTCACAGTCCTGAAATATTGCTCGCCTATCGTTCTGCAATCTCGCGCCACGCGACAGGTGTGGGTCCCTGCCGCCAGGCAACTTTCAGGAAACGGAGAACTCATCATGTTTGAACAGCAGCAACCCTTTGCCAACTTCAGGCGGGTAATGGCGTCGTTACTGACGATGACCATTGCCTTGGGACCGAGCGTTACTCCCGCTTTCGCCTCTTCCGCCAAACCGGCAACCCAACAAGTAGCGCGCGCGACCGCGACGCCGATTCAACATCTAGTGGTAATTTTCAACGAGAATATATCCTTCGACCACTACTTCGGGACGTATCCGAACGCTTTGAATCCGCCGGGGGAACCGAAGTTCAAAGCGGCAGCCGACACGCCGACGGTCAACGGACTGTCGAACGCTCTGCTCAACAGCAACCCCAACCTGAATCCGGCGAATGGCACGGGCGCGGCAAATCCGTTCCGGCTCGACCGGTCGCAGGCCTTCACTAACGACATGGATCACGACTACATGCCCGAACAACAGGCGTTCGATGGCGGATTGATGGACCTGTTCCCGCTGAACACGGGTACCGCGGGACCTCCGCCTTCGGGGTCGGGTCCGGTGAACACCAACGGCTTGGTCATGGGTTATTACGACGGAAATACTGTGACCGCGCTGTGGAACTACGCTCAGTATTTCGGACTGAGTGATAACTCGTACGGAACGACTTTCGGTCCATCGACAGTAGGGGTGCTCAACCTGATCGCGGGCCAAACCAATGGCGTAGCCGCCATTGAGAACGGAACCGGGGACGAAGTGAGCGACGGGAATGGCGGACTCACCGTGATCGGCGATCCCAACCCGCTCGGCGACGTTTGCACCAGTTCGAGCAGCAACCAAGTAACCATGGGCAGCAACACCATCGGCGATCTGTTGAACAACGCGGGAGTGACTTGGGGAGTTTTCCTGGGCGGATTCAATCTGTCGGTTGTGAATGCGAATGGGACTACCGGGTGTAAGCGCAGCACAACCTCGGCGGTCACCGGAGTAACAGAGACCGATTACATCCCACACCACTCGATGTTTGCGTATTGGAATTCGGTGTCCAATCTGACCCACGTCCGGCCCGCTTCAATTGCTGAGATTGGAAACGCCGGCCCTGCCAACCACAACTACGATGTCCAGGATTTCTACACTACCGCTGCGGCTGGCAACCTGCCCGCCGTGAGTTTCCTGAAGGCGCCGGGTTATCAGGACGCCCACGCCGGATACTCCGACCCTCTGGACGAGCAGGCGTTTGTAGTGAATACGATCAACTTCCTGGAAACGCTGCCCACCTGGAGCAGCACGGCAGTGGTGATCGCATATGACGACTCCGACGGCTGGTACGACCATCAAATCGGGCCGATCGTCAACACCTCGACGGGTCCGGATGACGCCCTGACTGCACCTGGATCCTGCGGCACGGCAGCGACTGCATTGCCTGGCGTAAACCCAGCCACCACGCACGCTCTGGGCCGTTGCGGTTATGGTCCGAGACTGCCGCTGCTGGTCATTTCACCGTGGGCGAGGCAGAACTTCGTGGACCACACCGTGACCGACCAGAGTTCAATCATCCACTTCATCGAAGATAACTGGCTGGGCGGACAACGCATTGGCCAGGGTTCGTTCGATGGGATCGCCAGTTCGCTCAACCAGTTTTTCAACTTCAACAAGATCCGGAGCAATGGAATTCTTTTCTTGAATCCGACTACCGGAGAAAAGCAACCGTAGATGCGTTCTTGATGCCGTGAATTGAGCGGGCATGCGAAGATTGATTCGCATGCCCGTTCTGGTTCTGGGGGTAAGACCTTTGTGAGCGTGACACGGTAGGAGGAAGCCCAGCTTGGCGATGACGCGACGAGCGTTTCTGGCGCGGGGTGGAATAACGACGATGGCGCTGGCCCTGCGACGGAACGTGGGTCACGCGATGTCCCACGGCATGTCTCATGGAACCCCGCCCAAGTTTCGCACCCAGTTGAATGTTAATTCTCTGGCGCCATTCGTGGACCCGTTACCACTGCCAGAGATCATTGCGCCCAGCGGCCGTCGTCCCAGCCCGGATGACCCAGCGGCTCAACTTCCTTACTACCGGGTCGCGATGCGCCAGTTCGAAAGCAAAGTACACCGAGATTTGAAACCAACTCGCTTGTGGGGGTATGCATCCGGTTCGCCCGGCCCGACCTTTGAAACGCGCAGTGGGCAGGGAGTGCTGGTGGAGTGGGTCAACGAGCTCCCGACGACGCATTTTCTGCCCATCGACCGCAGCATCCACGGTGCCGAAGCGGACAAGGCCGAAGTGCGCACCGTCGTCCACTTGCATGGGGCCAAGGCTCCGCCGGAGAGTGATGGATATCCTGAGAATTGGTACGTGCCGGGAAAATCGGCGGTCTATTACTATCCCAATCGCCAGGACGCCGC
>Ga0070761_10000632_pt1 | contig 22470 bp, 20 predicted proteins | sample HubBroMetageREF1_FD_66724 | JGI IMG/M metagenome (GOLD analysis project Ga0070761, IMG submission 66724) | Reference soil microbial communities from the Hubbard Brook experimental Forest, New Hampshire, USA - Hubbard Brook CCASE Soil... | ecosystem: Environmental > Terrestrial > Soil >... | reverse complement strand
AGGAAAAGCGCATCAACGCTTTTTTCCGCCTGCAGAGCCCGGCGATCATCGCCCGGCTCCGGGCTGCGTTTCCGGACCTGCCCGAGCAGCCCGATGCGCGCACCGTGTTCATCAGGCTGCGCGAGCTGCGCAACCGCTGGTGACAGGCCTGAAAGGACCGAAACGCATGCAATCCTCGTTCTACCGCCGCACCTTCCAGCTCACCACGGCGGCGATCCTCGGCTACGCGCTCTACCAGATCATCGCGCCGCTGCGCGAGGAGATCGGCTGGGCGGCGGTGCTGGCGTTCATCCTGCATCCGCTGCACGAGCGGCTGTCGCGCGGGCTCAGGGGCCGACGGGCGCTGTCCGCCGGGATCCTCACCGCCCTCACGCCCTTTCTGGTGCTGGCGCCGCTCGCGGTGCTGGGGGTGGTGTTCGCCGGCCAGGTGGCGCGCCTCATCCAGTACCTGCGCGGCGGCGGCCTGCCGTCTTATGCGGATCTCGTCGACCGCCTGTCCGGCTACCCGGTGATCGGCGGCACGGTCGCCTGGGCACGCGACAACGCCGCGGTGAGTGCCGCGCAGGTGGAGAGCTGGGCAACCGACAGCCTCCAATCGCTGCTGCGGTCCGCGGCCGCGGTCGGCGGCAACGTTGCGCTCACGGTGTTCGGCACGCTGGTGGGCTTCTTCCTGATGCTGTTCCTGCTGTTCTTCTTCCTGCAGGACGGCCGCGTCATGCTCGGCGCGCTGACGCGCCTCATTCCGATGCAGAGAGAGCAGCGCGCGCAGCTGCTCAAGTACCTCGGCGACGTGACGCGCGCGGTGGTGTTCGGCTCGGTGGCCACCGCCCTCATCCAGGGCCTGTTCGTCGGCGTCGGCTTCGCGCTCGCGGGCGTGCCCTCGCCGGTGGTGTACGCCGTGGTCGCGAGCATCGCCGCGTTCCTGCCGGGGGGCGCCGCCCTGGTGCTGGTCCCCGGAGTGCTGTACCTGGTGTTCACCGGGCACTGGGGGGCCGGCATCTTCCTCGCCTGCTGGGCTGCGGCGCTCGCGATCGTGGAGAACATCCTGCGCCCGCTGCTCACCTCGCATCACGTGCACGTGTCGACGCTGGCGATATTCGTCGGCGCGATCGGCGGTGCGGCGGCCTTCGGCATCCTCGGCCTGATCCTGGGTCCGGTGCTGCTGTCGTTTGCCGTGGCGCTGGTGCGCTTCGCGCAGGAGCGGCGGCCCGCGGACGCCTGACCGTGCGGGCCGTTCCCGTAGAATACCGCCTCCGCATGGACGTCTCCCCGATCCTCGATCCGCTCAACGACGCGCAGCGTGCCGCGGTCACCGCGCCGCTCGCGCCGACGCTGGTGCTGGCCGGCGCCGGTAGCGGCAAGACGCGCGTGCTGACCCACCGCATCGCCTGGCTCATCCAGGCCGAGGGCGCCTCCCCGCACGGCATTCTCGCCGTGACCTTCACCAACAAGGCCGCGGGCGAGATGCGCGCGCGCGTCGAGCGGCTGCTCGGAGTGCCGACGGCGAGCCTTTGGATCGGCACCTTTCACGGACTCGCCCACCGGCTGCTGCGGCTGCACTGGCGCGAGGCGCGTCTCGCCCAGGGCTTCCAGATCATGGACTCCGAGGACCAGCAGCGCTTCGTCAGGAAGCTGGTCAGGTCCGCCGAGCTCGACGAGACGCGCTGGGTGCCGCGCGAGGTGCAGTGGTTCATCAACGGCAACAAGGACGAGGGTCGCCGGCCGCAGCAGCTCAAGGACGGTAACGACCCGACGCGCCGCCAGCTGATCGCGCTGTACCGCAGTTACGAGGAGGCCTGCGAGCGCGCTGGACTGGTCGACTTCGCCGAGCTGCTGTTGCGCGCCTACGAGCTGTGGCGCGACAACCCGGAGCTGCTGGCGCACTACCGGCGGCGCTTCCGCCACGTGCTGGCGGATGAGTTCCAGGACACCAACGCGATCCAGTATGCGTGGCTGAAGCTGCTCGCGGGAACCGACGGCTCACCGTTCGTGGTGGGTGACGACGACCAGTCCATATACGCGTTTCGCGGCGCGCGCGCCGCGCACCTGCAGCAGTTCCGGCGCGATTTCCCGCAGGCGCTGCTGTTCCGGCTCGAGCAGAACTACCGCTCGACCGCGACCATCCTCGAAGCCGCCAACGGCCTGATCGCGCACAACGCCGGGCGTCTCGGCAAGCGGCTGTGGACCGAGGGGGCGCGTGGCGCGCCGCTGCGCCTGTACGCCGGCTTCAACGAGCGCGACGAGGCCGAGTTCGTCACGCACCGCATCCGCGAGCACGTCGCGCACGGCGGCCTGCGGCGCGAGGTCGCGATCCTCTACCGCTCCAACGCCCAGTCGCGGGTGTTCGAGGAGACGTTCCTGTCGGCGCGCGTGCCCTACCGGGTGTACGGCGGCCTGCGCTTCTTCGAGCGCGCCGAGATCAAGGACGCGCTCTCCTACCTGCGCCTGATCGCGAACCGCCGTGACGATGCCGCCTTCGAGCGCGTGGTCAACCTGCCGCCGCGCGGGATCGGGGCGAAGAGCCTGGACGTACTGCGCGAGCGTGCGCGCAGCGCGGGCAGCACGCTGTGGGAGGCGGCCGGCGCGCCGGCCGACGACCTGGCGCCGAAGGCCGCGGGCGCGATCCACGGCTTCATGGCGCTCATCGAGCGCCTGGCGCAGCAAAGCGCAGCGCTGCCGTTGCACGAGCAGGTCGATGCGGTGCTCAAGTCCTCCGGGCTCATCGAGCACTATCGCCGCGAGAAGGTAGAGCGCGGCGAGGCGCGCGTCGAGAACCTCGAGGAGCTGGTGAGCGCCGCGCGCGGCTTCGCGCCCGAGGATGCGCAGATGGCGCCGCTCGCGGCCTTCCTCGCGCACGCGGCGCTCGAGGCAGGCGAAGGCCAGGCGGACGCCTGGGAGGACTGCGTACAGATGATGACGCTGCATAGCGCCAAGGGATTGGAGTTCCCGCTGGTGTTCCTGTGCGGCCTGGAGGAAGGCCTGTTTCCGCACCAGCGCTCGAGCGGCGACCTCGAGAGCCTCGAGGAAGAGCGCCGCCTGTGTTATGTCGGCATGACGCGCGCGATGCGCGAGCTGTATCTGACCTATGCCGAGCAGCGCCGCCTGCACGGCATCGACAGCTACGGCCAGCCGTCGCGCTTCCTCAAGGAGATTCCGCCTGAGCTCATCGAGGAGGTGCGGCCGCGCGTGCAGGTGTCGCGGCCGCTCGCCGCCGGGCGGTTCCGCGCCGAAGAGCCGGCCGCGCCCGGCGTGCGGCTCGGCGCCCGGGTGCGCCACGGCAAGTTCGGCGAGGGCGTGATCCTCAACGTCGAGGGCAACGGCCCGCAGGCGCGCGTCCAGGTGAGCTTCGAGCGGCAGGGAACCAAGTGGCTGATGGTCCAGTATGCGAACCTGGAGCCGCTATGAAGATCCTGATACTGGGCGCCGGGCAGGTCGGCCGCACCGCGGCGCAGCACCTGTCGCGCGAGGAAGCCAACGAGGTCACGGTGGTCGACCTGAACGAGGACACGCTGCGCGAGCTCCAGGACCGGCTTGACGTGCGCACCGTGGCCGGCAACGCCGCCTTCCCCACGGTGCTCGAGGCCGCGGGCGCCGCCGAGGCCGACATCATCGTCGCGCTCACCTCCAGCGACGAAGTCAACATGCTGGCCTGCGAGGTGGCGTTCACGCTGTTTCGCACGCCCACCAAGATCGCGCGCATCCGCGCCGCGGAGTACACCGACCGGGCGGCGCTGTTCGGCGCCGACGCGCTCTCAGTAGACGTGTGCATCAACCCCGAGCAGCTGGTCACCGAGTACGTGCAGCGACTGATCTTCTTCCCGGGGACGCTGCAGGTGCTGGAGTTCGCCGACGGCAAGGTACGTCTGATCGGAGTACGGGTCCGCGAGAGCGGGCTGCTGGCCGGGCGGTCCCTGAGCGAGCTGCCGCGGCAGCTGCCGGAGGTGCAGGTGCGCGTGGTCGCGATCTACCGCGACGGCCGCAGCGTGGCGCCCGACGGCGCCACCGCAATCGCCGCCGGCGATGAGGTGTTCTTCCTGGCCGCGCGCGAGGATATCCGCCGCATCATGAGCACGCTGCGCCACGGCGAGGATCCGGCACGGCGCATCGTGATCGCCGGCGGCGGCAACATCGGCTACCGGCTCGCCAAGACGCTGGAAAAGCATAACCAGATCAAGGTCATCGAGCGCGACGCGCGGCGCGCGCGCCGCATCTCGGAGCAGCTCGACAACGCCATCGTGCTGCATGGCGACGCCGCCGACGAGCAGCTGCTCATCGAGGAGAACATCGACAGCGCCGACGTGTTCGCGGCCGTAACCAACTCGGAGGAGGCCAACATCCTGTCGGCGATGCTCGCCAAGCGCCTCGGCGCCCACAAGGTGATCGCGCTCATCAACAAGCCGTCCTACACCGAGCTGGTGGAGAGCGGCCCGATCGACATCGCCATTTCGCCGCAGACCATCACCATCGGCTCGCTGCTGGCGCACGTGCGCCGCGGCGACGTGGTGCGGGTGCACGCGCTGCGGCGCGGCGCCGCCGAGGCCATCGAAGCGATCGTGCACGGCGATGAGCGCAGCTCGCGCGTCGTCGGCCGCGCGGTCGGAGACGTCGAGCTGCCCGAGGGCGCTTCCATCGGCGCGGTGGTGCGCGGCGATGAGGTCATCATGGCCCACCATGACACCCTCATCCGGGCGGACGACCACGTCATCCTGTTCCTCGCCGACCGACGACATCTCGAAGCGGTCGAGCGGCTGTTCCTGCGCTCGACGCGCTGACGGCTCAAGCGGTGCCGGCGGTCGCGTACGTCCTGGGTCTGTCGCTCGCCGCGTCCACGCTCGCCTACCTGCTGCCGATCGGCTGCTCGCTCGTCATGGGCGACGGCCTGTGGCCGAAGTTCCTGCTGGCGGCGGCCTGCGCCGCGGCGGCCGGCCTCATCCTCGCGGGCCTCACCCGACGCTTCCGCCGCGAGCTCAAGCCGCGTGACGGGTTCCTGCTGGTGACGCTCGGCTGGCTGGTGCTGTCGGGGGCGGCCGCCGTGCCGCTGCTGCTGGCGCTGCCGGGCCTGAGCTTCACGGGCGCCTACTTCGAAGCGATGTCGGGACTCACCACCACGGGCTCGACCGTGCTGACCGGGCTCGATGCGCTGCCGCCGTCGCTGAACTTCTGGCGTCACGCGCTCGAGTGGCTCGGCGGCCTCGGCATCATCGTCATGGGGCTGGCGGTGCTGCCGCTGCTCGGGGTCGGCGGCATGCAGCTCTACAAGGGCCAGGCGGGCGCGGTGAAGGAGGAGCGGCTCACGCCGCGCGTCACCGAGACGGCGAGGTCGCTGTGGCTGGTGTACGCACTGCTCACCGCCGCCGGCATCATCGCGCTGCGCCTTGCCGGCATGTCGTGGTTCGACTCCGTGTGTCACGCGTTCTCGGCCGTCGGTCTCGGCGGCTTCTCCACCCACGACCGCAGCGTCGGCTATTTCAACTCGCCGGTGATCGAGCTTACGCTCAGCGTGCTGTTGCTCATCGCCGCGCTCAACTTCGCGCGCCACCTGCTGGCGCTGCGGCGCCTGTCGCTCGAGCCCTACAAGGCCGACCCCGAGTGCCGGCCGATGTTCCTCATTCTCGGCCTGAGCGTGGTCGGCATCGCGGCGCTGCTGACGGCGCACGGCGTATATCCAGAGTTTCTGACTTCGCTGCGGCACTCGATCTTCAATGTGATCTCGCAGGCGACCACCAGCGGACTCGCCACCGAGGACACCGGGCAGTGGCCGGTGTTCGCCCCCTACTGGATGCTGTTCCTGTCATGCATCGTCTGCAGCACCGGCTCGCCGGGCGGGGGCATCAAGATGTTCCGCACGCTGGTGCTCGCGCGGCAGACGGGCCGGGAGCTGAAGCTCCTGATCCACCCAGCGGCCATGGCGCCGGTACGGATCGGCGGCCGGGCGGTGCCCGAGACGGTCGCGCAGGCGGTGCTCGCCTTCATCTTCCTGTATTTCATGACGGCGTCCGCGCTGACTTTCGCGATGCTGCTCACCGGGCTCGATTTCGATTCGTCCTTCACCGTGGTGGTCGCCTCGATCAACAACACCGCGCGCGGCTTCGGGCCGCCCGGCGGCATCCACAACCTCCACGGACTCACCGCCGTGCAGGACTGGATCTGCATCGCGGCGATGCTGCTCGGAAGGCTGGAGATCTTCAGCGTGATCGTGCTGCTGAAGCCGGCGTACTGGCGCAAGTAGGGGTGTGGACGCTCAGAACGGCGGCCGCATCTGCCACTTGCCCTTAGTCGTCTTTGTAGAAGTTCGCCCCGGGGATGTCGCTGTACATGCCCGCCAGCTGGTTGGCGGACTGCACTTGCAGGTCGAAGGTGCAGTGGTAACCCTGCCCGGTCGGCTTATCGCAGGCCTCTTTCTTGAAGAACTTGATCGTGATCGGCTCGACGTTGGTGACGCCCGGCGGATGGTTCATCAGGTAGAGCAAGGCGTCCTTCATTTCCGCTTCGCTGGGCTCTCCGCCCCCGAGGCCCCCACTACATCCGCAGATCGTCACCACGACAGCTATCCCCAGAGCATTTGTCAACGACAGGCGCATTGTTGTTCTCCCATTCAACTCAACTGTGGATGTAACTCTCGAGCTGCTCGATCTGCTGCTGCTGCTCGGCGATCACCGCCTTGACGAGGTCGCCGATCGACACCATGCCGACGACGCGGCCGCCGTCGACGACCGGAAGATGCCGCACCCGCTTGTCGGTCATCAGCTGCATGCACCTCTGCACCGTGTCGTCGAGCGACACGGTGAGAACCGGCGAGGTCATGATGTCGCCCACCGGTGTGTCGCTGGAGGAGCGGCCGCGCAGGATCACTTTGCGGGCGTAGTCGCGCTCGGAGACGATGCCCTCGAGCGCCGCGCCTTTCATGACGAGCAGCGCGCCGACGCCGTGCTCGGCCATCAGGCGGATGGCATTCAGCACCGGGGCCTGCGCCTCCACCGAGTAAATCGCCCTATCCTTGCGCTCGAGCAGCATACGTACGGTAGTCATGTGTGCTCCTTCAGTGAGCCGGCCCGATCTGCACCGACAGCGTGACGTCGGCGGTGACGTCGAGGGTTCCCTCCTCGACCGGCGTCGCCACCTCCGCGGCGGCGGCCCGCGACGCCATCATCATCGGCCGGATCGGTGTTACCCGTGGGCTCGATTCCTCCACCGTCAGCACGCGCAGGATCTTCAGCCCCAGGGCTGACGCGAGCACGTCCGCCTCGGCGCGCGCGCGCAGCGCGGCCTCGCGCAACGCCTGCGCGCGCACCGCGTCCTGGTCGCGCAGCGTGAACTGGATGCCCTGCACGTGGTTGGCGCCCGCGCGCGTCGCGGCGTCGATGACCTTGCCCATGCGCCCGATATCGTCGAGCGTCACCCGCAGCACGTTGAGCGCGGTGTAGCCGGTGAGCGTCGGCGGCTGCCCGCCCGGGTGGTACTGGTAGTTCGGGCTGAGCGAGTAGCTGATGGTCTTGAGCTCGGCGCCGGAACCGGCGGCCGGACGCAGCACCGCGAGCACCGCATCCACCTGCCGGGCGTCCTCGGCGGCGGCCTGCTCCGAATGCTCGGCCTGGCTCGACACGCCGATGTCGATCTGCACCCGATCGGGCCGGGCGCTCACCCGGGCGTTGCCGGTGACTGTAATCGACGACACCACCGGCGGGTCGTCAGCGCGCGCCGCCGCCACCGCCAGCAGCAACGCGGCTGCTGCCATGGTGGCAGCCAGCGTCAACTTGCGACGCGCTGCGGAACCCATTGGCATATTCTACGCGCGCCCCGTGCGGCAGTTCATAATTTGGGCAGAGGGCGCGCCGGTGCGCGAGCCGAAACGGTATACAACAGCGCATGGCCAGCCGGGAGATACACGTCGCGCCGGACCGCTTCGAGGTCACGGCCGAGGATGCGATCCTCGTCACGGAGCTGCAGTCCGCGATCGCGGTGTGCGTGTACGACGCCGCGGAGCAGGCCGGTGCGCTGCTGCACCTGCGCTGCATCATTCGCAGCTCCAAGCCCGCGGATGTCACCGACACGACGCTCGCGACCGAGCTGCTGCTGCTCGACCGCTGCATCGAGGCGCTGCGCGAGGCCGCGCCGTCGGCGCGGCAGCTGCAGGCGCGCATCGTGGCGCACCTCGCTGACAACGCCCAGGCGCATTCGGTGTGCGAGACGGTGCTGCACCTGGTGCGGCACTTCCTCGCCGACGCCGGCGTGCGGCTGCTGCCGGAGGACGTGGCCGCGGGCGCGGTACGGTCGCTGCGCTTCCGGCCGGGCATGGGATGGGTGCACACGCGGGCGTGAGAGTGCCGGTGCCCGTGGAGGTGAGCCACGCGCTCGAGCGGCTGCTCGGCGAGCCGGTGGCGCATGTTGTCGTGATCGAGCATTCCTGGTTTGCACGCCTGCACTCGCGCGCGCACGCCACCACGCGCCGCGGGCACATCTACCTGAGCGGCGACGCGGCGGCGTTCTTCGCCAACCCCTGGCTGCTGCTGCACGAGTACTGGCACGTCATCCGGCAGTGGCAGCCGGGCACGCTCACGGTGCGGCGCTACCTGCTGGAGTGCGTGCGCCGCGGCTACTGGAACAACCGCTTCGAGGTCGAGGCGCGAGAGTTCGCCGACGCCCACGCCGCCGCCCTGCACGCGCTGCTGGCGGCTGCAGCGCAGGGCGCCAAAGTCGCGCCTTTGGCGCCCGGCACCGGAGCCGATGTCTGAAAAATCGCCGACCGAGGCGATTTTTCCAATGAACTGATATGGCCCTTGGGTGTCAACCGACGCGAGGGTAGTTCTCGCTGTCACGTGCGTGCGATGAGTGTGCGGGTTGGAGAGCGCACCGGATGGGGAACGCGACGCACGGAGCTTAGAGCGACGATGGATCACACTGATATCCGCGGGTTGGTTACCGCATTGCATCGGTCCGTCGCGGGGCTGCCTCGATCTAGAGTCGGGGATCATCGCAAGGGATGCCCACATAGTTCAGCCGAGGGTTCCCCTCACCGTGTCCGCGCATCGCGTTCCCGATCCGGTGTAACTGAGCTTACTTCATGGCGTCCTCCAGGCCGGGGAGCGGCTCAGCAGCTCGCGGCAACGTGGTGGCCGATATCCCAGACGAACGCGGCGAGTTCGCGCGCGAGCGCGACGCAGATCTTGTTGTGCTGCAACCCACGGGCCTTCAGGCGCCGGTAGCGGTGGTTCAGGCGCAGCTGCGCGCGCCAGGCGATCGCGCGGATCTCGGCGGGCTGTCGCTCCTGACGCAGCTGCAAGGCTGGGCTGATGCGGGCGGGGAAGCGGTAGTTCCAGGCGGCCTCGACCAGGACGCGGCGCACATGAGTGTTGCCGGTCTTGGTGATCGCCCCGAGCCGGCGCTTAGAGCCGGTGGTGTGCTCGGAGGGGACCAGCCCCAGGTAGCCCATCAGTTCCCGTGGATGCGCGAAGCGCCTCAGATCGCCGAGTTCGGCGACGACGGTGGTGGCGGCGATGAGGTCAAGTCCTCGCAAGCTCATCACGGCGCTGACGAGCGAGTGCATCCGCCAGTGCTCGACTTCGCGCCTCAGGGACTCGCTCAAGCGCTGCACTCGGGCCTCACCCTCACTCACCGCCTGGCGGTACTCGGTGAAGGCAATGTCCTGGGCGGGATGCTCAAAGGACACCGCGGCGAGGTAGCGCTCGTGGGCCGCCGACCAGGAGGTCTTGCCGCTGTAGCGGCGGCCGTGGCGCAGCATCAACGCTTTAAGCTGCTGCCGGGCCTTGAGCCGCGCCCGCACCGCATCCACCCGCGCCCGGCTCAAGTCCCGCATCGCCTCATCGCGCTCGTCCGGGATCCTCACCGGCACGAGCTCCCCGGCACGGGCGAGGCCTGCGAGGTTGAGCGCATCACGCCGATCGGTCTTGATCCGCTCCCCTGGACGGCGCGGGATTTTAGACGGCGCCACCACCTCGCAGCGGTAGCCGAGCCGTATCAGCTCACGCGCCAAAGCGTATCCGCAGGGGCCTGCCTCGTACACCACCTGCAAGCTCTGCGGCTCGCCCAATCGGCTCAGCGCCTTGGTCAGCTCCGAGAGCCTTGCACCCACCGTGCCTACGAACCGCGGCGCCTCACGGCCGACTTCAGCCACCGCGATCGCCGTCGACTCCGCGTGTGCATCCAGTCCGACAAAACCGGTGATAAGCTCATGCATGGTCTGCCTCCTGTGCTTCTTGTAGATCACGCCCAATCGCGTTCTACATGTGGCTCGGCACACGCAAGTGTGCAACCCACGGTACTGCGGGAGGCAGACCGCTTTCTCTTTTCAACCTTGAGCGGCCGCCTCTCTACGGCGGGCCATGATGTCTAGCCCAGCAGTCGCTCGCGGTTGTAGAGCCGCCCGGCGACCGCGATGAAGAGCGCCCCTAGAGCGAGGGTGACGCCCACCGACAGGGCCACCCAGGTGAGTGGCAGCGCTTCGGCGCGCAGCAGGCTGGTGATGAGGAAATGCTGACTGAGAGACGGCACCAGCATCAGCGCGGCGCTCGGGCGTAGCCCCATCGCGCCGGCAAACATCAGAGGCAGCGTCGGCACCAGCAGCACCAGTCCCACCCAGGTCTGTGCCTCGCGGTAGGTACGCGTGAACGCGGCCACGATCGTCATGAGCGCGGCGCCGAGCGGCACCAGCGGCAGACAGGCAGCGATCACCGCGAGCGCGACTCCCGGACCGAGGTTGACGCTCATGCCCAGACGCTCCAACCCGATGAAATGCAGCACGATGGCAAACGCCGTCACTGCCAGCGTGAGCGACAGGGTCATGTAGGCGCAGGCCGCGAGGATCTTGCCGAAGATGAGCCACTCGCGCCGCACCGGCACGGTGAGCAGCGGCTCGAGCGAGCCACGCTCGCGCTCGCCCGCGGTGGCGTCGATGGCCAGATACAGCCCGCCCATGAGTGTCGTAAGCAGAATGAGATAGCTGAGCGTGCCGAGAATCAGCACCGAGCGGCCCGCCGGCGTCGAGACGTCGATGTCCTGCACCACGATCGGCGACAGCAGCAGCGGATCGATGCCGCGCGCGGTCACCCTGAGGCGCGCGAGCAGCGCACCGTACTCGCGCACCAGCTCGCGGACGCGGCCGATGTCGCGGGCGTCGCCGAGCTGCGAGGAGTCGGAGTAGAGCGCGAGCGGCGCCGGGTCGCCCGCGGCGAGGCGCGCGCCGAAGTCGCCGCTCACCCCGAGCACCAGCGCGTGGACGTGCGCCTTGACGGCGGCGCGCGCCCCGGCGTCGTCGTAGTCGACCGGCGCGACCGTGACGCCGTACTGACGCAGGAAGCCGAGCAGGTTCGGCGCCCGCTCGAGGTGTGCGACGGCGAGCGTCAGCGGGTGGTCGGCTTCGGCGACGCTGCGTTGGAGCTGCTGCGAGAGAATCGCGGCGAACAGCGCCGGCAGCAGCACCGGCCCGACCAGCAGCGCCGTGACCACCGTGCGCCGCTCGCGCAGGTTCTCGCGGAACTCCTTGGCAAAGACGCTAAGGATGGGGTGCACGGCCTTCAGCTCCCGTCGCCGCCGGGGAGCGCCGCTCCCGCGGCGTCGATCAGCTGCACGAACGCCTCCTCGAGGCCGGCCTCGCCGGTGCGCGCGCGGATTTCCGCCGGCGTGCCGCACGCCACCACCGTGCCGTGGGCGATCACCACCACCTCATCGCACAGCGCGCTCACCTCCTGCATGACATGGCTCGAGAACAGCACGCAGTGGCCGGCGTCGCGCAGCTGCCCGAGCAGGCGCCGCAGCGCGCGCACCGCCATCACGTCGAGCCCGGTGGTCGGCTCGTCGAGGACCAGGTTGCGCGGACCGTGCACCAGCGCGCGGGCGAGTGCGGTCTTGAGGCGCTCGCCCTGCGAGAAGCCACGGGCGCGCCGCTGCGCAAACTCGCGCATCTCGAGCAGCCCGATCAGCTCCTCGGTGCGGATGCGCGCCGCGGCGCGGCTGAGGCCGTGGAGCGCGCCGAAGTACTCGATGTTCTCGCGCGCGCTGAGGTTCGGGTAGATGCCGGCGCCGTGCGGCAGCACTCCCAGGCGCCGCAGCGCCGCGAGCGGCGTGCGCACCGCGCTCTCGCCGTCGACGAGTGCATCCCCCGAATCGGGGCGCAGCACCGCGTACAGCATGCGCAGCGTGGTCGACTTGCCGGCGCCGTTGGGTCCCAGGAGCCCGGTGATGCGTCCGTCGCGCGCGGTGAAGCTCAGGTCGCGCACGGCGGCGACCGAGCCGAAACGCTTGGCCAGGTGCGATGCCTCGATCACGCGTACCTATCCCCTCAGGGCGCCGGCCCGTTGACCGAAGTGAAGAAAGGCATGGGGCGCGCGTCGCGCGTGCAGGCGATGTCGAGGCCCCGCACCGAAGCGCGCTCGAGGAACGCGGCCAGCACGCGGTCCATGCACGGCGCGGTGAGCTGTCCGTGGCCGAAGCCGGCGAGCACGATCGAGAGGCTGTTCGGCAAGCCGCGCGCGGCCTCGGCCGCATAGCGCGGCGGCGTGACCGGATCATCGCTCCCCGAGAGCAGCAGCGCAGGCACCTCGCTCGTGAGCGGCGCGTGCAGGTCGGGATCCATGAGGCCGCGCGGCCAGATGCGGCACAGCGTAGCGAGCCCATCGAGCTGCGCGGTGCCGAGAAAGGTGCGCGCCAGCCGGGCGCGGTCGATCGAGCGCGAGTCGTAGAAGGGCACGTCCTCGGTGCACACGACGCTGTTGTGCATGCCGAGCGCGAGCACCTCGCCGTACTCACGGCTCGCGAGCAGGAACTGCGCGGCCAGCGGCGCGTAGTCGGCGCGCGCGCCCTCATCGAGCAGCAGCGGCAGGAGCGCCGCGTACTCGCTGGTGTAGCTGACGAGGCGCAGCACGGTCGCGAGCTGGTACTCGCCGAACTCGAGCTGCTGCGGCGCGCCGCTCGTCGGGTCGGTCGCGCTCACCGGCACCGGCCGCACCGCGAGCGCCGCCCGCACGCGGCGGTAGGTCGCCGCCGGGTCGCCGAAGCGGCGGCCACAGGGCTCATCGTGCGCGCAGCGCGCGAAGATCGCCGCGAGCGCGCTCTCGGCATCGAGCGGCGTGTCCGGACCGATCGCCCGCCCGACCGGCACAACCCCGTCGAGGATGAGCGCGCGCACGCGGCCGGGGAAGCGGCGCAGGTAGTGCTGCGCGACCCGCGTTCCGTAGGAGCCGCCGTAAAGATCGATGCGCTGGTAGCCGAGCGCGGCCCGCACCTCATCGAGATCGCGCACCGCGACGCTGGTGGTGTAGTCGGCGACATTGGCGCGCGCCTGCAGGCTCGCGAGACAGCGGGCGGTGTCGGCGGCGAGCTCGGCATCGCTGGCGCGGTACAGCAGGTCCTCGCCCTCGCGGCAGTCGAGCGGATTCGAAGCTCCGGTGCCGCGCTGGTCGACCAGCACGATGTCGCGGTCGCGGTGGACGCGCGCGAACACGCCGGCGGCGCTCGCATAGAAGGTGGTAGCGGCCATGCCGGGTCCGCCGGCCAGCACGAACAGCGGGTCCGGACGGCGGTCGCGGCTGATCGCAGGCACGCGCGCGACGCGCAGCCGGATGTGCCGGCCGGCGGGATCCTGCGGGCTCTCCGCGACCGACAGCCACCCGCATTGCGCCGCCACCACCGTGAGGCGCAGCGGATGCTCGAGCTCGCAGGGCGAAAGCTGTAAGCCCGCAGGGGACGGGGCGGCGGCCGAAACGCCGGCCCGCGCCGCCGCGAGGCCGAACGCGAATACTCCAGAGATGAGCGCCCTGACTGCGGGTCGCATGGCTTTCTTTCGGGCGCCCACGCTGCGGCTCCAGGGGCGGGAGGATAAGCTAGCCAGATGCGCTTCACACCGAGCTACGACGTTCTGGTCATCGGCGGCGGCCACGCCGGCACCGAGGCGGCACTCGCCGCCGCGCGCATGGGGGCGCGGACGCTGCTCCTCACCCAGAGCATCGAGACGCTCGGGGCGATGAGCTGCAATCCTGCGATCGGGGGCATCGGCAAGGGGCACCTGGTCCGCGAGATCGACGCACTCGGTGGGGCGATGGCGCGCGCGACCGACCGCGCCGGCATCCAATTCCGCACGCTGAACGCCAGCAAGGGGCCCGCGGTGCGCGCGACGCGCGCCCAGGCCGACCGGCAGTTGTACCGGCGGGCGATCCGCTCGCTGCTCGAGAATCAGCCGAATCTCGAGCTCTTCCAGCAGGAGGCCGCGGACCTGCTCCTCGAGGGCGGCTCCGTGTGCGGGGTCCTGACCGCGAGCGGCGTGCGCTTCGGCGCCCGGGCCGTGGTGCTCACTGCCGGGACCTTCCTCGCCGGCCGCATCCACGTCGGGCTCACCAATTACCCCGGGGGACGCGCGGGCGATGCGCCCTCGACGCGCCTGAGCGAGCGGCTGCGCGAGCTGATGCCGCGTGTGGGGCGGCTGAAGACCGGCACGCCGCCGCGAATCGACGGCCGCACCCTCGACTGGTCCGTCATGACCGTGCAGCCGGGAGACGAGCCCGTGCCGGTCTTTTCGTTCCTCGGACGAGGCAGTGAGCATCCAAAGCAAGTTAATTGTTTCATTACAAAGACAAACGAGCAGACGCACGACATAATCCGAGCAGCGACCGACCGCTCGCCCATGTTCACCGGGGCGATCGCAGGCGTCGGCCCCCGCTACTGTCCGTCCGTCGAGGACAAGGTCGTGCGCTTCGCTGAGCGCACCTCGCATCAGATCTTCGTCGAGCCCGAGGGTCTCGATACCCACGAGATCTACCCCAACGGCATCTCGACCAGCCTGCCGTTCGAGGTGCAGTGCGAGTTCGTGCGCACCATCCGCGGCTTCGAGCGCGCGCACCTGACGCGCCCGGGCTACGCCATCGAGTACGACTTCTTCGATCCGCGGGACCTCAAGGCCTCGCTCGAGACCCGCGCGCTCGCGGGGCTCTACCTCGCCGGACAGGTGAACGGCACGACCGGCTACGAGGAGGCCGCAGCCCAGGGGCTCATTGCCGGCGTCAACGCCGCGCGCCGGGTGAGCGGGCGGGACCCCTGGGTGCCGGGGCGGAGCGAGGCTTACATCGGGGTGCTGATCGACGACCTGGTGACGCGCGGCACGAGCGAGCCCTATCGCATGTTCACCAGCCGCGCCGAGCACCGCCTGCTACTGCGCGAGGACAACGCGGACCTGCGCCTGACACCTAAGGGGCGCGACCTCGGGCTGGTGGGGGATGAGCGCTGGGCGCTGTTCGAGGAGCGGGCCCGGCTCTCCGAGCTCGAGGTGCAGCGCCTCAAGGCGCGGCCGGTGCGACCTGCGGACGTGGCGGCGGACTGGGCCGATCGCCACCTCGGCGCCCCGATGGCGCGCGAGCTCACCGCCTTCGAGCTGTTGCGGCGCCCTCAAGTCGGCTACGAAGCGCTGCTCGAGATCTGCGGCCCCCCCGACTGGCTGCCCGCGGCGGACGAGCGGCTACCGGGCGCGGTGCGCAGCGAGGTCGAGGCGCGCGCGAAGTACGCGGGCTACATCGAGCGGCAGGCGGATGAGATCGAGCGAGCGCGCCGCAACGAGACCACGGCGCTCCCGCCGGACCTCGACTACGCCGCCCTCACCGGCCTGTCCCACGAGGTCCGGCAGAAGCTCGGCGCGGCTCGCCCGGCAACCCTCGGGCAGGCGGGCCGCATTCCGGGCGTCACACCAGCCGCAGTCTCGATCCTGCTCGTGCACCTGAAGAAGCGCGCACGCGGCGCGCCGAAGGTCGCATGAGCCGCTTCATCGAGACCCTGCGGCGCGCCTGGGACCAGAATGATTCGCTGCTGTGCGTCGGGCTCGATCCGGAGATCGAGCGGCTGCCGTCGCACATCGCGGCCCACCCCTCGCCCATCTTCCAGTTCAACAAGGCGGTCATCGACGCCACTCACGACCTGGTGTGCGCCTACAAGCCGCAGTTCGCGCATTACGCCGCCTGCGAAGCCGAGGACCAGCTCGAGCGCACCATCGAGTACGTCCACCGCACCTACCCCGGCGTACCGGTGATCCTGGACGCCAAGCGGGGCGACGTCGGCAGCAGCGCCGAACGCTACGTGATCGAAGCGTTCGAGCGCTACGCGGCGGACGCGGTCACGGTGAATCCCTACCTCGGGAGCGATGCGCTCGAGCCGTTCCTGAAGCACGCGGATAAGGGCGTGATCGTGCTGTGCCGCACCTCGAATCCGGGCGCGCGCGACCTGCAGGACCTCGATGTGGGCGGGAGGAAGCTCTACCAGCTGGTGGCCGAGCTCGCCGCACGGCGCTGGAACGCCCGCGGCAACTGCCTGCTGGTGGTGGGCGCCACCTGGCCGCGCGAGCTCGCCGAGGTGCGCGCGATCGTCGGCGACATGCCGCTGCTCGTGCCGGGCATCGGCGCCCAGGGAGGCGACGTCGCCCAGGCGGTGAAGAACGGTCAGAGCGCGGACGGCACGGGCCTCATCATCAGCGCCTCGCGCAGCATCCTCTACGCCGCGGGAGGAGTCGGGTTCGCCTCCGGCGCCCGCGCCTCAGCGCTCGCGCTGCGCGAGGAGATCAACGCCAGCCGCATCCGCGCCACATGAGGCAGCGCGCCGGGAGAGTACGCCTCGCGACGGCTCCCTCTGTGACCCTGGTCATTGGCATCCTCGCCGCCGTGGTGCTCGCAGCCTGCGGGCGGCAGGGGGGGCCTGCGAGCGCGCCCGGGGCTTTCGCGAAGCTGCTGGTGCGCGGCGGCGGCCCGGATCCGGACTCGCTCGACCCGCAGAAGGCCCGCGGCTTCGAGGCCCAGAGCATCGTGCGCGACGTGTGCGAGGGACTGACGACCCTCGACCGGCAGGCCGGCGTCGCCCCCGGCATCGCCAAGGGCTGGAGCGTGAGCCCGGACGGACGCACCTGGACCTTCACGCTGCGCCCGAATGCGCGCTGGTCGAACGGCGACCGGGTGGTGGCGGCGGATTTCGTCGCGGGTTTCAGGAGGCTCGTCGACCCCGCGACCGCCTCCGGCTACGCGCAGTACGCCGACGTGATCGCCAACACCGACGACATCGTCGCCGCACGCAAGCCCGTTACGGCGCTCGGCGTCGCCGCGCCCGACGACTCCACCGTGGTGATCACGCTCGGCACCCGAGCGCCGTACCTGCCGGCGCTCCTCTCGCACCCGAGCACCTGCCCGGTGCACCGACCGACGCTCGAGCGCTATGGCGAGCGCTTCGCGCGCCCCGGCGTGATGGTTTCCGACGGCGCGTTTGTACTCAAGGAGTGGGTGCAGGGGGCGTACGTGCTGGCCACCCGCAACCACTACTACTGGAACGACGGCGCCACCCGGCTCGACGCCGTGAAGTACCTCATCACCGCGGACGAGAACGCGGAACTGACGCGCTACCGCGGCGGAGAGCTCGAGGTGACCGCGGTGGTGCCGCGCGGGCAGTTCGACTGGATTCGCACCCACCTCGCCGACCAGCTGCACGTGAGCCCGCAGCTCACCACCTACTACTACGGCTTCAATCTCGGGCGCGCGCCCTTCAAGGACGCGCCAAAGCTGCGGCGTGCGCTGTCGCTGGTGATCGATCGCGAGAAGCTCACCGACCTCGTGCTCAGGGTCGGGGAGCTGCCGGCCTACGGCTGGGTGCCGCCGGGCGTCGCCAACTACGCCGGCCAATCCTTCGACTACCGCGGCGAGCCGATCGCTGCGCGCATCGCCGAAGCGCAGCGGCTGTACCGCGAGGCCGGCTACTCGCGCGCCCATCCGCTGTCCTTCGAGCTGCGCTATAACGCGGGCGAGGTGCATACCAAGCTCGCGGTCGCGATCGGCTCCATGTGGAAGGAGGCGCTCGGCGCCGACGTGCACCTGACGCAGGTGGAGTTCAAGTCGCTGCTGCAGGACATCGCGCGCGGCGACGTGGAGATGTTCCGCTCCAGCTGGGTGGGGGACTACAACGACGCCTACACCTTCGCCCAGTACCTCAAGAGCGACTTCGGCGTGAACCTGCCGCACTACGCCAACCCCGCCTACGACGCGCTGCTCGAGCGAGCCCAGTCGCAGCTCGACGCGAGCGCGCGCCGCGCGCTGCTCGAGCAGGCCGAGCAGCTGATGCTGCACGATACGCCGCTCATTCCGCTGTATTTCTACGTCAACAAGCACCTCGTGAAGCCCGAGGTCACGGGCTGGTACGACAACGTGATGAACGTGACCTACAGCAAGGATCTCGGGCTCAGTACCGCGCGCTGAGGGCTTGACACCATGAACTGGCACCTGTTCGCGGCTTTTATCGCCATCACGATGGTGCTTTTCCTGGCGCCCGGACCGATCGTGACGCTCGTGATCTGGACCGCCGCCACGCGCGGGGTGCGAGCGGGCCTCGTCACGGTCGCGGGCTCCACGACCGGCACGGCGCTGCTGCTCGCGGCGATCGTGCTGGGCTTGAGCTGGGTGCTCGGCCACGCGGCGGCGCTCTTCGAGGCGCTGCGCTGGCTCGGCGCGGCGTACCTCGTGTGGCTCGGCGTGCAGGCCTGGCGGCGCCCCGGCGGCCCGCAGTCCGCAGCCCCGGGCGACCAGGTGCATTTCCGGCGCGGATTCCTGGTCGCGCTCTCGAACCCCAAGACGATCGCGTTCTTCAGCGCGTTCCTGCCGCAGTTCCTCGACCCGCACCTGCCCGCGCACCGGCAGCTCGCCGTGATGTGGGCGGTAACGGTGGTGGTCGCGGCGCTGAGCGACTCCTGCTGGGCCGTCGCCTCGGGTCTCGGGCACGCCTGGTTCATGCACCCCAGGCGCGCGAAGCTCCTCGGGCGCGCCGCGGGCGTCACGCTGATCGGCGGCGCAATCTGGCTGTCGCTCGCGCGCGTGCGGCCCAGTTAGGACATCAGCTTCGTTGCCCTAAGGTGCGCGAAGCTCACTTTCCTATGCAGAAGCCCGCGAAGATCCTGCCGAGGAGATCGTCGCTGGTGAACTCGCCGGTGATCTCGTTCAGCGCCTGCTGCGCCGCGCGCAGCTCCTCGGCCATGAGCTCGCCGGCGCGCCGCTCGGCGAGCTGCCGCGCCGCCTCCTCGGTATGCGCCCGGGCGCGCGCCAGCGACTCCAGGTGCCGGCTGCGGGCGCTGATCGCCCCGCCCTCGACGCTGCTATAGCCCATGCACTGCTTGAGGTGCGCACGCAGCGCATCGATCCCGGCGCCCGTGAGCGCCGAGACCAGCACGCGCGGCGGGGCTGATTCATGCGAAAAATCGTTGCCGGGCGCCAAAGGCGCGACTTCGGCGCCCTGCGCCACAACGAGGTCACACTTGTTGAATACCAGCGTCACCGGCACGGCGGCCGGCAGGCGCGCGCCCTGCTCGCGGAACGCGGCGCCGGCCGGATCGTCGGCCGCATCGATGACGAACAGCACGCGGTCGGCGCGCTGCATCTCGGCGTGGGCGCGGCGCATGCCCTCGGCCTCGATCGCATCACCGCCCTCGCGCAGCCCCGCCGTGTCGAGCACGTGCAGCGGCATGCCGTCGATGCCGAGCGGCACGCGCAGCACGTCGCGCGTGGTGCCGGGAATGGGCGTGACGATCGCCGCGTCGTAGCCGGCCAGGCGGTTGAGGAGGCTCGACTTGCCGGCGTTCGGGCGGCCGGCGATCACCACCGTCATCCCTTCGCGCAGCAGCCGTCCCTGCTGCGCGCTCGCCAGCACGCCGTCGAACTGCGCGCGCACCGCCGCAAAGCGTCCGCTGAGCTCGCGGTCGGCGAGAAAATCGATCTCCTCCTCGGGAAAATCGATCGCCGCCTCGACGTAGGTGCGCAGGTCGATGAGCGCCTCGACGAGCGCACGCACCATGGCGGAGAACTCCCCCTGGAGCGAGCGCAGCGCCGCGCGCAGCGCCGCGCGCGAGCCGGCGTCGATCAGGTCCGCGATCGCCTCGGCCTGCGCCAGATCGAGCTTGTCGTTGAGAAAGGCGCGCTGCGTGAACTCCCCAGGCTGCGCGCGCCGCGCTCCGAGCTCGAGCACACGCTCGATGAGCGCCTCCATCACCAGCGGCCCGCCGTGCGCCTGCAGCTCGAGCACGTGCTCGCCGGTGTAGGAATGCGGCGCGGGAAAGAACAGTGCCAGTCCGGCGTCGATCGGCTCGCGCCGTGCGTCGAGGAAGCGCGCGAAGGTCGCGTAGCGCGGCGGCGGCAACTCGCCGACGACCGCGGCGGCGATCTCCGGCACCTTCGACCCCGAAACACGCACGATGCCGAGGCCGCCCCGGCCGGGCGGGGTCGCCTGCGCCACGATGGTGTCCGTGCGGGTCACGGCCCGCGGCCTCAGCCCTTCCTGGCCGCCATTGCCGCCTCGATGCGGCGGTTGATGTTCCACTGCTGCGCGATCGACAGGATGGTGTTGGTCACCCAGTAGAGCACCAGCCCCGCTGGGAAGAACGCAAAGGTCGCCGACATGACGAGCGGCATGATCATGAACATCTTGGCCTGCACCGGGTCGGGGGGCGCGGGGTTCAGCTTGTACTGCACGAACATCGCCACCGCCATGATCAACGGCAGGATAAACAGCGGGTCGCGCGAGGACAGGTCGTGGATCCACAGCATGAACGGCGCCTGACGCATCTCCGCGCTCTCGAGCAGCACCCAGTAGAAGGCGAGGAACACCGGGATCTGGATGACGACAGGCAAGCAGCCGGCGACCGGATTGACCTTCTCGCGCTTGTAGAGCTCCATCATCGCGCGCCCGAGCTTCTCGCGATCGTCGGCGTAGGTCTCCTGCATGTTCTTGATGCGCGGCCCGAGCGTCTTCATCTTCGCCATCGAGCGCCCGCTCGCCTCCGACAGCGGATAGAACAGCAGCTTGAGGAGCAACGTGACGACGATGATCGCGATGCCCCAGTTGCCGCTCAGCCGGTGCACGAACGACAGCGCGAGGAACAGCGGCCGCGCGAGGAACCACAGGCGGCCGTAGTCGGCGACGCGCCCGAGCTCGGGCGCGGTCGCCTCGAGCTGCGCCTGCAGCTTCGGCCCGACGAACAGCGTTTGCGTGAACTCGCCGCTCGCCCCGGGCGCGATGGTCTGCTGGGGCCCGGTGGCCGCGAGCAGATACTGATCGCCGACGACGTTCAGCGTGAAGCGGTAGGGCGCACCCCGCGGCGGCACGATCGCGCTCACAAAGTAGTGCTGCAGAGCTGCGATCCAGCCGCTGGTCACGTCGAGCGCGAGATGGCTGTCCTGGGCGTCGGTTGGATTCAACTTGCGGTACTTGTCGCCGTCCCAGAGCGCCGGCCCGTGGAAGGCGTAGCTCGCCACGTTGAAGTACGAGCTCTTGGTGCGCGGATCGTTGCGCAGGATCTGCGCGTAGGGGAGCGCTGCCCAGGGCGCGCTACTGCCGTTGTGCACCTGGTACTCGAGACCGATGCCGTACTGACCGCGGCGGAATACGTAGGTCTTGGTCACCGCGACGCCGTCGGCGCCCGTCCAGGTGAGCGGCACGCGCAGCTCCGGGGCGCCATCCATCCGGTAGTCGCTGCGGACGCTTTCGAAGCCAGCGAGGTGCGTTGGGTAGGGCGCACTGCCGGGACCCTGGAGGCCCGACTCGAGCTCGTAAAGCGTCTGCGGCGAGTCGTCGTTCTCGAGCCGCACGCGCGTCGCACCGCCCTTCACCAGTGGGTAAGCGAGCAGGTCCACGCGCTCGAGCGTGCCGCCGCGGGTGCTGATGTCGAGATCGAGCACATCGGTGCGCACGTGCACCAGCGGCGCGGCGACCGCGCCCGGCGCGACCGGCTCAGTCGCTGCTACGACCTCCGGCGCCGAAGCGGCCGGCGCCGCGGCGGACGCGGTCGCACCGGTGGATGTCGAGGGCACTGCCGGCAACTGGTTGCTGAGGTCGGCAGCCGGTGCCGCCGCATGACCCGCCGTGGCCACAGGCGCACTCGAGGCGCCGGGCGCGGGGTAGTCGCGCAGCCACGACTGATAGTCGTAAAACAGCAGGATCGCGAGCGCGACCCACAGGTAGACGCGCGGATTATTGATGGTGGGCATGGTGTGTACAGCTCAACGCACGCCGCGGCGGCGGCACCGGGTCGAAGCCGCCGGGATGCCACGGGTGGCAGCGGGCGAGGCGCTTGACGGCGAGCCAGCCGCCCGCGAGCACACCGAAGCGCATGAGCGCCTCGAGCGCGTACTGCGAGCAGGATGGATAAAAGCGGCAGCGCGGCCCGAGGAGCGGGCTCACGGTCCACTGGTACAGGCGGATCAGGAGCGCGGCGAGCTGGCGCATTGCGCGCTGACCTTGTTCCACAGCGCCACGAGGCTCAGCCGCAGCGCCCGGCCGGACTCCGCGCCGGCACGCGCTCGCACGCCGACCACCAGATCGAGCGGCGGCAGCTCGCGCTGATGCAGCCGGAACGACTCGCGGATGATGCGGCGGATGCGGTTGCGCGCGACCGCGCCGCCGGCGGCGCGCACCGCCACGGCCATCCCCAGGCGCGGAGCGCCGCATTCGTTGTTTCTC
>Ga0070761_10000629_pt1 | contig 22523 bp, 18 predicted proteins | sample HubBroMetageREF1_FD_66724 | JGI IMG/M metagenome (GOLD analysis project Ga0070761, IMG submission 66724) | Reference soil microbial communities from the Hubbard Brook experimental Forest, New Hampshire, USA - Hubbard Brook CCASE Soil... | ecosystem: Environmental > Terrestrial > Soil >... | reverse complement strand
GATCCCACGTTTACCGATTCCACCAACAGCAACCCGTGGATCTATCAGGAACTGGGCAATACCCCGATCAACATCCTGGGGAGGCTTCAGGCGAAGATCAATGCGGAATTTCCCGGCATGAAAATTTCCCTCACCGAATATGAAAATGGCGGCTGGAACCACATCGCCGGAACCATCGCGCAAGCCGATAACCTGGGCATCTTCGGCAGCCAGGGAGTGTTTGCGGCAAATTTCTGGCCTCCGAACGGAACGTACTCTTACGCGCTGGCTGGTTTCCGCGCCTTCCGCGATTTCGACGGTGCCGGCGCGAATTTCGGCGACACCTCGCTGCAGACATCATCCAGCAACGTGCAAAATGTGGTGGTCTACGCCAGTAGGGACAGCACGACGCCCAGCAGATATGTGTTCGTGGCCATCAATCGCTCCACGACCATGCAAGTGACCGCCATCAACGGCCAATCGCTTTCCGGCACTGCCAATCTCTATCAGATGACGGCGGCATCCGCGCAAGGGCAAAACCCCGTCCAGCCAGTCTCCATTGGAACGACGCCCGTCAGCGGCTCGTCGCTCACGATCACGTTGCCCGCATTGAGCGTAACCACCATTGAAGTCAACTAGCGTGCTTTGCGTGGCACAGCCACACTCCTGGCTGTGCGCATTCTGAATCCGCATGCGCCGGGGCGAGTTTTCAGCAAAGACTCTTGCTGAAGCGCCGTCGCCGCCGGCCCCGCGCCGGCTGCGAACTCCGATCGCAAGACCTGATAGTCGATCACGGTGGTTAGAACAGGTTTCGAGTGCGATGGAACTGTTCCTGAGGCCAGTTGTTTCGCGGAGCGGCGGAGCTATGCTGGTTTGGATGGGCGAAGGTCCTTTGCCCGCCGCGCTGTGCAAATGAAGCGAACTCACAAATTAAAGGCGCTAACGCTTGCCGCCGCGGCTTGCATTTCATGGTTCTCCCCGTCGCGTTCCGCGTCCGGCACGCCTAGAGATGACGGTGCGCTCTCAGCAGCGATCTGTCCCATCGTCTACCCAGTCGATCAATCTCCTTCCGACCGGGGCTATCGCTACCTTTTCTACGGCGATGGCTTTTTTATCAACGAGCAGGGCTACCTGATGACCGCCGCGCACGTACTCAGTCAACTCCACGGAGGCCAGCCGTACGTGCTGCTTCGCCAACGTTCGGGGCCGCCCCGGTTTGTTCTGGCCACGCTGATCGTTGTGGATCGGGATCACGACGTAGCCATACTGCGCGCGACGCCAAATCCATTCGAGGGCAAATATAAAGTCGCGTTTCTACCGTTGGCTTACGACTGGCTGGCGCACAATCACGCTGTGCTTACCGCCGCGCTGCGTCCTTCCAAGCCGCTGGATGCTTATACCCTGGACGCGTCAGTGGATGAGCGCTCGCCCAGCCAGGTGTTCGATTTCAAATTTTCCCAGTTGGACAAAGGCCGGAACGACACCGAATTGTTCCTGTTCAACAACGAGGTGCGGCGAGGCCAAAGCGGAGCTCCCATCGTTTCGGCCGATTCTCAGGGCGTGGTCGGCCTTGTTGAAGGACTATGGCTTCGCTCAAGCCTGGTCCCGCTTGCCACAGCTGCGGAGCAGGACATGCCTGGAATCGGAGCAGGTGTGCCCATCCATTACGCGATCGCACTTTTGCAGCAGCGAGGCATACGCTGGTACACCCCGTCGGGAACCGTTGGGCCGTATGACACCTTCTCCGGAAACGCTCAGGGCTTTTCGCCACCCACGCCGATTTCGGTGGTTACGTCTCCGTACCCAGCGCAATCGCTTTTCGGCGGAGCAGTGGTCCTCGACGCGCTGATAGACAATCGAGGCAGGATGGTCGAGACAAAAGTTGTTCGTGGCGCGTCGCCTTTTCTCGAGAACGCTCTCAGCACCGTACGATCCTGGAGTTTTTTCCCGGCGCGCCTGGATGGCCAAGCGGTTGCGGCCAGAATCGGAATCACTTTTCAATTTTCACAATCGCACGAGCCCCCGCGGTCCACTCCCCCACAAGCGTTTGACGAATCCTCGCCGGGCGTGGCAGACCGGGCAGCGCTTCCGCTGGTTGCCGTCGAGCCTCAATACCCGGCCACCAGCGCGGGAGATGGCAGTGTGATCCTCTACGATCTTGTCGGAACGCAGGGCCAGCTCACTTCGGTGCAAGTTCTGCGGGACTCAGAACCGTTCACCACCGCAGCCTTGACCGCCGTGCGCCAGTGGCATTTCCTGCCGGGAAGGCGCGCAGGCGCAGATACCGATTCCGCGGCAATCGTGGTCGTGGCATTTCGCTACTCCGGAACCATGCACTCCCTCGCCCAGACGAAATAGCTCGCACATAATTCACAACGCGCAGTAACCGCAAACGTAAACAGTGGAGTCCATTGTCGTTCCGCGCCTGGCATTCCATGTCATCAACTAAGGCATGGTTCGATGCGCGGCCCAGGCAGCCTCACAGCGTATAATCCCCCGATGGCTTTGGACGCTCTCGAACGCGCATCACACGAAAAGCGGCTGGCGGCGCTCGCCTCCGTAGGCTCGGCGATATTGCTGGTCTCGCTGAAAATATTCATCGCGGCGCGCACTGGCAGCCTGGGTATTTTGTCCGAAACGCTGCATTCCATCCTGGATCTGGTGGCCGCGGTTATCACTTATCTTTCCGTGCGCGTCGCGGACAAGCCCGCGGACGCCGACCATCTCTACGGCCACGGAAAAGTGGAAAGTTTCTCCGCATTCGTCGAAACCGCGTTGTTGCTGGTCACCGCCGTGTACATCATCTGGGAAGCTTTTCAACGTCTGCTCTTCCACACCGCGCACATGCGCCCCAGCTTGCAGGCCATCTTGATTCTGGCGGTCTGCATGGGCATCGATTTCGTCCGCTCGCGCGCCTTGAAACGCGTGGCCGCAAAATATCCCAGCGAAGCGCTCGAAGCAGACGCGCTGCATTTCTCCACCGACGTATGGAGCACCTTCGTCGTCATTCTCGGCATCACGGGCGCCTGGCTTGGCGCGCGCTACGGCATCGCCTGGCTGGACATGCTGGACGCCGTCGCGGCGCTGGGCGTGGCGGGCGTGATCATCTGGATCGGCTCGCGGCTGGGCAAACGCACCGCCGACGCTCTGCTGGACGTCGCCCCGCACGGGCTGCGCGAACGCATCGAAACCGCCGTGGACAAGACCGAAGGCGTGCTGCAGTCAGAACGTGTCCGCGTGCGCCGCTCCGGGCAGCGTTATTTTGTGGATGTGACCATCAGTGTTCCGCGCACCGCGAGCCTGGAGCAAGCGCACGCCGCCAGCAACGCCGTCGAAACCCGCATCGCGCAGATTGTGCCCGCGGACGTGGTGGTGCACGTCGAGCCCCGCGCCAAGACCGACGAAAATCTCTTCGAGACCATTCGCGCCATCGCACAAAGGCGCGGGCTCGCTGTCCATGAACTTTCCGCGCACCAGTTCGATCATCGTCTTTTCATCGAGCTGCACCTGGAAGTGGACGAAGGCTCGAGCCTGCGCGAAGCGCACCGCCGCGCCTCCGAGCTCGAGGAGGACATACTCAAGGAAACCGATCCGCGTGCGCTGGTGAATATTCACATCGAGCCGCTCGGCGTGAAAATCGGCGGCGCCGAGGAGATGAAGGAACTCTCGCGCACGGTGCAGGAATTTCTAAATTCGCTGCAGTCCGAATACCACGAGCTAACGGACTGCCACGAAGTCCACGTCCGCAGCGTGGATCACAAAATCCTGGTCTCCTGCCACTGCGCCATGGACGGCAACCTGCCCATCACCGAAGTCCACGACATCACCGCCGCGCTCGAAGACCGCGTCAAAGAGCGCTTCCCCCAAATTTTCCGCCTGACGATTCACCCCGAGCCGGTGGAGGAAAGTTAAGCGCCAGCGCGGGAAGTAAAAACTTGCGCGGCGAGCGCGATCACCGCTGGAAAGCATTCCAGCACGTAGCGCGGCTCTGGCGTTTCTACAAATTTCACGAAAAATAACGTGCGCACCACGCAAACCAAAATCAGCAGTGCCCAGCCGGGACGTCGCCGCGCCAGCCACGCCCCAGCCAGCGCTAGGGCGACATAAATGATATTTACACCGCTCAGCCCCAGCGTAACCAGAAAATCCGGCCGGTCGTCCTGCCACTCCTCGCGCAGCGGCCACAGATGCCCAGAAGAAGGCAGCAACTCCACGCGCGGCGTAAACCACAGCGTCAAAGCTCGCAGCAGCGGCACTTTCACGTATGTCCGCAACGGGTGCCGCTCGGTCCGCTCGCGCGCAATCTCGCGGAATTCCTGATCCAGCTGAGGATCAATCGTCAGCGCCTCGTTGTATTCATCGAGCAGATCCGCCATGCGCTCCTTCTCGTCCGGCGAATCAAAGGCGTACGAGGGAAGTTGGTCAATCGCGATCTCTTCTTCATTCACTTTCCACTGCGTCAGGTACACGTCGCGGAAACGCCACATCCAAGTGTTCGTCCACGCCGTAAATCCCAGCGGAGTGTATTCGCCCGGCAACTCGCTGTACCGCGGCGCAAGAAACTGCACATCGTGCAAAGTCTTCCAATTGCGCGCAGCCCACGGCACCAGCGGCAGCACCAGGCCCAGCCCCAGCAGCAGCCCCGCGCGAACCAATTTCAGCCAATCCGCCGGCCTCCACCATTTCGCCACCAGCACCAATCCTGCAGCAAACAACACCAGCGGAGTTTCCGGCCGCACCAGCGTTCCAAATCCAACCACGATGCCAGCGAGCAACCACGGATTCGCAAGAAACGAACCGGCACGCGCACTCTTCGCGTCCCCTACATCTGTCTGCAACAGCACCAATATCGCCACTGCGGTCAGAAATATCACCAGGGTCTCGGTGAGCACGACCGCCGTATAGTTCGCCGTGAACGGACACAACGCCGCCAGCCACAATCCCGCCAGCGCCGCGCGCCGCCGCGAGCGTTCCGGCGCCAGCCGCGCCGCGATCAGCGCGATCACGAAGCACGTCGCCAAATCCACCACCACCTGCGCCAGCATCGCAGCGCGCGGCGACGGCCCGGCCACAGCAAACACCGCAGCCAGAAACGCCGGATACCCCGGGACGCGCATATCCACAGCCGTAAGCTGCCCGTGCACCGCAAACCCGTAGACGCCTTTCTTCAGCCAGTTCCAGGCCAGCTCGATGTAGAATGGAGCGTCGCCCGTATCCGTGACCGGAAACTTCAGCACCAGGTACACCCGCAGTGCCATTCCAGCACACACCGCGGCGGCGGCGTTTGCGCGCATCTTATTCATGGGAGTCATTGACACCGTCTCAAGGGCCAGCTAGCTTGGATTGTCTGAATGCCTGAACGCAAGCCAATTTTCTACGATCAGGAACGCCGCCGCTGGCGTCGCACACGACGCGTGCTGGAAATTACCGGCGGACTTTTCACGCTCATCCTGGTCGTCTTCGTGGTCAACGTCTTTCGGAAGCCCGAACTGCCAGACATTCTTTCCGCGGCCACCCACTGGAATATTCACGCGGTTCCCGCAAAGTTGAAATCCAAAACCGCGCCGCGAGGCCGCAAACGCAAAGTGGCCGCGCTCGGCAAGCTGCCGCAGAACTACGATCCGCTGCGCGCGGCATTTTATGTGGCCGACGATCCCACCAGCCTCGCCTCGCTGAAGCTGCATTACCACGATATTGACTTGCTGATTCCCGAAGCGCTGCACGCATCTTCCGCAGATGGGCGCCTGGATATCGAGCAGGACCCGAAACTTTCGTCGTGGATGCAGACCAACGCGATCGAGCTGCCGGTCATGTCCATGGTCAACAACTACGACGGGAAAACCTGGGTCAGCAAAGAAATGGCGGAAATGCTCGCCAATCCCGCGGCGCGCGAACGTTTATCGAAATCGCTTTCCGATTTTGCCAGTGCGCAGCGCCAGTCTGGCATCGTGGTTGATTTCGAGGGCGTGCCGCAAACCAGCCAGCCTGATTTCTCGCGCTTCATTCACGATCTGGCGATCACGATGCACGCCGCAAACCTCAAAATCATGGTCGCGGTTCCTGCCGCGGATTGGAGCTACGACTACAAGTATCTGGCGGCCCAGGCCGATGCCGTCATCCTGATGAATTACGATCTGCACTATCCGACATCCGACGCCGGACCCATCGCGCCGCAGGATTTCTTTGAACGCAATATCGAAAACATCGTGAAGATTGTTCCGCCCGAAAAGATTGTCATGGGCATCGCGAATTACGGCTACGACTGGCCGGCGCAATCCAAAAAAGTTCCGCACCCCATCGCGCAGCCTCTTACTTTCCAGCAGGGAATTATCACCGCCGTCGAATCGGGATCAGACGTCACTTTCGATCCTGATTCGCTTAACCCGCACTACTCCTACGAAGACGAGCAGAACCAGATTCACAACGTCTGGATGCTCGATAGCGTCACCGCCTACAACGAGCTCCGCGCCGCCGAGCGTGCGGGCGTGCGCGGGACGGCCCTGTGGCGCCTGGGTATGGAAGATCCCTCGATCTGGTTCATTTGGGACGCCACGCATTCCAGCGACGCGATTCGCGCAAAAATCGAGGAAGTTCCACCCGGCTACGATTTGATCCTGGAAGGCGCGGGCGATATCTGGCGCATCACCGCCACACCGCAGAGCGGCCGCCGCACCTTCGATTACGATGCCACCAGCGACGTCTTCGATGACGAGTCCTACCAGAGTTATCCGCTTTCCTGGCGCATCGAACAAATGGGCGCAGCGCCGCACAAAGTGGCGCTGACGTTCGACGACGGCCCGGACGTGGAGTGGACGCCGAAAATTCTCGATATCCTCGAGCAAAAACATGCGCCGGCAGCGTTTTTCGCCATCGGCGAGTCCGCCAATCAGGATCCGCAGCTGGTGAAGCGCGCCTACCAGCAAGGCAACGAGGTCGGCAATCACACTTTCACTCATCCGGATTTCGAAACCATCTCGAAATCGCAGCTCCAGATTGAACTAAATCTGACCGAGCTATTGATCGAAAGCAATCTGGGCGTGAAGACGCTACTCTTTCGCCCTCCGTACGGAATCGATCATCAGCCAGAAACCGCCAGCGAAATTCAGATGCTGCCGATTCCGCAGGCGATGGGTTACATCATCGTCGGCGCGCAGATTGACCCGCACGATTGGGGCGAGCCGAATGGCGGAGCTCCGCCACCGGCCGACGTAATCGTGCAGCGCGTGCTGCACGACGCCACGCTCGGCCGCGGCAACATCATCCTGATGCACGACGGCGGCGGAAATCGCGCCAACACCGTGGCCGCGCTGCCGCAAATCATTGACGGTCTGCGCGCCAAAGGCTATGACTTCGTTTCCGTCTCCGACCTGCTGGGGCAATCGCGCGCGCAAGTGATGCCGCCGCTTTCGCACCAGGAATGGCTGATGGTCCGCGCGGATGCCTTCATCTTTGAAGTGTTCCGCTGGTTCCGCGCCGGAATTGCATTCATCTTTATCGCCGGGATTCTGTTGGTCAGCGGCCGCGCGCTGATTATTGGCTTGCTGGCGCTCATCGAAAAATTGCGGCCCGTGCCCGCCGATCATCCCGAGTACAAACCCAATGTCACCGTGCTGGTCCCTGCGTACAACGAGGAAGCCGCCATCGTCCAAACCGTACAGGCGGCGCTCGCTTGCGATTATCCCAAGCTCGAAGTTCTGGTTGTGAACGATGGCTCCACGGATCGCACCGCCGAGCTGGTCAACGCAAATTTCTCGCGCGAACCCCGCGTGCGCCTGATCAGCCAGCCCAATCGCGGCAAGCCCGCGGCGCTGAATCACGGCCTGGCCGAAACCACCGGTGACATTATTGTTTCCATTGATGGCGACACCATCGTCGACCCCGAGGCGATACCGCGCCTCGTCCGTCATTTTGCCGACCCCAAGGTCGGCGCCGTCGCCGGCAACGTGAAAGTAATGAACCGCAATCGCTGGCTCACGCGCTGGCAGGCGCTGGAGTACATCACCAGCCAGAACCTGGAAAAGCGGGCCTTCGATCTGCTGAATTGTATTCCGGTGGTGCCGGGCGCCGTGGGCGCGTGGCGCACCGAACTGCTGCGCGCGAACAATGGATTCTCCGGCGACACGGTTGCCGAGGATACCGACCTCACGCTCACCATCCGCCGCAACGGCTGGAAAATTCTCTACGACGAGGACGCGATCGGCCGCACCGAAGTCCCTGAAACCGTCGAGGCGCTCATTCGCCAGCGCTTCCGCTGGACATTCGGCACGATGCAGGCCGTCTGGAAGCATCGCGACGCGGTGGGCAAGCCGCGCTACGGCACGCTGGGCTGGATCGCCATCCCGAATATTGTGATGTTTCAGATTATTCTGCCGTTGGTCTCTCCGCTGATCGATTTGCTCTTCCTGCTTTCGATCGCGCTGTGGGGCTTGGCGCAATTGCGCATCGCGCAGCTGCCGCAATTGTGGACGCTGCAAGACGTCGAGCGCTCTCTGATTTTCTTCGCGCTCTTCATGCTCATTGACCTGTTCACCTGCGTGGTCGCCTTCGCGTTGGAAAGGCGCGAGGATTGGACGTTGCTCGCTCCGCTCATCCTGCAGCGCTTTTATTACCGTCAAATGATGTACGTGGTTTTGTTCCGCGCGCTGAAGGAAGCTGTGCAGGGCCGGCCCGTGGGATGGCGCGGCGTCGAACAGCATCCTCCCGTGCCCGTTCCTGCGGCATCCAGCGTGAAACGCGAGGCCTGAAGCAGGAGGCGCGAAACCCGCGCGGCCGCTGTTTCATTTTTCCCTACAGCCTCCGTACGTATCCCATACGGCGAATACCTGATTGGAAGAATTGCTCTCCTTCTGTAGCCTTTTTGGTGAGCATCCGTGTCGGCATTCAGCAGGGCGCTCGATGCCCGCAAATGAAATCGTAATCGGAACGAGAAGACTCAATCGGACAGGAGGAACTAGCAGCCATGCAAAATCGTTCGAATATCTGGAACGCCGCAAAGGTAGCGATGGGGATGGCCGCACTGGCCGGTGTGCTGGCGTTTTCCGCGCCGCTCCGTGCGGACGATTGCCAGAGTAAAATTGCGAAAATTGACCACAACTTGCACGATGCCATCGCGCATCACGGCGCGGACAGCAAGGAAGCCGCTCACTGGCGCAATGAACTAGCCGCGCAACGCGAGCGCTGCTGGAACGCCGAGCATCGCTGGTGGGACGAAGACGCGCATCGCTGGCGCACCGATCGCGATTGGGACGAGCACGACCACGACCACGATCACTAGAACGCCGGCGTGAAAGGTCGTTCTTGGGCTGCGCCGCTTTCTGCGGAGAGCGACGCAGCGCCTGTCTCAATTGGGCGTTTCCTCCGTCGCGCGCGTACCGGAGGCGACTGGCTGTCACCAGAATACTTGGTCGACCCGGAAGGGCGGGCTCGAGCCCCTGAAGCCGTACGTTCCGATCGCAGCTGAGCCTCTACGAGAAGAGTATGGTTGCTGGCCGGCAGCATCGTAAGCAGTTCGTAAGCCGCAGTTTCGCGCCCTCCAGCACAATCCTTTTGCGGAAACCGCCAGCCTTCTGCTAGCATCCAAGGTGTTGATGGGCTGCATCCCGATTTCCAGGAGCGGCACCGGAGGATCAAATGAGTGTTGCACCGCGTGCGGGCAACGGTAGGGTTACCGTGCCTGACATACTTTCCCGCAAGGCGCGTTCCCTCGCAGGCCATTTCGAAACCAAGCAAAAAATTACGTGCCTGACAGCGTATGACTATTCCACTGCTCTACTTCTCGATGCGGCTGGCGTGGATATCATTCTCGTAGGCGATTCGCTCGGGATGGTCGTGCTCGGTTACGAGAACACGCTGCCCGTGACGCTCGATGAAATGGTGCATCACACGCGCGCAGTGCGGCGCGGCACCCGGCGCGCGTTGCTCGTCGCTGATATGTCCTACGGCAGCTTTCACGTCACTCTCGACGAATCCGTGCGCAATGCCGTGCGCCTGGTGAAGGAAGGCGGCGCGGAAGCAGTGAAGGTCGAAGGCGGCGAGCGGCGTATCGAACTGATCGCCCGCCTCGTCGAATCGGAAATCCCGGTGATGGGCCACGTGGGCCTCACACCGCAATCCATTCACGCGCTCGGCGGATTTCACGTACAGGGCAAAACACCTGACGCGGTGCGCCAGCTCGAACGCGATGCGCGTGCCGTCGAAGCCGCCGGAGCATTTTCGGTGGTGCTGGAATCCGTGCCGCGCGATCTCGCCGCGCGCATTACCGAAAAGCTGCACATCCCGACGATCGGCATCGGCGCCGGGCCCGAGTGCGACGGCCAGGTCCTGGTGTTCCACGATCTCGTGGGCCTCACGCCGGGCCATAAACCGAAATTCGCCCGTCAGTATGTGAATCTGGCCGCGGAGATTTCCAGCGCGGTCACCAGCTATTGCGACGATGTCCGCCGCGGCGATTTTCCGTCGGATGCCGAATCGTTTCACTCGCCCGCGCAATTGCGTGAGCAGCTGCTGACGCGTCAGCGAACCTGACGCATGCCGTGCGCCGTCCGGCGCTCGGCGCGAAATCAATTCATCGGAGGGCTTCCCATGAACGCGGAAGATTTTCGCCTGCTGTACGATTACAACTCCTGGGCCAACCGTCGCACGCTCGATGCGTGCTCGCAACTGACCGATGAGCAATTCACACGCGACATGGGCTCCAGCTTTCGCTCCGTCCGCGACACGCTGGTGCACCTGATGCTCGTGGAATGGCTGTGGCTCGAGCGCTGGCACGGCCGCTCGCCGAATTCCTACGCCCCCACCTCGGAATTTCCAAACGCGGGATCCGTGCGCGCCCGCTGGGCGGAAATTGATCGCGACTTGCTGGATTACATCGCTTCACTGACGCCCGAAGATGTGCAGCGCGTCGTCCACCATACGACGACGGCCGGGGTGCCGCAAGCGGCGCCGCTCTGGCAAATGCTGCAGCACCTCGCGAATCACGGCACCTACCATCGCGGCCAGATCACCACTCTGCTGCGGCAATTGGGCGCGAAAGCCACTGGCACGGATTTGATTACCTTCTATCGCGAGCGAGCCGCGCAGGCGAGCGCCACAGCATGAAGCGCGCAAACTCTCGCCGCGGGCGAAAATCCCGTCTGCATTCCACTTAAGCGGGCGCGTCCGCTCACTCCCATGGAAACCATCCACACCATCGAATGGATGAAGCAAATCACGCACGAAGCCCGCGCGCAAGATCGCATCGTCGGCCTCGTCCCGACGATGGGCGCGTTGCACGAGGGCCATTTTTCGTTGATTCGCGCCGCGCAACGGGAATGCGCGCCGGTGGTCGTATCCCTCTTCGTCAATCCCAAGCAATTCGGCCCGTCCGAAGATCTGAATCAATATCCGCGCACGCTGGAAGCAGACCGCGTCGCGCTCGAAGCTCTCGGAGTGGATTATCTTTTTGCACCGTCGCCGCAAGAAATGTATCCACCGGGTTTTCACACAGCGGTCGTCGTGGAAGGATTAAGCGACCGGTTAGAAGGCCGCTCGCGCCCCGGCCATTTCCGCGGCGTCACCACGGTTGTGCTGAAGCTTTTCGGAATCGTGCAGCCGCGCTTCGCCTACTTCGGCCGCAAAGACGCGCAGCAGGCGCGCCTGATTCGCCAGATGTCCGCCGACCTGAATCTCGACAACAGCGTGGTAGTCTGCCCCATCGTGCGCGCAGCAGATGGCCTCGCGCTTTCTTCGCGCAATGTATATCTGAAAGGCGAAGACCGCCGCGCCGCCGCAGCGCTGTCGCGATCCCTCGCAGTAGTGCGCGATGAAATCGCCAGAGGTGAGCGGGACACCGCCCGCTTGCTGGCCGCTCTGCGCCGCATCCTCACGACGGAACCGCGCGTCGCGCTAGACTACGCCGAGATTGTAGACAACGAAACGCTCGAGCCAATCGCCAGCCTGCGCGGCACGTGTTACGTCCTGCTAGCCGCCAAAGTGGGAGACACGCGCCTGATTGACAACGCGCTGATCGAGCCGGACGGCGCGAACTTCAAGGTGTCCGTCTAACGCGCAACCACGAACGCAGGATAAATGCTTCACGATAGGCCATTCATGGCTGCGAGCACTTCGGCAGCGTGGCCCTTCGGTGTGACTTTATCCCAGACGGCGCGGATTTTGCCGTCTGGACCGATCCAGTACGTCATCCGCACGATTCCCAGAAACGATTTCCCCAGGAAGCTCTTCATTCGCCGCGCGCCATACGGCTCGATCACGTCGAATTCCGTGTCGGCCAGCAGCGGAAAAGTCAGCTTGTGCTTCGCCTTGAACTTTTTCTGCGCATCCACGGAATCGCCGCTGCAGCCGACGATCGAAGTATTCAGTTCATCGAATTGCTTGAGCGCGTCGCGAAACTCGGACGCTTCGTTGATTCAACCTGGAGTATTCGCTTTTGGATAAAAATAGAGGATCAGGTTCTTGTCGCGATAATCCCGCAGCGAAACGGCCGCGCCGCTGTCGTCGGTCACCTGAAAGTCCGGAGCCTTGTCGCCTACTTTGAGCATCTGGATTCTCCGCGCATAAAGCGAGCTGAGGTTACACCAGCACGCGCTGCCGAATTTCGTTTACGATTTACTCGATGGCGCAGCGGTCGATGCAGCATCATCGCGCTCGCCCGTCGGCTCGTCGCCGCGCAGCGCCGTCAGCACTTCAGTTGCGTGCCCTCTGGGGACCACACTGTTCCAGATCTTCACGATCTTGCCGTCCGGCCCGATCCAGAACGTTGTCCGCACGATTCCCATGAACGTCTTGCCCAAAAAGCTTTTCATGCGCCGCGCGCCGTACGCTTCGATCATTGCAAATTCCGTGTCCGCCAGCAGCGGGAAATTCAGGTTGAGCTTCTTGCTGAATTTCGATTGCGCCTCCACATCGTCGGCGCTCACCCCGGCGATCTCCGCGTTTTGCGCCTGGAAATCCGCGATCATGTTGCGGAAGCCGTTCGCTTCGTGAATGCATCCCGGCGTATTCGCTTTCGGATAAAAATACAAAATGAGATGCTTGCCGCGATAGTCGGCGAGTGTCACTTTTCGCCCGTCGTCCGCGACCACTTCAAAATGCGGTGCCTGATCGCCTTCCTTCAGCACTGTGTTTCTCCTTCGCCCGTTCTTGCGCTACTTCCCCACGCCGCTTCGCCACGCCAGTGCGCCGCGGTGCTTATACCTCTGCCAGCACGCGCTTCAGAATTTCGTTTACGATCTGCGGGTTGGCCTGCCCGCGCGATTGCTTAATAACCTGGCCCACGAAATACTTGAACACGCCTTCGCTTCCCCCGCGGTACTTCGCCAGGTTTTCAGGGTTGTTAGCAATTCCGCACGCGCAATCGTTTCAATCGCGCCAGGATCGGAAATCTGCGCCATACCTTCGGACGCGATGATTTCCCTGGCCTTCTTCCCGGTATCGAACATGGTGGCGAACACTCTTTTGCCGCTGGCCGCCGTAATTTCGCCGCGCTCCACGATAGCAAGCAATTCCGCGAGCGCTGCAGGCGCCAGCGGACAATCCTCGATCTCCTTGCCCGCATCTTTCAATCGCCGCAGCAATTCCACCGAAATCCAGGTCGCCGCCGCACGCGCCGGAGCACCGGCGCACGCCACAGCTTCGAAATAACCGGCCAGCGCGCGCGTAGCCGTCAGCACGCCCGCATCGTACTCCGCAATTCCATATTCGCTCACGAATCGCGCCCGCTTGGCGTCCGGCAATTCCGGCATAGCAGCCCGCACCTGTTCCACCAGCGCCGCCGAAGCCGTCAGCGGCAGCAAATCCGGGTCAGGAAAATAACGGTAGTCATGCGCGAATTCCTTCGAGCGCATCGCCTCGGTGCGTCCGCCCGCCACATTCCACAACCGCGTCTCTTGCGTCACCGTGCCGCCGGCCTCCATCACGCCGATTTGCCGTTCGATTTCATATTCCAGTGCATGCGCCAGATAGCGGAACGAATTCAGGTTCTTCGCCTCCACCTTCGTTCCGAATTTCGGTGCCCCGCGCAAACGCACGCTTACATTCGCGTCGCAGCGTAGTGACCCTTCTTCCATGTTGCAATCGCTCACTTCCGTGTACTCCAGCACCTGCTTCAACGTCGTCAAATATGAATACGCTTCAGCAGGCGTCCGTATATCAGGCTCGGAAACAATTTCTATCAGCGGGGTGCCGCAGCGGTTGTAATCAATGTAGCTCCAGCGGTCGGAATCCGCGAAGCCTTCGTGCAGATTTTTCGCCGCGTCTTCCTCCATGTGCACGCGCGTAATTCCAATGCGCTTGGCCGCGCCCTCCGCTTCAATTTTCAGCGAGCCATCCAGAGCCAGCGGCAACTCATACTGCGAAATCTGGTAGCCCTTCGGCAAGTCGGGATAGAAATAATTCTTGCGCGCGAAGACGGACCGCTCCTGAATCTTGCACTCCAGCGCTAGCGCCGCACGAATTGCCAGCTCGCGCGCCCGGCGATTCAGCACCGGCAACGCTCCCGGCAATCCCAAACACACCGGACAAGTATTGGAATTCGGCGCGTCGCCAAAGCGCGTCGAGCAGCCGCAGAACGCCTTCGTGCGCGTCTTCAGTTGCGCGTGCACTTCCAGGCCGATCACAGCTTCATACTTAGCCATAATCTCGGGTGTCACGCGATTTGCTTCCTGAGTGTCTCGGGTCATGTGGTAAGGCGCATAGCGCAGCGCCAGGCCGCCGCGAACCCAGAATTATAGCATCCGTCACAATCGTTGGGGTCCTTCTGGGGAAAAACCTGCTTTCAGGCCGGCCGAACGGCCGAGCGGGACGCGACCCGCCGCGCCAATTCCTTCAACGAGTCCTCAGTAAGCGTGTCATGAAATGGCCGTATGACGCGCCAATAATTCCGCCCCTGCCAACCCACAAAATTAGCCAAAGTGACGTTAAATACTTTGGTTCCGCGAGGAGTCTGTTCCAGCAGCCAGCACAGCAGCCCCGACGTCAACTGATTCGTTACACCCATTCCTGCTTCGTGCGGCGGGTCCACCCACTCGATCGCAAAAAAGCCATAATGTTTTCCGGCTTCCAGAGGTTCCGGAGCATGTGATGCCAGGCCCCGATCCCAGCGAAAGATCTTCCCGATTAAAATACGGACAGCGAACAAGAGCTTCCACCGCCACGAGGGCATAAGGAGTTCGCGCGCGCCCAACTCCGGAAAAATCCGCTCAGGCGGCGCGGGAATTTCCCTGGCATGAATATTCACAACAGAAAATTCCCGCGCTCGCCGCGCGGCCCAGCTCCCGCCATGCTGTTTCAGAAAATCCGTTTCCGAAACCTTCAATTGCCCCTCATCAGGAGATACTCGCCATCTCAATTATCGCCGCGGCCGCCCCCAGTGGGAATTTGAAATTTAACCCCCGCCATGAAATTCAGCCGCAAAGACGGAAAGCCAAAAGCCTCCTCGTATCTCTGGTTCAGGAAGTTATTGAGCCGCCCGTAGATTTCGATGCCCTTGGGAAACTGGTAGGCGAAGCCCGCGTTCATCAGTTCATATCCGTGATTCCGAAACAGGCACTGAAAAGGCTTGAGAGTTATAGGGTTTATCAACTCGCAAGCAAATGTTCCATCGTTTGGTTCGACATCGAGAACCGCGCCGCGAATCGTCCCATTCATGTTTAGCATCAGCCGCTTCTTCGTCCATGTGGCGTTGAATCCAGCGGCGTTGCGCGGGCGGCGAAGCAAGGGCTCTCCGACGGAGAAGGGATCGATGGGTTCCGGGAAGCCGTCCAGCGCCAAAATCGCGCTATTCAACCAGGTGTAGGAACCTGAAAACTCCAACGACCGAATCGGATGGATGCGAATGGATGTCTCCAGGCCCCAGGCTCGCGACTTTCCGATGTTCTCCGAATCGAAATTGGTGGGCAGGTTACCGGTGGAAACGATTTGATCGGTGAATTTGTTGTAGAAGTACGTGACGTCCAGAATCGCGCGGCCCTGCGCCATCCGTTGCTCGACGCCCGCATCGTAGCTGATGCTTTCCTCGGGCTTCAACGCCGGATTATTCGTAAACGCCAGTTCGAATCCATTCGGTGCGCGGAAGCCGGTTCCAAAACTGGCGTGCAGGCGCGTTGCGCCAAAAAATCCGTCGGCATCCTCCTCCCGGACGAAATATGCGGCCGAAATCCGAGGAGTGACCTTGACGAGGGTATTGGCGGGAATCCCGGGCTGGCCTGTGTCGTTGTTCACCGGAACGGAGTCAGTTTGAAGATCGTCCACGCGCAGTCCCACGTTGATGAACCAGCGATCGGTTGGAGTCCAGCGGTTTTCCGCGAAGAACGCATAGCTATTGCGCCCCAGCACAAATGGCAAGTCGTTGGTCCCTTCAACAAATAGATTCTTGTACTGATCTCGGTCGTATTCAAATCCCGCTACCAGCGTGTCCTTGAAAGAGACCGCGATCTCGCTCCTGGTATTGGCCACCACGCGCAGATTGTTGGTGAACGAATTGCCTTCTAACGGCGAGATGAACGTAATCCGGTCCGTCGACACGCTTACTGTGGTTACCTGTTGAAACCGAGACGAAAACTGCTCGGTTTCCTGCGCCTGGTAGCCGAAAAGATTCTGGTTCTGGTGGGTGGACGGATCCAGGCCCGGAAATAGACCGTCGGGGTTCGAACCCCAGGGCCCCGGGAGTCCGAGCAGGCCAGCGTAACCGAAAAAATTTACATCGAATTTGCGGCGCGGCGAGCGCGAGTATCCCAGGCTCACAGTCGCAGTCTGACCGCGGTAAGCATCATTCGGTTTTTGGCCGTCGGTTTGCAGCCGCGAAAGGCTGTAGGCCCAACTGAAGCCCTGGTTCAGTCCCGCTCCCGTAGTAGCCAGTCGCCAGGTGTACAGGCTGCCGCCTTCGCCCAGAAACGTAAAATGCGGCGGACCATCTCCGTGAATCGTCTCCAGGTTAATCACCCCAGCTACGGCATTTGATCCGTAAAGCGCGCTCTCCGGACCACTTATCACCTCGACTTGCTCCACGCCTTCCGCCGGCAGCGGCGAGAGATCGAACCCGCCGCCGAAATCGTTCAGTTCAATTCCGTCAATCATCACCAGGTTGTAGTCCGAATCTCCGCCGCGAATGAAAGCGCTGGAAATCGTTCCGCGGCCTCCGGACTGGTTGATTTCGACACCGGGCAGGCCGCGCAGCACGTCCGTAGCAACCTGCGCGCCGCGAGCGTCAATCTCATCCGCGGAGACCACACTGACGGAGGAACCGATCTGCGAAGTAAGCGCGCCGCCGAGTGCGGCCGAGACTACGACCTTGTCGCGCAAGGCGCTCAACGTCAGATGGAGATCGCGGATATGCTTTTCACTGCTCGCCAACTCAACATCCACCGGCAATTGGTCGAATCCCGAAACCGTGGCCAGCACTTGGTATTTTCCCGCGCGCAAACGCGCGAAGTTGTATTGGCCTTGCGCATTCGTGTCGCGTGTTTCCAGTTGGGCCATCGCGTAGAGCAGGGTGACGTGAGCTCCGGGCACGGCTTGCCCGGCAGAATCGAAAACTGTGCCGGAAATCGCAGCGTCCTGCGGATCGTGCGCTGCGCCGGGCGCGATCGCGGAACCGCCTGCGGAAGTATGGGGAGTTTGTGCGTGGGCGCTGCAGGCCAAAACTAAAAATAAGGAAGTGAAATACAATACGCTGGAGCGTAGTCTCATTTTTCCTCCTCTCCCTCTCGCGCGGGAGTTGAAGGTTGTCCAAATAACGCGCGCGCCGCCTCAGGCGCTCGCGCATCCGGATTGAGACTCCGCCGGTCTCCTGGCTTGGCGGCTTGCCCCGATTTCATCGCAATGCATCATGAAGATGAAATCCCGGCATCAGCGCGGCCTTCCCATCTTCCGCTCGGAATCGCCGGCCTTCCGCGATCCTTCGCTTCCGACAGTGGTGCGCGCTTAAAAATTCCGCCTTACAGTCGCGCGGCGGCGACGGTTTTTCACCGTCTTCCCGTGCGCGGAGTCTCTGGTGATTGTGGACGGCGCCGTGAAAATTCCACACGCGCCGCTTACAGCTAAAAAACTAGTGGCTCCCCCGCAAAATCACACGCGGACGCCCGCTCGAGCGCATCTCCACTTCCAGCGGCGCTTCGAACACTTCTTCTAACACATCCTGCTGATACACTTCCGCAGGTTCTCCAATGCGCAAGCACTTGCCCTTGTGCAACAACGCGATGCGATCGGAAAATTCCGCGGCCAAATTCAATTCGTGCGTCACCACCACCACGGTGTAGCGATTTTCATCAGCCAGCCGGCGCAGCCGCCGCAGCAATTCCACTTTGCCACCGATATCCAAATGCTGTGTAGGCTCATCCAGCAGCAGCAGGGAAGGCTGCTGCGCTAGCGCCCGCGCCAGAATCACACGCTGCTTCTCGCCCCCGGAAAGCTGCTCCATCCAGCGATCCCGCAACGCGTCCGCACCCACCTGCGCCAGCGCGTTTCCGGCCATCAGGCAGTCTTCATCCGATTCAAAGCGCAATCTCTTGCCGTAGGGATAGCGCCCCTGCAGCACGTACTCCCACACGCGCAATGGAAAGAGCAGTTCGCTTTCCTGCGACACCAGCGCGATCTGTTGCGCCCGCGTGCGCAATTCCAACTCGCTCACTTCCGTGCCATCCACTTCCACGCGCCCCGACAACGGCTTGATCATTCCCGCGAGCAATTTCAGCAGCGTGGATTTTCCGCTGGCATTGGGCCCCAGAATCGCCACCAATTCGCGCTGCTGCGCTTCAAAGCTCACCGGCCCCAGCGTGAATTTCGGCGCCGAACGGTCCGTCGCGGAATAAGCGTAGCTGGCCTGCTCCACTTTCAGACGTACGCTCTTCGGAGGCGCGAACGGCGCCGGCTGCCGCGCCACCGTCGCTCCGTTTTCCGCGCCGGCGTTCATCGAATTCTCCGGCGCATCAGGTAAATAAATACCGGCGCGCCTGCCAGTGCCGTCATCGCGCCCACCGGCAATTCCGTTGGTGCGACGATCGTGCGCCCCAGCGTATCCGCCAGCACGATCACAATCGCCCCGCCAATCGCCGACGTCGGAATCAGCAGCCGGTAATCCGTGCCGAAAAGCATGCGCATCACGTGTGGCACCAGCAGGCCCACGTATCCAATCGCCCCGCTCACCGAAACCGCCAGGCCCGTCAGCACCGAAGCCGCCACGTACACCACCAGCTTGACGCGCGTCACATTCACGCCCAGGTGCCCCGCTTCCTGTTCGCCGGTAAGAATCAGATTCAGATCGGAAGACGTCGTGTACATCGCCCCCGCCGCCACTGCAAAAACAAAATACAGAAAACCAAACCACCCCAGCACATTCTGTGTCGGCGGCGGCGCCGTCAGATCGCCCATCAGCCAGAACGTCATGCTGCGCAAGCCCGGACCATTCACCAAAGTCAGCAGAAAAATAATGATCGCCGAAAGAAACGAAGCCGCCACAATTCCCGCGAGCAGCAGCGTGGCGCTGTCCAGCTGCCCGCCGCGCCGTCCTAGAAAATAAACCGCCGCAATCGTCGCCGCCGCTCCGATGAAAGCCGCCAGCTGAATCGCGCCCACGGTGTGCGGCGCAATAATCAAGCTGAGCATCGCACCCAGCGCCGCGCCACTCGAAACTCCCAGCACGTAGGGATCGGCCAGCGGATTGCGCAGCAGCGCCTGAAATCCAGCCCCGGAAGTGGAAAGCGATGCGCCCACCAGAATTCCCAAAGCAATGCGCGGCAAACGCAATCCAAAAATCACCTGGTTGAATTCCGAAGTGTCCCCGCGTCCAATCGCGCCGTTAAACAAGGTAATCACGATATCCCGCATGCTGATGGGATACGCTCCCACGCGCAGCGAAACCACTACGGCAACAAACAGAATCGTCGCCAGCAGCCCGCAGATCGCAAGAATCCGTTTCGGCGTCAGCGGGCGCATGTGCCGCACCTCCGCCAAGATTCTCCCGCCGCTGTGGCGGCATAAAAGTGCGCGCCGACTTCCATTTTCACTTTTCCATTTTCCACTTGCGGCGAGAAAACTTCCGGGTGCAATGCGTGCGCAAGCGCTTCGATCGCATCCACCAGTCCGGGTGCAGGCCGCGTGAATTCGTCGCTGCCCATCACCACGTGCCCCAGTTTCACCGCGCGCAAGTCGCTCCACGTCGGCCGCTGGCGCAGATTGTCCCCATGCTCGTGCGTTTCTGCTTCCAGATGGTCCGGCGTCAGCACGATGTAATCCGGCTGTAATCGCACCACTTCTTCCATGCTCACCTGCGGCCAATTTTGACTGGCCACAATAATCGATTCCGCTCCAGCCCAGCGCAACGCATCCGCAATGAATGTATTTTGTCCGATCGAGATCAACGGATCTTCCCACACCACAAAAAGCACGTGCGCCAAGGGACGGTCCTGCAACGCCGCGTGCAGCGTATCGAGGCGTTTCTGCGATTCCGCTACTAAGTTCGCGCCTTGCTCGCGCGCGTCCATCAAATCCGCCATGGTCGAGATCGAATTCAGGATTCCCGTCACCGTGTGCGGATCGCTGGTATACACCGGCACGCCGATCTTCAGCAGCGCGTCCGCGGTCTGAGCCCGGTTGATGGACGTGGTCGCCAGCACCAGGTCCGGATGCAGCGCCACGATCGCTTCCAGGCTCGGATCCTGTGTAGAGCCGACGTGCGGTTTATCCTTCGCCGCGGGCGGAATGTCGCAAAACGTCGTGTCGCCAACAAGTTTCGCGTCCAGCCCCAGCGCGTAAATTGTTTCTGTCAGGTTCGGCGCCAGACTCACCACCCGCTGCACATTCAGAGGAATTGCCATGCGCCGGCCCGTTTCGTCGGTCACCAATTTCACGGTGCGTTTATTTGCCGCCGTTTGCGCCGCTGGATCTGCGGGTGTCGTCGCACGTTGTTGCGGGCGCACGTCGGCGGCGCCGGCATTGCGCACGCCGTATGCGAACGCAGCACAAGCGATCGTCAGCGCGATCGTAAAAAACCGTTGTCTCGTTCCCCGTGCCGCCAAAATACTCCCCCCGCGCAATAAAAAAGCCTCGCGAATAGAGCGAGGCATCTCGCCACACTCTCTCGCGCGGAGAGTGTCAGCTTCGACGAGCTCGGGTAGGTTCCCTGACTTTCGACCGATTCGCCGAGCTCGCTGCAAAAAAGCGCGCATCCCAGCGACAGCCGATTACAGTGGCGGGACCGTGGCCGATTTTCACGGCCTTCCCTAAAAATTGAAATTCATCCCGACTTCAATTTTTACCTGCAAGCGCAACGATCGCGCCCGCAAGGCTACCCCGAGCCAGCTAAGTTGTCCTCGGCGAGTGTATGCGTCCGCGCTTTTACTGTCAATGAGATGGCAAAATGGATGATGTCGCGGCCGGAATCGTGCCAACATCGCAGCTCGCACTAACTCGGCACTGCGTCTTGCTGTAGCCCGCGATGATGGCAGTTCCGCCACTTCTTCTGCCTCTCTAGTGACCCCTTCCCTTCCAATCTCCAGAAATAAAGCTGACCGCACCGCGGACACCGGAATCGGTTCAGCCAGATCCCAGCAAGAATGTATTCAAGGAACCAACTCAAGAAAGCGGGAAATACCGGCTGAATGGACCCGAGACGAGCATACGGATTCTTCGAAGAGATAAATTCGGCGCCGAGGACCACCGGGAAGAAAAGAAAATGGACGATTTTAAATACCACCATCCGCCGTTTGCGGTCTCGCCATCCTGCCGAGTAGCACGATACTTCGGTTGTCTCCATGATTCAGCGCAGGCTCGACAACCACCCGGAACGCGGCTGGACCACCGCTACCGGTTCTTCCACTTCGGCGCGCGTTTTTCCACCAGCGCGCGCAAACCTTCCTGCGAATCTTCCAAATCAGCCAGCTCATTCAAGAAAACTTTCATCGAATTGCGCACGCCGTCGCGCAGCGGCAATCCCAGGCTACCCAGAATCGCTTTCTTCGCCATGGTCAGCACCGGACCAGACTGCGCCGTCACGCGCCCGATAATCTCGTCCACCTTGTCCACCAATTTGTCTTCCGGCACCAGAAAATTCACCAGCCCCACTTCGCGCGCGCGTTCCGCGGTCATCGCTTCGCCGGTCAGCACCAGCTCCATCGCCATCTTCGGCCCCAGAATATACGGCAGCACGGCTGCGGCGAGCGGCGGAAACGCTCCCAATTTAATTTCGGGCTGCGCAAACCGCGCATTGGGCGTCGCGATCACCAGGTCGCCCAGCGCCGCCAGTTCCGCGCCACCACCGTAGGCGGGGCCGTTCACGACCACGACCACGGGTTTCGATGTATCCATCATTGCCGCAAACGCGCTGTGAAAAGCGTCCAGCAACTGGAACACGCGCCGCTGCGTATATTCGCCCAGCTCAATTCCGCCGGAAAAAGCCTTGCCCGCCGAGTCCAGCAACACCAGTTTCACTTGCCGCTTTTCGCTGACGGAATTGATGCCCGCCGCGATTTCCATCAGCATCCGCTCGTTCAGCAGATTCTGGTCGGGGCGATCCAGGCGCAGATGGGCCACTTCGCCTTCCACGCGGAATTTCA
>Ga0070761_10000628_pt1 | contig 22535 bp, 18 predicted proteins | sample HubBroMetageREF1_FD_66724 | JGI IMG/M metagenome (GOLD analysis project Ga0070761, IMG submission 66724) | Reference soil microbial communities from the Hubbard Brook experimental Forest, New Hampshire, USA - Hubbard Brook CCASE Soil... | ecosystem: Environmental > Terrestrial > Soil >... | reverse complement strand
CATCACCACCAGCATGAACGCCCCCTGCGGAAAAGCGAATCTCAGAGTCTACTGCAAGCGGGAAGCGGGCTGCAAATCACGCGCGCGTAATTCATGCTTGGAAAATGTACGCCCAAAGCAGGACAAGGTACCCGACCACGCTCGATACCGTGCGCACCGCGTGAAGGCCTGCCCATTTCGCGAGCAGCGATTCCAGTGGCTGCGCGTCGAGCTGATTGTTTTCGTCGAGAAGTAATCGGTTGGTCGGCATAAGGAAGACCAACGTAAAGGGCACCACAGCTCCTACCAGGATGCCGCCCAGCAGCCAGAGCCACTGTTGCGTGAGCAATGCAAGTGACACGCCGCACAGAAAACAGGCGATCGCCAAGGCGGCCTGTTGCGGCGCGGCGCGTTTATAACTGGGGCGAAACTCCGCAGCGCGGGCGCGGCGCCGATAGACATTCGCGCGGGATGCTCGACAGTCGTAAGATAAAGCGCTGCGCCCGCGAACATTCCAGAGCTGACTAGCGCTAGAAATTTCAGATTGCTTCCCATGGCAGGATTCAAGCACAAATCGGAACAGATAAGCAAAGAGTGAAGCCCTGTTTGATGGGAAAAAAGGCTGGAGGCGCGGGGCGGAATCGAACCGCCGGTAAAGGTTTTGCAGACCTATGCCTTACCACTTGGCGACCGCGCCACCGGCTTGCGGCAGAAGCAAATCATAGCATCGGAAGCGCGAGACAATGCATCGAAGTTTCGCATGATGTTTATTTGTTAGTCTCTGCTAGGGTGCCGGACGGAAATGCCGGACGGGGAGCAGCGCATGAAGCCAGACGACAAAAGTAGCGCGGCAAGACTGCTGCAGACCCTGCATGTGCGGACCAGGCGACGCACCGAGCTGCAGGACGTGACAGACCAGGTCGAGGCTGCCGTAAGCGAATCCCGCTGCACCGACGGCGTGTGCCATCTCTACGTCCCGCACACCTCCGCGGGTATGATTGTCAACGAAGGCTACGATCCGGCTGTGGCGCAGGACCTGGCGGCGGAATTCGACCGTCTCGTTCCGCGCGTCGCGAATTCGGCGCACGCGGAAGGGAATTCGGATTCGCACTTTAAGACGGCTCTGGCGGGCTCGTCAGAAACGGTGTGGATCGTCGCCGGAAGGCTCGCGCTGGGCCGCTGGCAGCGGATTTTCTTCGCGGAATTTGACGGGCCGCGCAGCCGGGAATTGCGCGTCAAGATTGTCCCGGACGCCGCAACGTAAACACGATGCGTGACGTCCAAGAGTTAGAATCGCACCCGTGCTCTGCGCGTGAAGTGAATTTCGTTTGGCTGTAAACTGTGTGTCCATGAAACGAGCGCTCTCGGCGACGGCTATCATTGGCGTTCTGGTGCTGCTGGTCTCCACCCAGGCCAGCGACGGAATACCCACGAAGGATGACATTACGATTGCCGTCGTCGGCGACCAGCAGGTGGTCGGCAGGCCATTTGCAGTACGCATCCGCAACAACGGCAACAAGAGGCTAACTTTCTGCCTCGGCGCTTGCGGTGGCATCGTCGTCGCGGCCAGTGAACACCTCGCGCCGGGCTTCGCTGTGCAGGCTCGCAAGGGCAAAAAATGGAACAGAGAAATATTGACTTGTGTGCCTGGCAACGACGCTACGTCCGGCATCCTGCATGGCGGCGAAATTCTGGAATTCACAATTAAAGTGACGCAGCCCGGCACTTACCGTCTGTGGCTGAGCTACAAAGATGTAAGCGTCGAAGACGTTGGCGCGCATTGCGAAGCGATCAAGGATGGTAAAGCCGTGCAGCAGGCGAAATCCGACGACTTCGACGTAATCGCGGCGCCCAAATGAACCTGGGCGTTTACATTCAGGTGCCCTTCTGCCAGACCAAGTGCACGTATTGCAATTTTCACACGGGCGTAGTGGCGCGCGGAAAATATGCTCCGTATGCCGACGCCGTGCGCCGGGAAATTGCGGAGGTGGCGGCGGGAGGTGAAATTTCCAGCCTGCGCGATGCGCAAGTCGACACCGTATATTTCGGCGGCGGCACGCCTAGCTTGCTGGAGCCTTTCGCGCTCACCGGTATTCTGGATGCGCTGCGCCGCAATTTTGCATTCGCGGATTCTGCGGCGCCGCCTTTAGAACCCTCGCCTGCAGTCACGTCCGCTGTGCCCGCTGAGATCACCCTTGAAGCGGATCCGGAAACCATCACGCCGGAAAAAGCGCAAGCCTGGTTGTCTGCAGGATTCAATCGCATCAGCTTGGGAGTGCAATCATTTGACGACCGCGAATTGCACGCGGCGGGGCGCATGCACCGTCGCGCCGACATTTTCGCGGCTGCGCGAGTTTTGCGCGAAGCCGGATTTCGCAACATGAGCATGGATTTGATCGTCGGCCTCGCGCGGCAGACACGCGCATCGTGGGAAGAATCGGTAGCGCGTTTGCTGGAAATTCGTCCGCAGCACATTTCGATCTACCTGCTCGAAATTGACGAAGGCAGCCGCCTTGGAACGGAATCGCTCGCGGGCGGCAGCCGTTACAGCGCCGAAGCCATTCCGAGCGACGACGCCATGGCGGAATCCTACGAATCGGCGTGCGCGCGCCTTGCAGACGCCGGCTACGAGCATTACGAAATCTCGAACTGGGGTCTGCCGGCTTTCCGTTCGCGCCACAATCTGAAATACTGGCGCCGCGAGCCGTACATCGGCCTCGGCGCCGGCGCGCATTCTTTCGATGGAACGTGCCGCTGGTCCAACGTGCACGATTCCGCGAAATACGTCACGTGCATCGAAAGCGATGTCACGCCGCGCGAGCAGATCGAACCGGTCACCGCCCAGCAAGCGCTCGAAGAAGAATTGTTTCTGGGCCTGCGCCAACTCGAGGGCATTGACCTCGCCCGCGTCGAGAAAAAGTACGGCGTCAGCCTGCAAGCGCGCATCGCCGGTCTGCGCGAACAGGGACTCCTGGAGATGGATGGCGCGCGTTTGCGCCTGGCGCCCGCCCACCTGACCGTATCGAACGAAGTATTCGTGGAACTACTGGGATAAGGAGCCGAGCGTGTACAGCGGACCCGCAGAAGCGCCGCAGAAACGTGACATCGTGGATTTGCGCAGCGATACGGTGACGCGTCCGACTCCTGCGATGCGCGCCGCCATGGCTGCCGCCGAAGTCGGCGACGATGTGTATGGCGAAGACCCCACCGTGAACCGCCTGCAGTCACGCGCTGCGGAGATTTTCCAACGCGAAGCTGCGCTGTTCGTCCCGAGCGGCTGCATGGGCAACTTGCTCGCCATCATGGGCTGGACCCAGCGCAGCAACGAAGTGATCTGCGAGCAGCGCGCCCACGTGAACCTGTACGAGCTGGCTTCGATGTCCGCCGTAGCCGGAGTGATGCCCCGCACGGTTCCGGCCCGCGGCGGAATTCTGACGTGGGACCTGATCGAACCGCTGATCCGCGAAAAGATCTACTACGACTCGCAAACCGCGCTGGTGACGCTGGAAAACACGCACAACATGCACGGCGGCACGGTGTACTCAACGGCCATCGCCGAAGATATTAGCGAGCGCGCGCACGCGGCCGGCTTGCGCGTGCATTTGGACGGCGCGAGGATATTCAACGCAGCAGTCGCGCTGGGCAAAAGCGTCGCGGAAATCACGCGCAAATTCGATTCGGTGATGTTTTGTCTGTCGAAAGGCCTGGGCGCGCCAGTAGGCTCAATGCTGCTGGGCTCGCACGAACTCATCAAGCAAGCGCACATCCGCAGAAAAATGTTAGGCGGCGGCATGCGGCAGGTAGGCGTGCTGGCCGCCGCGGGATTAATCGCGCTGGAAGAATCGCCCAAACGCCTGCATCTCGATCACGAAAACGCGCAACAGTTGGCGAAAGGCCTCGCCGCCTCGAAGGGAATCGCACTCGATCCAGCGCGAGTGGTGACCAACATCGTGATTTTCGACGTGCGCGGCACCGGCCGCACCGCTGCGGAAATCTGCGAGCAGCTGGCAGCCAAAAAAGTGTTGTGCTCGGCCACCGAAAAATATTCCGTGCGTATGGTCACTCACTGCGACGTGGACCGCGCCGGAATTGATGCAGCTCTGGCAGCCGTCGCGCAAGTCGTCGCCGAGAAAGCGCCCGCAGCCGCCGCGCACTAAAGGCACGCACCTCGCTGCAGTCGCCGCAATCCTCCCGCGCCCGCCGCCACTTCTTCAGTTATACTTTCGCGCGGATTGCTGCACGGTCCCGCAAAGCGGGACCGGCGGGCCACAAGAACAATTCGGGGGTGTGAGTGTGAAGATTCCCAGAATTTTGTCGATCTTCATCAAAATAGGGTTCCCCGTTATCCTAATCACAGGTGGACTGATGACTTTCCAATCGCAAGAAGCAGCCAGCGCCGCGCAACCGCAAGCCACGCCTCCTCCCACGGTCGAAGAAGCCCGCCAATTTACAGACACCGCCGAAAAGCGCCTGCTCGATCTCTGGATCAAATCCAGCCGCGCGCAATGGGTGCAAGAAACTTTCATCACCGACGACACCGAAATTCTCGCAGCGCAAGCCGATCAGAACGTGAAGGCCGCAACGTCCGAGCTCGCCGCGCAAGCTCGTCGCTTCGAATCGCTCGACCTGCCACCCGACGTCGAACGCAAACTGAAACTCATCAAACTTTCCGTGGACATCCCTTCGCCGCGCAATCCCAAAGAAAGCGCGGAGCTTTCGCAGATCAACGCGTCGCTGCAAAGCGATTACGGCAAAGGAAAATGGTGCCCGGACGGCGCGCAAGGAAAATGTCTCTCGCTAAACGACCTGGAAAATATCATGGCCACCAGCCGCGATCCCATAGAGCTGCAACGCGCCTGGATCGGCTGGCACGCCATCGCGCCGCCGATGCGCGAGCGCTATTCACGAATGGTGGAATTGGCCAATGAAGGCGCGCGCGAAGTGGGCTTCAGCGACGTCGGCGCGATGTGGCGCTCGAATTACGATATGCAGCCTGGAGTTTTCAGCGCGGAGATGGACCGGCTGTGGGAACAGGTTCGCCCGCTGTACGTCTCACTGCACGCGTACGTCCGCACGCAGCTGGTGAAAAAATACGGGCCGGGAGTGCTCGGCGCTGACGGCGCGATTCCAGCGCACCTCCTCGGAAATATGTGGGCGCAGGACTGGGGCAATGTTTATCCGCTGGTAGCTCCCGCAAACGCCGATCCCGGCTATGACCTCACTCAAATTCTGAAGGCCAAACAGATTGACCCGCTCGGAATGGTGCACTATGGCGAGCGTTTTTTCATGTCGCTGGGATTTTCCGCGTTGCCGCAGACTTTCTGGCAGCGTTCGATGTTCGTCAAGCCGCAGGACCGCGAGGTAGTGTGCCACGCCAGCGCCTGGGACATTGATTACGAGGACGATCTGCGCATCAAAATGTGCATCGAGCAGAAGGGCGAAGATTTCTCGACCATTCATCACGAGCTCGGACACAATTTTTACCAGCGCGCCTACGACAACCAGCCGCCGCTCTTCCGCGGCAGCGCCAACGATGGTTTCCACGAAGCGATCGGCGACACCATCGCGCTGTCCGTCACACCGGAATACCTGAAACAAATCGGCCTGCTGGACAATGTCCCGCCGGAATCCGCGGACATCGGCATCCTGATGCACAAGGCGCTCGAGAAAGTCGCGTTCCTGCCCTTCGGCCTGCTGATTGACAAATGGCGCTGGGGAGTTTTCTCCGGGAAAATCACTCCCGCGGATTACAACACAGCATGGTGGGAGCTGCGCGAAAAATATCAGGGCGTGAAGCCGCCTGTCGCCCGCAGCGAACAGGATTTCGATCCCGGCGGGAAATATCACGTCGCGGCCAACGTTCCGTACGCGCGTTATTTCCTCGCGGACATTCTGCAATTCCAATTTCATCGCGCCCTCTGCCGCCAAACTGGTTACAAAGGCCCGCTGCATCGCTGCTCGATCTACAACAATAAAGAAGTCGGCGCGCGCCTGGACAAAATGCTCGAAATGGGCCAGAGCCGTCCGTGGCCCGAAGCGCTCGAAGTGATGACTGGCGAAAAACAAATGGACGCCACCGCCATCCTGGACTATTTCGCGCCGCTGAAAAAATGGCTCGACGAACAGAACGCAAAAGATGGCGCGAAGCTCGATTGGTAGCACGCGCGCTTTGATCGTAAGCCGGAGGAACTAATGCATAGGCTGGTTCGGATCCTGCTCGTCACCGCGATCGCCGTGTCGAGCGCCGTATTGCAAGGCGCCGTCGCGCAATCGGCAAAACCCGCCGGCGCAACAAAGGACGATTGGGCCTACTACGGCCACGACGCCGGCGGTACGCGCTATTCACCCCTCACGCAGATCAACCGCGAAAATGTCGCGAAGTTGAAAGTCGCCTGGATATTTCACACCGGCGACATTTCCGACGGCAGCGGCCGCCCCAAACGCAGCGGCCTGGAAACCACTCCCATATTAGTAGATGGCACGCTGTACCTCACGACGCCCTTCAATCGCGTGTTCGCGGTGAATCCGGAAACCGGGAAGCAGTTGTGGGTTTACGATCCGATGATCGAGCTGGCAGGAAATTACGGCGACGGCCTGATCAATCGTGGCGTCGCCACATGGCTCGATCCGTCGCGCGCGAAAGGGAACTGCTGCCGCCGGAGAATTTTCGAAGCCACGCTCGACGCGCGATTGATCGCACTGGACGCGGCGACCGGCGACCCCTGCATGGATTTCGGCAATCGCGGACAGATCAGCCTGCGCGATGTCGCCCGTTACATTCCCGCGCAGTATCACATGACGTCTCCGCCAACGGTGATCGACGACCTGGTCGTAGTAGGCTCCGCCATTGACGACAATTCCCGCGTGGACATGCCCAGCGGCGTAGTGCGCGCCTTCGATGCACGTACTGGAGCGCTGCGCTGGAAATGGGAGCCGCTCCCGCCGAACGATCCCGACTCCGCCGCGCCGAGGGCAAGCGCTACAAAAGTGTGGCGCACCGGCGCAGGCAACGCCTGGTCCGTGATGGTTGTCGATCCCGAGCGCGATCTGATTTTCGTGCCGACCGGCAGCGCCAGCCCCGATTATTACGGCGGCATGCGCGTGGGCGACGACAAATGGGCGAATTCAGTAGTCGCGCTGCGCGCAAAGACCGGCGAACTCGCCTGGGGGTTTCAGCTCGTTCATCACGATCTTTGGGATTACGACACCGCTTCGCCGCCACTGCTCACCACCTTGCAGCATGACGGCAAGAGCGTGCCAGTGGTGATTCAAGCCAACAAAACGGGATTCCTCTACGTGCTGAATCGCGACACGGGCGTGCCGGTATTTCCAGTGGAAGAGCGCGCGGTGCCGCAAACCGATGTGCCCGGGGAAGTCACTTCGCCGACGCAGCCATTTCCGCTGGCTCCTCCGGCCCTCGCGCCGCAAAAACTTTCCGCGGACGACTCGTGGGGAATTACTCCAGATGATCGCAATTACTGCCGCGAGCGGATCAAGACCCTGCGCAACGACGGACTCTTCACTCCGCCGAGTGTGCAAGGCTCGCTCTCCGAACCTGGAAATGTCGGCGGGATGAACTGGAGCGGCTACGCGTTCGATCCGCAGAACAGTTTATTGCTGGTCAATACCAATAACTTGCCGGTCCTCATGGGTGTGGTTGCGGCGGACAAATATTGGGACGCGGCCGACAAGAGCACGGACATCGAGTACACGCAGCAGTATGGCGCGCCGTACGGAATGTTTCGCACGTCTCTGCTTGGCAAGGCGTTTCACCTACCGTGCGCGCCCCCACCGTGGGGCACGCTGACCGCGGTGGATATGACCCAGGGCGCGATTCGCTGGCAAGTGCCACTCGGCTCATTCGCTCCCAGCAAGCCGATCGTCCCGGCAGGAGCAACGAGCCTAGGCGGTCCGATCGTCACCGCAGGCGGGCTCGTCTTCATCGCCGGGACAATGATTGATCCGGCGATTCGCGCGTTCGACGTCGAAACCGGAAAAGAAATCTGGAAGTTTGACCTTCCCACTTCCGGCGCAGCAACGCCCGTGACCTACCAGCTCCGCCCGGGCGGCAAACAATTCCTGGTGATCGCCGCCGGTGGCCACGCCAAGGTAACGGAAGAAAAGCAAACGGACCAGATCGTCGCGTTTACCCTGCCGTAATCCCCGCGCGCGCGATTGTCGCGCGCGCATATCGCTATGGTATAAATTGTAGTGCAGGTCCGGTATTTATCCTGCTTATCGTTTATCTCACAAATCGGTGAGGCCACGTGGAATTTGCGCTGACGGATGAACAGCAGCAGCTGCGGCGAACGGTGCGCGAGTTTGCCGAAGGCGAAATCCTGCCGCATGTGATGGAATGGGACGAGGCGTCGAAGTTTCCCTCCGAATTAATTCCCAAGCTCGCCGAAATGGGTTTCCTCGGCGTGATTTTCCCTGAAAAATACGGTGGCGCCGGCATGGGCTACGCCGAATACGCCATCATCATCGAGGAGCTCTCGCGCGTGGACGGCTCGGTGGGCATCATCGTCGCGGCGCACAATTCGCTCTGCGCCAATCACATCTATAAATTTGGCAGCGAAGAGCAGAAGAAAAAATACGTCACGCCGCTCGCGCAAGGGAAAAAACTCGGTTGCTGGTCGCTCACCGAGCCCGAAGCCGGTTCCGACGCCGGCGGCACGCGCACCACGGCTGTGAAGAAAGACGGCGGCTGGCTCATCAACGGCTCGAAAACTTTCACGACGAACGGCCACTATGCGGACGTCTGCGTGGGCATGGCCGTGACGGACCCCGCGAAGAAGAGCCACGGAATTTCCGCGTTCATCATCGAGAAGGGAACGAAGGGATTCAAACCCGGAAAAAAAGAAAACAAGTTGGGCCTGCGCGCCAGCGACACCAGCGAAGTGGTTTTCACCGATTGCCACGTCCCGCCGGAAAATCTGCTGGGCAAAGAGGGCGAAGGATTCGTCAACAGCCTGCAAATTCTGGACGGCGGCCGCATTTCGATTGCCTCACTGGGCCTCGGAATGGCGCAAGGCGCGTACGAAGCATCCGTGCGATACGCCAAGCAGCGCAAACAATTCGGCAAAGCCATCGCAGAATTTCAGGCCATCCAGTTCAAACTGGCGGACATGGCCACGCAGATCGAAGCCGCGCGCCTGCTCACATATCAAGCCGCATGGCTCGCCGATCGCGCCATCGCTTCCGGCAATCACAATGCGCGCATCACCCGGGAATCCAGCATGGCCAAGCTCTACGCCGGGGAAGTGGCCGTGCGCATCGCCAACGAAGCCGTGCAGATTCACGGCGGCTACGGCTTCATCAAAGACTATCCGGCGGAAAAGTTTTATCGCGACGTGAAGTTGTGTACGATCGGCGAGGGCACCAGCGAGATCCAAAGGCTGGTAATCGCGCGGCTGATTTTGGGCAAAAAATAATTCAGCCTTTTTGGCACAGGCACTCATCGGTTCCAGCCGTTCCAGTGATACCATTCCGAGGCTGCAATTCACGTTACTATGACTGTGTCCGTCGAAAACTGGGCCGAGCAAGTGCGCGCGGGTGACGTGCGAGCGATGTCGCGCGCCGTTTCCGCGATTGAAAATCGCCAGCGCGAGGCCGAGGAACTTCTGCGCCAGCTTTTTCCGTACACCGGCCGCGCCTATCGCATGGGCGTCACCGGCGCTCCGGGCACAGGCAAGAGCACGCTGGTGGATCGCCTGGCGAGCCACTATCGCGCCGAAAAGAAAACTGTCGGCATCATCGCCGTGGATCCGTCGAGCCCTTTCACCGGCGGCTCGATTCTGGGCGACCGTATCCGAATGCAAGGCCACGCGACCGATGCGGGCGTCTTCATCCGTTCAATGGCCACGCGCGGATTTCTCGGCGGCCTGTCGCAGGCGACGCGCGACACCACGCTGCTGCTCGATGCCGCGGGAAAACAAATCGTCCTGGTGGAAACGGTTGGAGTAGGCCAAGGCGAGATCGAAATTGTGCGCCTGGCCGATTGCACCATCGTGGTGCTGATGCCCGGCATGGGCGACGACGTGCAAAGCCTGAAAGCTGGGCTTATGGAGATCGGCGACATTTTCGTGCTGAATAAATCCGACCGCGAAGGCGCGGACCGCTTCGAGCAGCAATTGAAGGGAATCCTGCAGATGGTTCCGGAGCGCGACGGCTGGAAGCGCCCAGTAGTGCGCACTATCGCGACGGAAAATAAAGGCGTGGCTGAGCTGGGCCGGCAAATTGAACTGTTCCGCAAACATTTTGAACAGGCGCACGAACGCCAGGCGCGCGAAATCGCGCACTGGAAGGAATGGATTTTGCAGTTGCTGGAAGCGCGCTTGATGGAGCGCGTAGCCGGTAAATATCTCGGTGAAAAAGAGCTCGACGCCATCGCGGCGGCGGTGGCCGAACGAAAAACGGACCCCTATGCCGCAGTAAACGAAATCCTGGCGCGGGCCGGACTTGGGGAGACTCGTTGAAACTAGGGGGCCTGGAATTTCACGTGTTGGTGGATGGATATGTCGCGCTCGATGGCGGCGCGATGTTCGGCGTGGTGCCGAAAGTATTGTGGGAGAAGCAAATTCCCTCGGACGGCCGCAATCGCATCCGCTTGGCCATGAATTGCCTGCTGGTGCACTCGGGCGGAAAACGAATCCTAGTGGAGACCGGCATCGGCGCGAAAATGTCCCCGAAGCTGCGTGACATTTACGGCGTGGAAGGGCCGTTCTTGAACGACCGGCTCGCGGACCACGGTCTGGACCCGAGCGAAATTGATATCGTGGTCAACACGCACTTGCATTTCGATCATTGCGGCGGGAACACGCGCATCGAAAAGGACAAAGTCGTTGCCGCATATCCCAACGCGAAATATGTGGTGCAGCGCGGTGAATACGAACATGCCAAGCATCCCAACGAGCGCGACCACGTCAGTTATATGCTCGAGAATTACGAGCCCTTGGCCAGTGCGAAACTCGCGCTGCTCGAGGCCGATCGCGCCATCGCACCCGGCGTGGAATTGGTCCGCATCCCGGGCCACACCGCGAACATGCAGTGCGTAAAACTCACGGGTGGCGGCAAGACCGCGTTCTTCCTGGCGGATTTGGTGCCCACTACCGCGCATCTGCCGCTGCCCTGGATCATGGGCTTCGACTTATATCCCGTGACCACGCTCGAAAATAAAAAGAAGTGGATCCCGGAACTGATTCAGGAAGGCTGGATCGCGCTGTTCTGCCACGATACCAACACGCAGGCGGCCTACATCCGCGAGCGCGACGGACACTGGGAAGCCGAACCGGTAAAGGTGGATTGAAAATGGCGCAATCTGCAAAACGCTCGAAAGAAGCCGCGTTAAAATCACCACAGAAGTCCGGTGCGAAAACTGAAAAGGTGAAGATCGGCATCATCGGCGGCAGCGGCCTGTATTCCATGCCCGGCCTCACCGATACGCGCGAAATCCGCGTGAAGACTCCGTTTGGTGATCCTTCCGACGCAATTATCATCGGCACGCTGGAAGGGAAGCGCGTCGCGTTTCTGGCGCGCCACGGCCGTGGCCACGTGTTTTCGCCCAGCGACATCAATTATCGCGCCAATATCTGCGCGATGAAAATGCTCGGCGTGCAGCGAATCATTTCCGTCAGCGCGGTAGGTTCGCTGCGCGACGATCTGCCGCCGCAGGATTTTCTGATCCCCGACCAATTTTTCGATCGCACCCGCGGCCGTATCGCTACTTTCTTCGGCGGCGGCATCGTCGCCCACGTGGGTTTCGACAAGCCCACCTGCACGCACCTTTCAGCCCACGTCGGCGAAGCCTGCGACCGCGCCGGGGTGAAAGCTCATCGCGCCGGCACCTATGTCTGCATGGAAGGCCCGCAATTTTCCACCCTGGCCGAATCGCATACCTATCGCCAATTGCGCTTCGACGTGATCGGCATGACCAATCTGACGGAAGCCAAGCTCGCGCGCGAAGCGGAAATTTGCTACGCGACGATCGCCATGATCACCGATTATGATTGCTGGCACCCGCAACACGATGCGGTCACCGTGGCTGAGATCATCGAAAACCTGAATCGCAACACCTCGAACGTGCAGCGCGCGTTGCACGAAGCCGTCGCGCAACTGCCCGAAGCCCGCGCCTGCAAGTGCGGAGCAGCGCTCGCTCATGCCATACTGACCGATCGCAAAATGATTTCAGCGGCCACGAAGAAACGCCTGGCGCCGATCGTTGGCAAGTACATCTCTTAAATGCCGCGCGCGCAAAATTCAACAAGTGAGGAGAGTTCATGTCATTACTAGTGGTCGGTTCGGTCGCATTCGATGGAATCGAGACGCCGCATGGCAAGCACGATCGCCTATTGGGCGGCGCCGCGAGCTATTTTGCGCTCGCGGCCTGCCACCTCGCGCCGGTGCGCTTGGTAGGCATCGTCGGCGATGATTTCACTCCAAAAGACGTGGCCGTCCTCAAGCGCAAGCACATTGATCTGCAAGGCCTCGAGCGAGCCACGGGAAAAACTTTTTACTGGGCAGGGCGCTACAACCAGAACATGAACGAGCGCACCACTCTGACCACCGAGCTGAACGTCTTCGCGAATTTCCAGCCCACTCTGCCGGAATCCTACACCGACTCGCCTTTTATTTTCCTCGGCAACATTGACCCGACGCTGCAGCACTCCGTTCTGAAGCAAGTCAAACGCAAACCCCAGGTCGTCGGCCTGGACACCATGAACTACTGGATCGAGCGCACTCCTGCGGAATTAAAAGAAACGCTAAAACATATCCAGGTGCTGGTGATCAACGACGACGAGACCCGCCAGCTGGCCGGCCAGCACAACCTGACGCGCGCCGCCAAAGAAATCTTCAAAATGGGCCCGAAAACGCTGGTGATCAAGCGCGGCGAGCACGGCGCCATCATGATGCACGAAAAATTCCTGTTCTCCGTGCCGGCGTTTCCCCTGGAAGAAGTTCATGATCCCACCGGAGCGGGCGATAGCTTTGCCGGCGGCTTCATGGGCTACCTTGCAGGCGCGGGGAAGGTCAACGAGCGCACGCTGCGCAACGCCATGGTTTACGGATCGGTGCTCGGCAGCTTTGCGGTCGAAAAATTCGGTGTGCAGCGCCTCACCACGCTCAAACGCAGCGAAATCCACGCCCGCGCGCGTCTGTTCTCAAAGTTGACTTCCTTCAAGCTCTAGCGCCGTGCTCTTCGCGTCGCCGGCAGTTGATTCCTAGTCGCAAAGCGGCCAGGCCTTCCGATTCCGCGTCGCCATCAAACCGCTGTTCCCGCGACTCATCTCAAAAGCATTCAATGCGCTTAACTCTACGCGCGCATTCCAGTAGAATCGCGGGACGCAGGGCACGGGGGTGCCATGCTTCACGATCTAAACTCATACATTCTGCTTCGCTTGATGCTCGCAGCTTTTCTGGGCGGACTGATCGGCCTGGAACGCCAGTTGCGCCGCAAGCCCGCCGGCATTCGCACCAATATGCTCATCTGCTTCGGCGCGGCGCTGTTCACCATCATCTCCTACGAAATGGCCGGAGAAGTCAGCGGCGACCATACGCGCATCGCGGCACAGATTATTCCCGGCATCGGTTTCATCGGCGCGGGCGTGGTGATTCGCGACCGCGGCGCCGTGCTGGGCATCACCAGCGCGGCCACAATCTTCGTGATGGCCAGCATCGGCATGGCCGTGGGCGCCGGAATGTTAGCCACCGCGATTCTTGCCACATTAATGGTGCTGGTAGCTCTGGTGGTGTTGGGCTACCTGGAAGACCGCCTGGGATTGCAAGCACGCGTGATGACGTTTCACTTGATCGCCGCAGCGAACGCCGACCTGCTGGTTCCCGCGCATCGCATTGTCGAGGGCGAAAAGATCGAAGCTCGCCGCTGGCAAACCCAGCAAACCGGCGACGAATTAATCGTGGACTTCGAAGCGGAAGTCACCTATCACCAGGAGCGCGAGCTCTTAACAAAATTTGGCGCGCTGAACGCCAAGGTCGAGGCGCGGCCCCTGCGCGCGTGATACACCGCGCCATCTCCCGTCCCGATTCGGTGCAACGCCCGCGCGCCTCGCCACCCAAGCCATCGCCTGGCCACCGCCCTTGCACCATGAAACAAAACCGCCAAAATCTGGGCCAACCAAACACCGCTTCCGGGAATCCGAGTTGACGAGTGTTCGCCGGGATGCTATCAATTCTTGGGCATTATTCAGGGGACTCGCAGGCGTTTGGATCGTTTCCCTCGTTCGGCTTTCCCAGCGACGCCAACGAATCGCGGCGACGGTTTTCGCGAACACTACCGGTGAAAATTACAGGAGGAAAGGCTTGATACGTTTGCGGTGGACCGCGCTCGTGGCGCTCGCTGTACTGACGATTCTGACGTCGAGTTGCAGCTCGAGCAACGGCAACACCGTCCCGCCAGGACAGCCGAATCCCACCCCAATCATCACCGGCCTTTTCCCATCCAACGTCACGGCCGGTAGCCAGTCCTTTACGCTGTTCATCGCCGGCACAGGCTTCATCAACGGCTCTACTGGAACTTCCACCGCGTTTTGGAACGGCTCCGCGCGCTCGGCCACGGTGAATACAAACACCAACCAAATAGCCATCACCGTTCTGGCTTCCGATGTCGCAACGCCCGGAACTTCGCTGGTGACTGTATCGAATCCGCTGCCTGGCGGCGGAATCACCATCAACGCCGCGCCGTTCACGGTTTTTCCGACGCAAACCAACACGCCCCTGATCGCCAACCTCAGTCCGGCGACCGCGAGCCCCAATGGCGCTGCATTCACGCTCACCGTAAACGGTTCGAATTTTGTTGCTGGCAATGCCAACATTCCCAATCCAACCACGCCCTCTCAACCGCCATTTTCGGGTTCGGTCGTCGCTTGGAACGGCAGCCCCCGCACCACGACCTATGTCAGCCCCACTCAACTCACTGCACAGATCACCGCCACGGACATTCTCACGGCGGGCTGTAACGGCGTCAGCGTGTTCACCTACACCGGTGGCGGCAACGAGATTTTCTCGCCGGCGGTCAGCTTCATTACTTCTTCCAGCAACGCACCCGCGATCTGTTCGCTTTCACCCGCCAGTGTTGTGGCCGGCGCTTCCGCTTTCACGATCACCGTCAGCGGCGCGAGCTTCGCCGCGAACTCCACCGTCAAGTGGAACAACAGCGCGCGCACCACCACCTTCGTAAACGCGAATACCGTTCAGGCTCAAATCAAGGCCACAGACGTCGCGACCGCTGGAGTCCAGCCGGTCACCGTCGTGAATTCCGGCGGCGGCTCCACTCCACCGCTGAATTTTTCGATTTTGCCCACTCCGCCCATCACTCCCACGATTACTGCCATCGCGCCAACCAGTGCCACTGCCGGAGGAGGAGGTTTTACCATCACCGTAACCGGCACAAATTTCATCTCGGATTCCGTGGTGGATTGGAATGGCGCGGCACGCGTCACCTCCTTCAAGAGCGCCACGTCTCTGCAAGCGCAGATTCTAAGCACCGACATCGCCACGCCCGGAACCATTGAGATGACCGTGCTCAACACCTCTTCCAACGGCGCTGCGTCGTTTTCCAATCCGTTTCCGTTCACGATCAATGCGACCGCCGGAGCTGCCGTGAAGTTTCCCCAAGTAGTTTCCGTCAGCATTGCGGGCGGTCCTGCCGATGGGCCCAGTGAAGCTCCGGCCATCAGCTCCGGCGGCCGTTACGTCGCGTTCTACTCCCAGGCACATAATCTGATTGCTCCCGCGGCCTCTGGAAATATTTTTGTGCGCGACACCTGCGAGGGCGCGGCGAATTGCACGCCTAGAACTCTGGCCGTCGACCTCGCGCCCGATGGCAGCGCGGCCAACGGAAAATCCGGACGACAGGTGGCCATCAGCGGCGACGGCCGTTTTGTGGCCTTCATCTCGCGCGCGACGAATTTAGTTCCCGGGAACACCGTCGTTTCGCTCGGTTACTGGGAATTGTACGTGCGCGACCTTTGCGTCGGCGCGAACGCTCCTTCCGGTTGCACGCCGCACACCGAGATCATTTCACTGGGCGCAGACGGGGAAGCCGCGAGCGGACCCAGCACCAGCCCGTCGCTCAGCGCGGATGGCCGCTTCATCGCATTCGTTTCGGCGGCCCGCAATCTCGTCGCGGAAAAACCCGCCTCGCTGCCGCAAGCTTACGTGCGAGACACCTGCGCAGGTCCCACTGCGACGAAAGCGTGCGTCGCGCGCACCGTCGCTGTTCCGGCGGATGACGAAGACCGCGTCGCAGGCGCACAAGCCGGACGCCCCGCGATCTCCGCCGACGGCCGCTACGTAGCCATGGAAATGTGGGCCGCGAAATCCGCAGCGCAAAATTCCACCAGCACTTCGCAGATCGCTCTAGCGGACACCTGCATGGGAATTGACGCGCCCGTTTCTTGCGAAGCTTCGGCAGAACGAGTTTCCTACGCGCTAGATGATTCCACCCTCAGCGGCGCGAATATTTCGCCGTCTCTTAGCGCCGACGCGCGCTTCGTGGTCTTCGAGTCGCAACCTCCGGCTCCATCGAGTGGAAATCCGGCGCAAGTCAGCAAAGCCTACCTCCGCGATACTTGCCTCGGCGAGACTGCGCCCGATGGCTGCGTACCGTCCACAACTCTGATTGGTAACGACAGCACGACGACCGCCACGAAGACGCAGAATTTTTCGCCGGCGATCAGCGCCTCGGGAAGATACATTTCGTTCGTTTCTGGCGCTGCCGCTACCGTGCCCGCCGGTCAGGTTGCCGCCGAGGGCTCGCTCGTCGTGCGCGATACCTGCTTTGGCGCCGTGCTTCCTTGCACCGCGCACACCTACGCCGTTTCCGAGGCCACAGCGGTTTTTTCGGCTACGCGCGCTGCGGTCGTCGTATCCAGCACGAATAAGCCTGCGCCACTCGCCGCGGATCGCTACAGCGTTGCCCCGCTCACCGCCGATGGACGATTCGCCGCGTTTTACGCGCCGGACACTATCGAAGCCCAGCCCGCCAGCGGCGTTGGCGACGTCTATTTGACCGTCACCCCGTTCTAATCTCCGTTGCGCGCTGCTGCTCGGATGTAAACACCCTCGCGGACGCAACTGGACTCGCTGCGCGAAATTCCTTATTCTCCTTTGCGGCCCATGCCCCAAGCTCTCAAGCCTGAAGCACTCCACCCTGGGGATGCGGTGCGCATTCTTTCGTTGTCCAGCCCCGTAAAGGAATCTCGTTTGCAGCAAGGCGTCGCGGAACTTGCGCGACTGGGCTACACGCCGAAGTTCGATCCCGAGCGAGTGCTCGCCCGCGGCGATTTTTTTGCCGGCAGCACCGCCGAACGCGGCGCGGCCCTCAAAGAAGCGCTCACCGAAACCAGCACGCGCGGGATTTTCTGCTCGCGTGGCGGTTACGGCTCGAATTATCTGCTCGATGGCCTCAGCGTCGCGCTCGCCAGTCCGAAAGTATTAGTCGGCTACAGCGATGTCACCTCGCTGCAGATTTTCCTGTGGCAGAAATTTCGCTGGGTCAGCTTTTATGGACCAATGGCAGCAGCGGGTCTCGACAAAGGCGCGGGAGCGGCCGACGGCTACGACGTCGAGACCCTTACTCGTGCGCTGACCGAAACCAAGCAAGGTTGGACGATCCCGCTCCCTGGCACCGAAACGATCATGCCAGGCTCGGCGGACGGCATACTTCTCGGCGGCTGCCTTACGCTAATCGAAACCGCCCTGGGAAGTCCCTGGGAGCTCGACACCCACGGCGCAATTCTGCTGCTCGAAGATCGCGGTATGAAGCCTTGGCAAGTGGACCGCGCGTTCATGCATCTGAAGCAAGCGGGGAAGCTCCGCGGCGTCTCGGGCGTGCTGCTCGGCGATTTTCCAGAGTGTGAAGCGCATCCCGGCAGCGAGTCGGTCCTCGATGTCGCGCGCCGCATTTTGGGAACAATGGGATTTCCCGTTGTATGGGGCGCGCCAATCGGTCACACGCCGCGGCCCATGTTGGCGCTGCCGCTGGGCGTGCGAGCGCGGCTAAAGGCCGACGAGAATTCGCGCCTGGAAATTTTAGAGCCAGCCTGCCGCGCGTAAGAATTCGGCAGCGCGATCAACGCCGGAGCATCGCGTCGCATCCCGCATTCGCGGGCAGCACCGGCACGCATAAGGAGACGGCAAATCTCAACGCGATCAAACTCGGTCACCGAACACATCCATCTTCTTGGCATCGCCGGCGCGGCCATGGCGCCCGTCGCCGGCATGTTGAAGGAGCGCGGCTATCACGTCACCGGCTCGGATGTGAACGTCTATCCGCCGGCTTCCACGCTGCTCGATGCTCTGGGAATTCGCTGGCACGAAGGCTTTCGCGCCGAAAATCTCCAGCCGGCACCAGATTTGTGCGTAGTTGGCAACGTGATCGCCCGCGGCAACCCCGAGATCGAATACATCCTCGACGAAAAATTGCCGTACTGCTCCATGCCGCAGCTCCTCGAGCAATATTTCATTCCCGGCCACACCTCCATCGTGATCGCCGGAACGCACGGAAAAACCACCACCACGGCCATGCTCGCCTGGATTTTTCACGTCGCCGGGCGCAAACCCGATTTTCTGGTCGGCGGCGTCGCACCGAACTTCGGCGATCGCAGCTACGGCCTCGGCGGCGGGGAAGAATTCATCATCGAAGGCGATGAATACGAGACCGCCTTCTTCGATCGCGGCCCGAAATTCCTGCACTACCATCCGGACGAGCTGATTCTCACGTCCCTCGAATACGATCACGCCGATATTTACCCGGATCTTCCATCCATCGCCGTGCAATTCCGCCGGCTGGTGAACCTGGTTCCGCGCCGTGGAAAAATTCTCATCTGGGGAGAGAGTGACGAGCTAAAACACACGGTCGCTAAAGCATTCTGCCCCGTGGAAACTTTCGGCTTCACGCCCGAATGTGATTGGTGCGCCGGAGACGTGCACTGGCACGACGAAGCCACCGAGTTTCGCGTCGCCTTTCGCGGCAGCGAAGTCACCCACGTGCGCATGCCCGTCGCGGGAAAGCACAATGTTCTGGACGCGCTCGCGGCCACCGCACTCGCCTACGGCCGCGGCGTCGAATGTGACGCGATCCAGCAAGCCCTTTCCACGTTCGTCAGCGTGCGCAAGCGCATGGAAACCAAAGGCGAAGCCAACGGCGTCCTGGTGGTCGAAGACTTCGCGCATCATCCCACCGCGATTCGCATGACGCTCGAAGCCACGCGCACGCGCTGGCCCGGTCGCAAGATTTGGGCCGCGGTCGAGCCCCGCTCCAACACCATGCGCCGCAAAATTTTCGAACACGTGCTGCCGGAATCGCTAGCCATCGCCGACGCCGTCGTGATCGGCCCCGTAAGCCGCGCCCAGCTCCTGGAAGAAGGCGAGCGTCTTTCGCCCGAATACATCGCCCGCTCGCTGCTCGATCGCGGTCGTCCCGCAAAAGCGTTCGAATCCTCGGCCGCGATCGTGGATTATCTCGCCGCCGAAGCCAAACCCGGAGACATGGTGATGGTCATGTCCAACGGCAGCTTCGATGGCCTCAGTGGAAAATTGCTCGAAAAATTCAAATCGCTCGAAGGAGCCAGGAAATGAAATCGGCCCAGCGGATCGTTTTGGCAATCACCCTGTTGTTTTTCGCGCGACCCGCGTCGGCCACGATCAGCTATCACATTTCCCTGAAAAATCCGGAGCAGCACCTCTTTCGCGTGCAGATGCGGATTCCTGCCGCAGCCACCGACCAGGACCTCATCGTTGCGCTGCCCGCGTGGAACGCTCTGTATCAAGTGCGCGATTTTTCGTACCGCGTCCGCAATGTGCGCGCGAGCAATTCTGCAATCCCCGCCGCGCCATTACCCCTCCGCATGCTCGACAAGCAAACCTGGAAGATCTCGCTTGCAGGCCTAGGCGCCGGCGGTGGCTCCGAGTCGCGCACCGCCACGCTCGACTACAGTATCGAATGGGACGATCCCGGCCCGTTCAATTCGCAACTGAACGCGCACCACACCTTCCTGAATTTCGCGGAAGTTCTAATGTACGTCCCCACCCGCCGCGCCGAAGACACCCAAGTCCAATTTGACGACGTTCCCGACGGCTGGCGCATCGCGGCTGAACTCCCCGCGGGCGCGCCGCCAAATTCATTCACCGCGGCAAGCTACGACAAGCTCGTGGACGCCCCAGCCGAGGCAGGGAAGTTCGCGGAATTCGCATTCGACGAAGCCGGCGCGCATTTTCGCGTAATCGTGGACGGCAAAGACTGGCGCCGCGAAACCCTCGAATCCATTCTGCGCGACATCACCAAGTACGAAGTGCACCTGATGGGCGGCGCTCCCTTCCACCAGTACACTTTTTTCTTCCACTTCGGCCCGTACCCCGAAGTCGGGGGCGGCGGGATGGAACACGCCAATTGCACCGCGATCTCCGTACCGTCCGGTGACGCAGCCGCCTCCGTGACAGCGCACGAATTTTTTCACGCCTGGAACGTGAAGCGCATTCGCCCGCAAACTCTCGAGCCCGTGGACTACACCAGAGAAATGTACACGCGCGCTCTCTGGTTCGCCGAAGGAGTCACCAGCACCTACGGCTCTTACACTCTCGAACGCAGCGGCCTCTGGACCAAGGATCAATTTTACGCAGACCTCGCCGCGCAAATTGGCGAGCTGGATTCCCGCCCCGCGCACTACTGGCAGAGCGTCGAGGAATCGAGCCTGGACGCCTGGCTCGAAAGCTACGACGAATATCGCCGACCCGAGCGCAGCATTTCGTATTACAACAAGGGCCAGATCGTCGGCGATATGCTCGACCTCGCGATTCGTGACGCCACCGACAATCATAAATCGCTCGACGACGTGCTGCGCCGCATGTACGATGTCTATGCGAAGCAAGGCCGTTTCTACGACGATTCACAAGGCGTGCAAACTGCAGCCGAAGAAGTTGCCGGCGTAAAATTCGACGATTTCTTCCGCAGCTACGCAGCCGGCACCGACGAAATTCCCTACGACAAATTTTTCAGCGCCGCAGGCCTCGAACTGAAAGTCGAACGCCGCGCCGTACCCGACCTCGGCTTCTGGACCACCGGCCACGGCCCCGGCGCGCAAGCAGTGGTATCGCAAGTGACCCCCGGCTCGACAGCCGAATCGGCGGGCCTCAGGCCAGGAGACGTTCTACTCGCGCTCAATGGCCAGCCGTTGCCGCGCTATCTGCCCGCATGGCTGCGCGAACAAACGCCCGGGCAAACCATCACTCTCCATGTGCGGCGTGACAACAACGATTTGGATCTAACCTTCACGCTGGCCGCAATCGACCTCAATAAATTCACGCTTGTCGAATCGCCCGGCGCCACCGAAAAGCAAAAACGCATCCGCGAAGGCTGGCTGAAGGGAAGAACCGATTGACGCCGACGGTATCGTCGCGCCGCTGAATCCATGATTCGCACAATCTTGGTGCTGACCTTCGTCGCTCTGGCACTGCTATTTGTGCAGCCCTTGCTGATTTTGTGGACGCTGCTGACCGGCGATCCCAATTTCATGTATTGGACGTTCCTCGGCGCCCTGCGCATCGTGTTGCGCCTGGCCGGGATTCGCGTGCGCGTCGAGGGCCTGGAAAATATTCCCAGCGGCGTGTGCGTCTTCACTTCGAATCACGCCTCGAACCTCGATCCCGTCGCCCTGGTCCCGAATATTCCGCGGCGCGTCGCGCTCCTCGCCAAAAAAGAAGTGTTCCGCATTCCGATCCTCAGCAAAGCGATCACCCTGGCCAAACTGATTCCCGTGGACCGCGCCGACAGAGAAGCCGCAGCCGAAAGCGTGGACATCGCGGTGGACTATCTGAAAGAGGGCTTGTCGTTCTTGGTCTTCCCAGAGGGCACGCGCAGCCGCGACGGCCATCTGCTTCCCTTCAAGAAAGGAACTTTTCTGATGGCGATCCGCGCTGCCGCATGGGTAGTCCCTGTCTCGCTCGCCGGAACGCAGCGCCTGATGCGGAAAGGCGATTGGACCATTCACCCCGGCGAAGTGGTGGTCCGCTACGGTCCAGCCGTCAACGCAACAGCCTACGCCGAAGATCAACGCGACGAACTTCGCCAGCGCGTGCAGGAATTAGTCGCGGCAGGCCTGCCGGAAGAACAAAAACCTTCAGCAGGGAACTGAGTCACGCCGCAAGAATCACACGCAGGAGAATCGGCGAACTCGTAATCGCGGTGCAATCTCATCAAGGGCGCTGCATCGCAGTTAATGCGCGCTCAATTTCGCCACAGCCTCGCGCAACTCGCGCAATCCTTTCTGCAGCTCCGGCAAACGATTGAACACAGCCACGGATTTCCGCCACGCCAAATTATCCATCGCCGGATATCCGGAATAAATCGCACCCGCCGGCACGTCGCCCGGAACTCCCGACTGCGCCGTGAGTACCGCGCCATCGCCAATCGTCAAATGTCCAGCCGCGCCCACCTGCCCCGCAAGAATGCACTTATTTCCTACCTTCGACGTTCCCGCCAGCCCCACCTGCCCGCACAACAGCGTATCCTCACCAACTTTGCACGCGTGCCCCACCTG
>Ga0070761_10000627_pt1 | contig 22536 bp, 18 predicted proteins | sample HubBroMetageREF1_FD_66724 | JGI IMG/M metagenome (GOLD analysis project Ga0070761, IMG submission 66724) | Reference soil microbial communities from the Hubbard Brook experimental Forest, New Hampshire, USA - Hubbard Brook CCASE Soil... | ecosystem: Environmental > Terrestrial > Soil >... | reverse complement strand
CACCACCAGCGTCAGATCGGCGTCCGCCATCGCCTGGAAACTGCGCTCGATACCCAGCGTCTCCGCCAGCCCTTCGCCTTCGCGAATGCCGGCGGTGTCGAACAGCTTCACCGGGATGCCGTGAATGGCGGCCACCTCCGACACCACATCGCGGGTAGTGCCGGGAATATCCGTGACAATGTTCGGCCGCCCGATGTTGGTCGGCGACGACTTTTCTAGAGTTTCTCGAAGATATGGTTAGTGTGTAACAATGGTAGCTAATGAGAAAGGTCAGCGTTTCGGACCTCCATGCGCGCACCAGTGCCATCGTTGACGAGGCTTCGGAAGGAAGCGTCATCGTGATCGAGAAGCACGGCATGCCGGTCGCGGAAATACGGCCGATGAAGCGTGTCACACCGAGAGAAGCTGCTCGAAAACTCAAAACGCTCTGGGACAGCCTTCCGGAAGTGACGGCGGACAGCGGCAAAATCCTGGAGGAAGACCGCTGAAGAGATTATACTTCGATTTTGCATACATTGCTAAGTGTTACCTAAACGAACCCGATTCTTCCGCGGTTCGGGAACTTTTTGAATCGTGCGAGGAACTCCATTCCTCGTCGCTTTGCTTGGCCGAGATGGCGTGTGTACTACATCGCTATATGCGCGAGGGGTGGCTCAATCGTGAGCAGGCCATGAGGGTGCGGTGAGGCACTCTTTCCTGGAGAGTGTTGACGAAGGCACTTGGACATTAATCCCGGTCTCCGAGGGGATCCTTCGTGCGGTTAACGCGAGCATTCCGGAACTTCCCGATGAAGTATTTCTGCGCGCCGGAGACGCCATTCACTTGGTTACCGCATCGCAGGCTGGTTTCCCGGAAATCTGGACGAATGACCGCCACTTGCTGAGCGCTGCACCTCACTTCGGTTTGGCGGGCAGATCTGTCTGAGCAATCGCAGTCTGAGAGCGAATGCATCGCCATGCGGCGGCGGCCCCAGATACCAAAAGGAGTCTCAAGTGTTGGGAACTGCCGAAGTAGAAAAAACTGGTTGAATGCGCGGCGGTGGCCCTGAAATCGCGAGGGCACACCCTGCGAGTTTGCCGTGATCGGCTTTCTCGAGCCCAAAATCGTGAACCGACCTGAGATTGACGCTCACTTTCCGATACAAAACGTAGAGAATATGCGGTTGAGAATATCGTCCGCCGTGGTCGCGCCCGTAATCGAATCAATCGGCCGCAGCGCGCCGTAAAGATCCAACAGCAGCATTTCATGCGGTACGTTCCCTGCCACCGCCGCGACCGCCCTCTCCAGATAATCGAGCGATTCGCGCAGCAGACGCTCATGGCGTAGGCTGGTGATGAAGCCCGTCTCCAGTTCCATGCCTCCCGCCGGCGCCACTGCCCGGAACACCGCATCGCGCAAGCCGTCGATGCCCTCGCCGGTAAGCGCCGAAACCGGCTGTAGCGCCTCAATTGCTTCCGCGCGGCGCGGCAGATCGCATTTGTTGCCCACCAGGATCCAGCGGCCCTGTTGTTCGCGGGCCCGTTCCATCAACTCGCAATCCTCTACCGCGACCGGCGCCGACAGATCCACCACCACCAGCGTCAGATCGGCGTCCGCCATCGCCTGGAAACTGCGCTCGATACCCAGCGTCTCCGCCAGCCCTTCGCCTTCGCGAATTCCGGCGGTGTCGAACAGCTTCACCGGGATGCCGTGAATGGCGGCCACCTCCGACACAACATCTCGGGTGGTGCCAGGAATGTCAGTGACAATGGCGCGGTCCTGCTCCAGCAAGCGGTTGAACAGGCTGCTCTTGCCTACGTTCGGCCGCCCGACGATGGCCAGCGACAAGCCCGTGCGCACCAGCCCCCCAAATGCAAAGCTCTCCGCCAGCCTGGTAATGCCCGCGACCACCGGCCGCAGCCGCCGCAGGAGTTCGGCTGCCTGCGCCACACTCACATCGTCCTCGGCGAAGTCGATGCCCGCTTCCAACAGCGCGATCAGTTCCACAAGCTGCTCCTTCAGCGGCCCGATGCGGCGTGACACTGAGCCGCCGGCCTGCTGCGCGGCGATGCGCGCCTGGTAGAGGGTCGTGGAATCGATCAGGTCGCGGACGGCTTCCGCCTGCGGCAGGTCGATGCGCCCATTCAGATACGCGCGCAACGTGAACTCGCCCGGCTCGGCCAGGCGCGCACCCACGTCCATCGCCCGAGCGATGGCATGCCGCAGCACCACCGGCGCGCCGTGACACGAAATCTCCACCACATCTTCGGCGGTATACGAGCGGGGGCGCGCGAAAAACGCGACCACCACTTGGTCGACCACTTGAGATCCATCGGGCGCGGCGTCCAGCAACTCGGCGATCTGGCAGGACCAGGGTCGCCAGTCGGGCGCCCTTGGGAAGCGGAGCATCCGCGCGGCGATCTCGCGGGCGTGCGCGCCGGAAAGGCGGACAACGCCGAGGCCGCCGCGCCCGGGAGGTGTAGATATGGCGACGATGGTGTCGGTGAGGTTCATTCAGCGGACAGGCCAGGAGGCCCGTCCCACCTAGCGCCTCGGGGCGCCACGGCGCTGCGGACGGCCACCCCTGTTGGACCCGCCGCGATCTCGTCCGGAGTCCCGCCTTCCTCCGCCAAAAGGCCCATCGCGCCGCGCGAAGGGCGGTGGCGGGAGTTCGGGCAGGCTGGCCATGCCCGCGGGATACACCACCACCTGCCGGAAGCCGCCTGAACCGCTCGATTCGCTGCGCAACTCGGTTTCGTTCCGCAGCGCCAGATGAATCACGCGCCGTTCGCGGCTGTTCATGGGATTGAACCGGAACGGCTGACCCGTGCGCTTCACCTTCTCCGCCGCGGCGGCGGCGCTCAACCGCAATTCCTCGATCCGCAACAGCCGGTAGTCGTTGGCATCGAACGAAATGCGCGAGTGATCCTCGGAGGGCATACGCAATGCCTCCATGGTCACGTGCTCCAGAGCCAGCAGCAGTTCAGCCCGGTTCGCCAGCAGATACTCCACGTCCGGCCCGCTGAATTTCACGACCACGTCGGGAGTCTCAAAGTCGTCGTCCGTGGACTGCCCGTCGGCCATCTGGTAGTCCATGCGGAAGCCCGCCTGCGCCAAACAGGGACGCAGAAATTGGTCGATGCGGGGGCCTACAACCGATACCGAATACTTGCGAGGATTCACCGTCTACTTCCTGCCATCCTTTTTCTTTTTCGGCGGCTGCACCGATTGTGCGGCCACGCTTGCCAGCGACGTTCGGTTGAAAAACAACTGCTGCGCCACGCCCACCAAGTTGCTGGTCAAATAGTATAATACCAGTCCGCTCGACAGGTTATAGAACATAAAGCCGAACATGAGCGGCATGAACTGCATCATTTTCTGCTGACTGGGGTCGCCACCCGCGGTGGTAGGAGTCATTTTCTGCATTACGAACTGGCTGACCACCATGATGATGGGAAGCAAGTGAATGGGCAGCGTTTCGGGCTGCGAAAGGTCGGTGACCCAGAGCCAGCTCGCGCCGCGCATCTCCACCGATACCGAGAAGACTTTGTAAAACGCGATGAAGAACGGGATCTGCAGCAGCATGGGCACGCATCCGCCCATGGGATTCACGCCGTGCTTTTTGTACAGATCCATCACCTCCTGGTTCTGATCCGCCTTTTTCGGATCGCGGAGGCCGACATTCTTGTACCTGGCGTTAATTTCGGCGATCTGCGGCTGCAGGGCCTGCATCTTCTTCATCGACTTCATGCTGGTGATCTTCAGCGGGAAAAGGACAAAGTTGAGCCCGATGGTCACCAGGATGATCGACCAGCCGTAGTTGTGAATAGCGCGGTCGGCAACCCAATGCACAATGAGGAACAGCGGCTTCGACAGAATGCTAAGCCATCCGAAATCCACAACCTGCTCCAGCTTGGAATCGACCTTGTGCAGAATGTCTATATCCTTGGGGCCGACATACAGCGAGAAGCGGTTCAGCGGGCCGTTGCCGACAGCGGCGCCGGCGAAAGGCAACTCCTTCGACTCGCGCGGGGTGTTCTCGTTATCGCTGAATGTGGTCATGGCCACCGCCGGGTTCGGCCCGCGCGGCTCGACTAGTTCCACCGCCATGGCGCCCCGCTCCGGCAGGAATACCGCCACAAAATACTTATCCTCGATGCCCGCGAAAGAATAGTTGCCGGTCATCGTGACTGGACCGTCTTTAGCCGCTTTAGCCGCGTTTTTTTTGAGCTTGGCCTCGGTCACATCGAAGTAGAGCGTTTGCTGGTCGCCGGCGGGATTGGTTGCATTCATATCCCCGAACCCGCCTCGCCACTCTATCTCATGCGGAAGCGGCTTGCCGCCCTCCGTCACCTCGGTCGAAACATCCAGCAGGTAGCTGGATTTCCGGAATTGAAAAGATTTGTGCGCCACCACCCTTCCATTGGAATAATCGAAACTGATGGCGAGGCCGTCCGCATCGGTGTGCACCTCGTAGAGCGCCTGGTTGAGGTCCGCCGCGGGCTTCTGCGCTGGGAAGTAGAGCGCCGCGGGCGGATCGGCGTGCGATGCGGTGTTGACCAGTTGCAGCGGCGTGCCGTCGTGTTGCCTGTATTTCTTTAGCAGCCAACTCTTCACCACGCCGCCCTTGTTGCCAAATGTGATCTGGAAGAGATCGGTATCGATGACGTGGGTTTCTTCTTTCTGCGCGGCGACGGGCGGAGCGGCGCTTTCGGAACCGGACGTTCCGGAGGCAGGCGCCGCGGCCGTTTCCGGCGGTGCAGTTGTGGCGCCGGGCGCGGATAGCGCAGGTTCGCTCGTAGCGGCCGCCGGTGCGGTCTTTTTTGCCGGCGGAGCTACGGTTTTGTAAAAATAGGGCGTGAGGAACAGGACCACGCCCATCAGGATGAAGCAGAGCAGAAGCCGCAGCTCCATGGACAACTTCGGTTGACCCGGACCACCGATTCCGCCGCTATTAGGTTCAGCCATTCTATTTTGTATTTATCGGACGGGATCGACGCCACCCGCGTGAAAGGGATGGCACTTCGCCAGCCGCTTGGTCCCCATCCAAACGCCGCGCAATACTCCACGTTTTTCGACCGCCTGCATCATGTATTCCGAGCAGGTCGGGTAGAACCGGCAAGCCGACGGCAGCCACGGCGAAAGATATCGCTTGTAGAAACGCAACGCCCCGATTACGGCCCATTGCACCGCTGAAAGAGACGTTGCACTTCCCGTTCCAGATCCGGAAGCGGGGCTTCCATCGCCTTGCGCCGCGGATTGAATACGATTGACCACTCCGGACTCAATTGCTCCAGATGCAGGCGCACCGCTTCGCGCACACGCCGCCTGATACGGTTACGCACCACCGCTTTGCCGAGCGCGCGCGGCGTGGTGAAACCGATTCGCGGACCGCTAGCCTGCGGCTCCCGCACACAGAAAGCCGCAAAGAAGGGGCTCGAAAAACGCGACCCCTTATCGTAAACTCGGCGGAAATCCGTGGATCGCAACAGACGAACACGTTTCGGAAAGCGTTTCTGAGAGCCAGGGATGCTTACCTCTCGGAGCTGACCGTGAGCTTGTGGCGGCCCCGTGCGCGGCGCCGCGCCAGAACTGCCCGTCCGTTCTTGGTTTCCATGCGGGACCGGAAGCCGTGCGTCTTCGCGCGCCGACGATTATTGGGTTGAAAGGTACGTTTCGGCATCTTATTCCAAACTACCAAGTATAGCGCGCTTGCCGTCTCGGGTGGGGCATCCCTTCAGGTCGCTACTTGTGGGGCGGGCTATTCAGCCCACGGACCCGCTTTTCAGCGGGTCCAGCCGCCTGGAAAGGCGGCTGCGGGCAAAATTGCCCGCCCCACGGTGCGTTTGCTCGGGGCTTCGGAAGCGGGGCTAGAAGCTGCGCGCGGGCTTCAAGCCCGCCCTCCAGGAAAAACAATGATCGCAGGCGTGCCCACTGGGGTGTATTGCCCGGTGAACGTAAGGGCGCCCGTCTGCCGGTTCACGCGAAAACAGGCAATCGCATCGCTCCGCTGATTGCAGGTGTACAGGAAGCCGCCAGTGGGATCGACGGTAAAGCTGCGGGGATAGTCGCCGCGCGTCCATTCTTCGCCCGCGAAGGTCAGGCCGCCCGTATCGCCGATGGAAAACCAGGCGATGGTGTCGTGCAGCCGGTTGGCGGCGTAAACGAATCGCGCGTCAGGGGAAATGCGAACCTCCGAAGTAAAGTTCGTGCCGGCGAAACCCTTCGGCAGGCTGGAGACGGTCTGCTTGGGCGTCAACCTGCCCCGCGCGGCGTCATAGTCGAAGGTCACCAGCGTGGAAGCCTCTTCCTGCAGGCAATACAGCCAGCGGCCATTTGGGTGGAAAATGAAGTGCCGCGGCCCATCCCCGGGCGGCAGCGCCACCCACGGGGGATCGTTGGCTGTAAGCGTACCGTGCGCCGCGTCGAACTTCCAGATCAGGATGCGATCCAGGGCCAAGTCGGCCGCCAGCACGAATCGGCCGGAGGGATCGGGTTGGATCGTGTGCGCATGCACGCTGTCGTGGCCGCTGATGGCGAAGCTCCCCGGCGGGGCGCTGGCGGCATGCGCCGGACCGACCGGGCCTTGGTCATGCTTGACGTCCGTGGCCTCGCTCAGTTCGCCGTGCGAAAGAATCGGGAGGACAGCCACCGTGCCCCCGGCATAGTTGGCCACCAGCACATATTTGCCGGAAGGGTGGACGCTTAGATGCGCCGGACCTGCGCCCTGCGAGCTGACGGTATTGAGCAGTATTAGACTCCCGTTTGCGCGATCGATGGAGTACGCGCTGACCGACCCATCGGCGGTCTCGTTGGCCGCGTACAAATGTGTTTCCGTAGGGTCGAATGCCAGCCACGACGGGTTCGACGGATTCGGAAAGACCTCGCGCGGCGACAGCGCCCCGGTTTCCGGGTTCAGTTGAAACAGGTAGATTCCCTGCCCGTTTCCGTGGCTGCCTTCCGGACCTTGCGGGGAACTGTAGCTGCCCACGTAAGCCAGAATCGGCCGCCGTGGCGGCAGCGCCAGGGCCGCGGCGGTAGGGAGGAGTCCTGTGAGCAAGCCGCGTCGCGAAATCATTTTCTGCCTATGGACATGCCGTCGCGCAGCTCATCGGTGCCACGGCGGACCACCTTGTCGCCGGCGGACAGCGCGCCACCGACCTCGATCAGGTCGCCATCGGCGGCGCGTTTCTTCACGTCCACCCACTCGGCGCGGCCGTTGCGAGCGCGGATTACGAAGGTGCGCTCGGTGGTAGTCACCACGCTGGTCTTGGGAACGAACAGTGCGGGATGGTCGCGCCGAACCGGCCATTTAACGCTCGGATACATGCCGGGCGCGAGGGTTCCGTCGCGATTGACGACGTCCAGTTCGACCGGCATGGTGCGCGTTTTCGGATCGAGTGCGTGCGCGATGCGGGCCACGTTTCCAGTGTACGCGCGATCGGGGTAAGCCGGCACGCGAAACGAAATGTTCGCGCCGCGCACCGTTCCGCCAATGTCTTCTTCGGGCACCGGCACGACTAACCGCAAGTGCGAGATCTGCTGAATTACCAGCAGAACCGGATCGGCGCCGGGGCCAACCAATGCGCCGGGATGCACAAAGCGATCGGTCACCACGCCGTCGAATGGCGCTGTGATTTTCAAGTAGGCTTCCATGTCTTTTTGGGACGTCACTGCGGACGCTGCAGCTTGGCTGGCCTGATCGCGCGCCCGCACCAGGGCTTGGGCGGCTTCCACCTGCTTCTGCAATTGGACCACTTCGTTGCCGGCCACTGCGCCGGGCGTTTCGGCGGCTTTGCGGAGACGGTCGTATGTGCTTTCGGCCGCGGCGAGTTGCGCTTCGGCTTGCAATTTTTCGGATTCCGCCGCTTGCACTCTCGACTCGGCTTCCGCGATTTGGGCTTGCAGCTCGGGCGCGCTGAGTTCGGCGAGCAGATCGCCTTGCTTGACGGTACTGCCGCGATCCACCAGGACGCGTTCGATATAGCCTGGAACTCTGGCATGCAGCGAGACGGTGAGATAGGGCTGGATTTCGGCGGGCAGGTCTACGGTGCGGGACAAGGGTTTTGAGATTACCGGGACTAGGTCGACGGTTTGGGCGCAGAGTGGCGCGAGTGCTGCAATCAGCAGCGGGACTAAAGTCCAGCGCGGACTGAAGTCCGCCCCCCAATAGAAGAAATGTTTAAGTCGCGTCATAATATCGGCTCGTGGGATCCATCGGGTTGAGCGACGGCGAAGTGACCGAAGCCTTGCCTTGCAGGATCGCGTAGATCGACGGCAAAATGGTGAGCGTCGCAAACGTGGAAACGATCAAACCGCCGATGACCGCGCGGCCCAGCGGCGCGGATTGTGCGCCACTCTCGCCGAATCCGATGGCCATTGGCAGCATACCGAAAATCATCGCGGCGGCGGTCATCAGCACCGCGCGCAGCCGGCCGCCGGCACCGTCGCGCGTGGCATCCAGGACAGGCCGCCCGGCATGCCGCGAATGTTCGGCGAACGTCACCAGCAGAATCGAGTTGGCTACGGCAATTCCGATGGCCATGATCGCGCCCATAAACGACTGGACGTTCAGCGTTGTTCCGGTAGCGAGCAGCATTAGCAGCACGCCGCACAGCACCGCCGGAACCGTCAGCACAATCGCCAGCGCCAGCCGCACGGACTGGAAGTTGGCGGAAAGCAGCAGAAAAATCGCGACAACCCCGAGCAATAAACCAGTGCGCAGCCCGGAGATGGTTTGCTCGAGTGGCGGAATCTCCCCGCGAATCCGTACCGAAACGCCACGCGGCGGCGCGCCTGCCGCGGCTATCGCCTGGTTCAGCTTGCCGGCCATCTCGCCCAAGGCGATGCCGTGGATATTCGACGTCAGGCTCACCACGCGCTGGCCGTTATACCGGTCGATCTCGCCCGGCATGGTGCCGGGCTTCAGGCTGGCGATGTCGTCGAGCAGCGGCTTCGGACTGCCGGCGAGCATCACCGGGATGCCGCCTACCTGGGCGATGCTCTGCATCTGGTTCTGCGGCAGTTCCACCTGGATCTGGAAGGCGTTGCCGGTATTCGGATCGCGCCAGTAGTTGGGATCGATAAACCGCGACGAAGAGGTGGCCGGCACCACAGAGTGCACCACATCCGCCACGGTCAGGCCGAACTGTCCGGTGCGCTGGCGATCGATGTCGATGTCCAGTGTCGGATAATCGTTCTCCTGCGCGAATTGCAGGTCGCGCAGGAAGCTCAGCTTCGCCAACTGCGCCTGCACCTTCTGCGCATAGACGTAATCGTTCTGGAGACTGACTCCCTGCACGGCAATTTCGACGGGCGTTGGCGAACCGAAGCTCATCACCTGCGTGACGATATCGGCGGCCTCGAAGGAAACGCGCGTGTCGGGCAACTCGCGCCGCAAGGTTTGGCGCAGGCGTTCGCGCAGCGCTTCCCCGCGCGGAGCATCGGCTTTCAGCGCCACCTGGATGATGGCCTCCTGCGGTCCGCTGGTGAACAGGTGGATCAGGTCCACGGGGTAACTGGAAGGTATCAAACCTACAAAGTCGCTGGTGATTTGGACATTGTCCCGGCCGGCTTCGCGTTGGATCGCGTCGAGCGCGTGCATGACGATGCGTTCGGTCTCCTCAATGCGGGTGCCCGCCGGAGCGCGCAGCCGGATGCGCAACAGCGGCGCGTTGGCGTCGGGGAACAGTTCAGTTCCCATGCGCGGCAGGACCAGATACAGCAACCCGAGGGCCGAGACCAGATAGACAATCGCCAGCGGCCAACGGAACCGCAACACGCCATTCAAATAGCGTTCGTAAAACGAACGAAAACGTCCGAAGAGTCCTTCGCGTTCCTCGCCGCGATGCGCCTCCCGCATCAGCCAGGTCGAACACACCGGGACCAGGCTGCTCGATAGCAAGTAGGACGCGATCATCGAAAACGCCACCGCCAGCGATAGCGGCACGAAAAGTTGCCGGCCCACTCCGATCATAAAGAACGATGGAACGAAGACCGCCAGAATGCAGAACATCGAGAGCAGGCGTGCCATGGCCGTCCGGCTGCACGCTTCCACCACCGCGCGCGCTCTCGAAACTCCGGGCAGCATCTGGCTGTGAATGTTCTCGATTTCGACAGTGGCCTCATCCACCAACACGCCGACGGCCAGCGCCAGGCCGCCCAGCGTCATGATGTTGATGGTCTGGCCCGCCGCCCACAACGCAATCACGGCGGCCAGCAGCGCGAAAGGGATGTTCAGGATGACGATCAGCGCACTACGCCAGTCGCGCAGGAAGATCAGCACCATCAGGCCCGTAAGCGCCGCACCCAGCAATCCTTCGACAACCAAGCCGCGCAGCGAATTGGCGACGTATGCCGACTGGTCGAATTGCAGGCTCACGTCGACGTCTTCCGGGACGGCTTTCTTAAATTCGGGGATAGCCGCTTTCACGGCGTCGATCACGGCCAGCGTGGACGCGTCGGAGCGCTTGGTGACCGGAATGTAGACGGTCCGCTTCCCGTTGACGTGCGCGTAGGCGGTGACCAGGTCGGTGCCGTTGTCGATGGTTCCGATGTCGCGCAAGTAGACGTTAGCGCCGGCTACGGGCCGGATCGGCGTGCCGAGCAAATCTGCGAGGTTTGCTCCCAGGGCCGAGTTGGTGCGCGCGATACGCTCGATCCCGCCGGTAAACATGTTGCCGGATGGCATCACCACGCTGGAGCGGCTAACCGCGGCGACAGCCTCTTCGGGCGAGATGCCGTACTGCTGTAGCTTCGCGGGATCGAGCATCACCACGATAGTGCGTTGATTGCCTCCGAACGGCGGCGGAGCGGAGACGCCGGGCAAAGTCGCAAACAAGGGGCGCACCCGGTTGATCGCGAAATCCTGCATCTCGCCTTGCGAGTGCGTGGCGCTACTGAAGACCAACAGGCCAACGGCCACACTGCCCGCGTCGAAACGGGTAATGAAGGGCGGCACGGTCCCCGGCGGCATGAAGGCGCGCGCGCGGTTGACATAGCCGACGGTTTCAGACATCGCCTGGCTCATGTTGGTGTCCTGATGGAAAACCAGCTTCATGAGGGCCGCGCCTTGAATGCTCTTGCTTTCCACGTGGTCGATGCCGGTGATGTAGAGGAAGTGATACTCGTAGTAATAAGTCAGATATCCTTCCATCTGGGCCGGATCCATGCCGCCGTAGGGCTGCGCGACATAGATGGCCGGATCGCCGACTTGCGGAAAAATATCGGCCGGCATGCGCCGCACCGCGAGTATGGCGCACAGCGCGATGGCGATCAGCGCCACTACCACGGTGAGTGGTCTGCGGAGGGCGGCTAGGACCAAGCGCATTGTGGCCTCTCTTGAAAGTGCTGCAGGGCGGGTCTGGAGGCCCGCCGCAGGCGTAGACGCCCGCCCCACAGGGTTTTGGCAGACCACAAGAAACGATGGTCCGCCCCACAAGATCTCATTGGCCGACCTCCGCCACGAAGGGCCGGATATCGCCTGCGGCCGTTGCCACCGCCAGCAGCCCGCGCCAGACGCCCAGCCGCGCCAACGCATCGTCGATTTCGGCTTGCGCGAGCAACCGTTGGGCCTCCGCCACCGCGTCGACATTGCCCAGTCCCGATTGGTAACGGGCGGTGGCCTGGTCGGCGGCCACGCGTGCGGCCGACACCTGCAGCGGAGTATTAGCGGCAATCCGGCGGGCGCCCTGCACGGCGGCTACGGCGATGTTCCATTGCGCGCGCAGATCGGCCGAAATCTGCTCCGACCGGGCGGCTTGCGCGCGGACTGCGGCCGATTGTGCGGCTTCCCGTGCCTGGACTGCGGGCAGGTCCGCCACGGGGAAACTTACGGTCAAGCCCAAGGCATAATCCTGGACGTTGGGCGCCAGACCGTTCAGTCCACCCAGCAGCCTGCCATCGGTTTCCGCGCCGGTACCACGCGCGTACGCCGCGCCTTGCAGATAGAATCGCGGGAAGTAGGACCGCTCCAGCGCGCGGAGCTGTGCCTGCGCCTGTTCGACTATGGCGCTCTGCTCGCGCGCCAGGGGATGCGCTGCCGTATCCAACGGCGCTATGTTCTGCTCCGGCGGCAACTGCACTAATCCCGGCGCGGAAATGGCGATGCGGGCCGGCTCCAGGCCGACGAATTGGGAAACCGTCGCGCGCGCTACTTCCGTGGCCTGCTCGGCCTGAATCAACTGCGTGCGCGCCGCGGCTAACTCCGCTTCCGCCCGCGAAGCATCCGCGCCGGGCCGCAATTCGGCGTTCACCAGCGCTTTGATGGTGCGCAAGATCGTTTCACCGCGCGCCACCCCCGCCTGCGCCGCGCGGACCGTCTCTTGCGCGGCTGCCAATGTGAGATAGGCGTCCGCCGTGGCCACGGTCACGTCGAACTGCGTGCGCTTGAGGGCCGCTTCGGTTTGGGCGCGGGAGGCCGAGGCAGCCTCCACATTCGCGCGGCGCAGGCCGAAATCGAAAGGCTCCCAAGTAACCAGGCCGCCCACCGCGCTGCCCCAGGCTGTTCCAAAGTTATTCGAGCCGATGACCGGGCCGGACATGGATGGGATCACGCTCTGCGTGGGCAGCAGCAGCCCGAACACGTTGTTTCTGGTGGCGCGATTGATTTGCGCGAGGGCATCCACGCGCGGCAAATAAGCGGTGCGCGCCAAACGGATGCCGGCCGCGGCGGCGTCCATCTGCGCCTGCGAGACGCGCACCGCGGGGTAGTTGTGCAGCGCGTTTTCAACGGCCTGGGCGAGGGTCAACTGCGCCGGCAGCGGAGTACTTGCCCCGCAGACGACTGTCAGGATTCGCACTGTGGCGGCAAGTTTCATTTGCCTTCAATCAGCTCGCCAAACAGTTCGCGCACCTTACTTTTGGCCGCCCGCAACGCTTTCCGGCCCAGAGGCGTGGCACGATAGACTTTGCGCAGCGACTTGCCGTTGCGCTTCTCCGAGGAGCGCAGGTAACCTTTCTTTTCCAGGCCATGCAGCAATGGATACAGAGTTCCCGGGCTGATGCGGTAGCCGTGCCGGGCCAACTCGTCCACCATGCCCAGTCCGAAGATGGGCTCCTCGGCTGCGTGGTGCAACACATGCAGACGGATCAGTCCCGAATACAGGTCCCGGTCCTGTGCATACTCGAATTTCGTTTTCGTCACTCGATTATGAACTGTCAGTATAGAAAGAGCGCCACGCGTTGTCAACGGGCAGAAGACGCACCCGTCAGAAACCGTTCGGGCCCGGCGGCTCGAGCACGCAGGGCGACCGACGGGATGGAGCAGCTCAATACGCACGGAGTGCCGAACACGTAGCCGGCCCTGCCCTGGGATTACGTCGAGGATGCTCTGCTTGAAATATTTACAATGCACACAGCGCGAAAAGGCGATCGACAAGAATCGCCGGCCGCGATTTCCCGTAGGCATGACCACCAGTGTGCACTTCCGGCCTGCCACTGGCGCGGCGGCGACTGCCGAAGCGCCGACGGAGCCGAGCCGGCCAATGGCGCCTCGGCCGCGTCCAAACCGGCAGGAGACCCTGGCTGCGGCAACGATTGGCCACGATTGGCATTTGACAACCCTTCCCCGGCCTATTTAGAATGATGGTTCTAACGCTCATCCGGTCTGGTTGTTGCGCGTCCTTCATGGCAACTTTGTTTGTCTTGTCTGGAATCAAACTATGATCAAAGTACAGGGCTTGACCAAGCGATACGCCCGCACTGTGGCTGTCGATAATATTTCTTTCGAGGTGGAGAAGGGGCAAATCGTCGGCTTTCTAGGGCCTAACGGCGCCGGCAAGACCACCACCATGCGGGTCCTCACCTGCTTTCTTCCCCCGACTGCCGGCACTGCGACTGTGTCCGGGTTCGATGTCCTGGAGAATCCGCACGAGGTCAAGAAACGCATCGGCTATCTGCCCGAAACTCCGCCGCTTTACCCTGAAATGGAGGTTTCCGAATACTTGACCTTCGTGGGCAGGCTCAAGGGCATCTCCAGCGCCGATGTGGGCCGCCGCGTCGGCGAGGTGATAGAGCGTTGCGCGGTGGGCGACGTGCGCAGTAAACTAATAGGCAAGCTGTCCAAAGGCTACCGCCAGCGCGTGGGCTTGGCCCAAGCCATTATTCATAACCCCGACGTGCTGGTACTGGATGAACCCACCTCCGGTCTCGACCCCAAACAAATCATCGAGACCCGCGATCTGATCCGGCACTTGGCCGGCGATCACACCATCATTCTGAGTACCCATATCCTTTCCGAAGTCGAACACTCGTGTGATCGCGTGGTCATCATCAATCGGGGCAAACTGGTGGCCACGGACTCCGTCGCGAACCTGACCAACCGCCTGCGCGGCGCCGAAGCCGTGGCCCTGGAGGTGGCTTCCGCAAACGGACCGCTCGATCCGGCAACGGTCCAGCAGCGGTTGGAACAGGTGGCCGGCGTCAGCCGCGTGCTCCCGCGGGAAGCCAAGGACGGCCGCCTGGTCTTTGAGGTCGAAAGCCTGCAGGGCCAGCACATCCGCGCCGAGCTGGCGCGCGCCGTGGTGCATGCCGGTTGGAACCTGAACGAACTGCGCGCCGTCGGATTGAGCCTAGAGGAGATCTTCCTGCAACTGACCGGCGGAGAAAAGAAGGATACCGCCACACCCAAAGAAGGATAACCATGAAAAACATCTGGATTATCTGCCGTAAAGAACTCAATAGTTACTTCGCCTCGCCTATCGCCTATCTGGTAATCACGTGTTTCGCCGTGATTTGGGGATACGTTTTCTACATGAGCACGGCCGAGTTTGTGCGCTATGGTTTCATGGCCCAGATGCAGGGCCGGAACATGCCGATGAACGTCAACGAGAGTGTGATCCGGCCACTGCTGCAATTCGCGGCCACGGTGGGGCTGTTCCTGATCCCGTTGATCACCATGCGTCTGTTCGCCGAAGAGAAGAAGACGGGCACCATCGAACTGTACATGACGTCGCCCGTCTACGATTGGGAAATCATCCTAGGCAAGTGGGTCGGCGCGCTCTTGCTCTACGTGTGCGTGCTGGTGGCCTCCGGCATCAACATAGCGATCCTGTTTGGGTTCGGTAAGCCGGATTGGAAGCCGGTGCTGATAGGTTACCTGGGCCTGATCTTGCAGGGCGGAACCCTGCTGGCGATCGGGACCTTCATCTCCAGCACCACCAAGAACCAGATCGTGGCGGGCGGCGCGACCTTCTTCGTGTGCCTGCTGCTTTGGCTACTTAGTTGGACAACGTACGACCCGGCGTGGTACTGGCAGGCGCTCGCCTACTTGTCTATCGTGACGCACTTTGAAGGGTTCGCCAAAGGGGTAATCGACTCAAAGGACGTGATCTTTTATCTTTCCTTCATCTTTCTTGGGCTCTTCGCCACGTCACGCTTTATGGAGTCGCAGCGCTGGAGGGCATAAATGAAAGCCGACTGGACTAAAGCAAGGCAAACGAAATACTCGGCCTACGTCACTGTGTACATCCTAGTGATCCTGGCCGTGCTGAGTGTGGCTAACTTTTTAGCCAATCGTTACGACAAATCCTACGACGCCACGGCCAACAAGCAGTTCAGCCTTTCCGATCAGACGATCAAGGCTGTAAAGGGCTTGCAGAAGGACGTAAACGTCACATATTACGGAGAGACGGAACAGTTCAGGCCGGCGCGCGACCTCCTGGGCCGTTATGCCGACCTGTCCCCGAAGCTGAAGGTGCAGTACCTCGATCCGGTAAAGAAGCCTCAGTTGGCGCGCGCCGCGGGCGTCACGCAGTTAGGCACCGTGGTGGTGGATAGCGGAGAGCGGAAAGAAAGCGCCAAGACCCTTACGGAAGAGGAAATCACCGGCGCGCTGATCCGTTCGCTCAAGGGCGGCGAGCGCAACGCCTGCTTCCTCGCGGGTGGCAGTGAGCGCGGCCTGGACGACACCGCCGCCGGCGGCTCATCCTTTTTGAAGGAAGCCCTGGAGCATAACAATTACAAAACGCGTTCCGTCAACCTGGCACAACTGGCAGCCCCCTCAGGGACGCCTGGGGCCCTCGCCGCGACGCCCGTACTCGGTCAGGCGCAGGCGGCTAAATTGGAAATCCCCAAGGATTGCACCGTGCTTGTTTCGGCGGGGCCCAAGCTGGCCTATTTGCCGGCGGAAGTGGCCGCCATCAAAGCCTACGTCGAGAGCGGCGGCAGCGCGCTATTCCTGATGGACACGCCGCTGCGGATCGGCCAGCAGGAGGGCACCGAGAACCCCGAAGTTGTGAAGATGCTGGCCGAATGGGGTGTCACGATGAATAACGACTTGGCCATCGATATCAGCCGTAACATCCTGCGCGAGGTGTTTAGCCTTGGGCCTGAAATCGCCGTGGTGAGCGCGTACGAATCGCAACCCATCGTCCGCGACTTCAAGGAGGGCACGCCCACGCTTTTCCCGCTCTCCCGCACGTTGAAGATCGCCGGAAATACGAAGGTCACAGTCGACAAGCTGATCGCCACGGGCGACGATAGCTTTGGCGCATCCAGCGTGCAGGGGCCTATCGATCCCAAGAAGGGGGTCAAGGGACCACTGGTGCTGGCCGCCGCCGGAACCTATAATACCGGCAAACCGGGCGGTTCGGGCCGTTTCGTGGTTTTCGGCTCGTCGCTGTGGGCCGCAAACGAGTACCTCGGGTCGCGTCAGATCGCCAACAGGGACTTGGCTTTGAATACCTTCAACTGGCTGACCTCCGACGAAGACCTCATTTCCATTCGTCCGAAGGAGCCCGAAGACCGCCGCCTGACTAATAATGCGCCCCGGGCCGCCGGCTGGATCGCCATGCTGCTCCCTGTAACGGTGGTCGTCTGGGGGCTAATGGTCTGGTGGCGCAGGAGATAGCTCATGAAACCACGCCGACTGCTTGCAGCCGTGATCGTGCTGGCGGCCTTGGGCGTCGCTCTTTTTTTCTCCAACCGGAAACAGAAGGCCGACGCGGCCAAACCCGCCGCCGATACCACCACGAAAATCCTCAGCATTCCCGAGGATCAGATCAAGGAAGTCGCACTCAAGAAGACCGGCGCGGAGGCCACTGTGCTGCGCAAAGGCGACGATGGGAAGTGGCAGATCGCCGCACCAAAGCCGTTGCGCGCCGATCAGGACACTGCCAAGTCGCTAGTGGGTGCGCTGGCGACTTTGAACGCCGACAAAATAGTGGAAGATAAGGCCGCGGACTTGTCGCCCTACGGCCTGGCCGCGCCCACGCTCGACGTCACGGTTACCAGGAAAGACGGCAAGTCGCAGGATTTCCTGATTGGCGACGACGCCCCTACCGGCGGCGGAACCTATGCCAAGCTGGCCGGCGATGCGCACGTCTATACCATCGCCAGCTACGTGAAGACTAACATCGACAAGACGCCCAACGACCTGCGCGACAAGCGTTTGCTGACTTTCGATCAGGACAAGCTGACCCGCGTGGACCTGCAGCCGGCCAAGGGCGAGACCCTCGAATTCGGCAAGAACAATCAGAACGACTGGCAGATCCTGAAGCCCAAACCGTTGCGCGCCGACGGCTCCCAAGTCGAGGAGTTGATCCGCAAGCTGAAGGACGCCAAGATGGACGCCACCATCTCCGATGAGGACGCCAAGAAGGCCGCCGCCGCGTTCGCCTCCGGGACCAAAGTCGCAGTAGCCACTGTGGCGGACGCCAGCGGCGCCGAAACACTCGAAGTCCGCAAAGACAAGGATAAGAACTACTACGCCAAGAGCAGCGCAGTGGACGGCATATATAAAGTTGCCGCAGATCTGGGCGACGGCCTCGACAAGAAGGTCGACGATTTCCGGAACAAGAAGCTCTTCGATTTCGGGTGGACCGATCCCACCAAGGTGGAAGTCGGCAAAGCCAGCTTCGAAAAGAGCGGCGACAAGTGGATGAACGGCGCAAAGCAAATGGACCCATCCTCGGTGCAGAGCGTGGTGGATAAGCTGCGCGATCTGGCATCCACCAAATTCGTCGACTCCGGCGGCGGCGGCACGCCCGTGCTGGACATTACGGTCACCTCCAACAGCGGCAAACGTGTCGAAAAGGTTTCCATCGCCAAACAAGGCGACGAATATTTCGCGAAGCGTGAGAACGAGCCGAGCATCTATCAATTAGACGGTAAGGCGGTGGAAGATCTGCAAAAGGCCGCAAACGAGGTCAAGGAATTCCAGCCGCCGAAGAAAAAGTAGGGCAGGCCTGCTGGCCTGCCGTATCGAGCTACCTTCGTGAACGGCCTTTTAACCGACCTCTACGAGCTGACCATGGCTGCCGGCTACTATGCGGCCGGTAAGGTCCACCAGAAGGCTACTTTCGAACTCACCATTCGCCGGCTGCCGGCACATCGCAATTTCGTCATCGCAGCCGGCCTCGCGCAAGCCGTCGATTACCTGCTGAACCTCAGTTTCACCGCCGAGGAAATCGACTATCTGCGCAGCCTGCCGGCTTTCGCCAGCGCCTCCGCGGGATTCTTCGATTATCTGCGCGGGTTCCGCTTTACCGGCGATGTCTTCGCCGTGCCGGAGGGCACCCCGCTATTCGCCGGTGAGCCGATGATGACCGTGCGCGCGCCCATCGTCGAAGCCCAAATCCCGGAGACCTATCTGTTGTCCGCGCTGACTTTCCAGACCCTGATCGCCAGCAAAGCCGCGCGCATGGTGGACGCCGCTGCCGGACGCGCGGTGGTGGAGTTCGGCACCCGCCGCGCCCACACTCCCGAAGCAGGTGTGCTGGGCGGCCGCGCGGCTTACCTGGGCGGTTGCGTAGGCACCAGTAATGCGCTGGCCGGATTCCTTTACCGCGTGCCTGTATATGGCACCGCCGCGCATTCCTGGGTGCTTTCATTCTGTGGCGAGAACGAGGCCTTCCGCAAACTGCAACAAACCCTGGGACCCTCCACGGTGCAACTGGTGGACACTTACAACACCATCGAAGGCGTCAAGAAGGTGGCCGCCATGGGCCAGCCATTGTGGGGCATCCGGCTCGACAGCGGCGACTTCGAGCGCCTCTCGCGGGAGTCGCGCGCCATTCTCGACAATGCCGGATTGCCGGACGCCAAGATCATGCTGAGCGGCGACCTGGACGAGTACGCCATTCGCAGCCTGGTCTCTTCCGGCGCCCCCGTAGATGCCTTCGGTGTCGGCACACAACTGGCCACCTCCGCCGATGCGCCCGCCATGGGCGCGATTTACAAGCTTGTCGAACTCGACGTGGGCTGCGGCATTAAACGCTTCACCGCCAAACTGAGCCAGGACAAGGCCACCCTGCCCGGCGCCAAGCAACTTTTCCGTTTCGAGGGTCACGATATACTGGCGCGCTCCGGCGAATGCAGCAACGGCCAGGCCATGCTGCGTCCGGTGCTGCTCGGGGGGAAACTGGTTGAGCCGTTGCCGGATTTGAACGCAGCACGCGCAAATGCGGCTGCGTCGCTGGCCAAGCTGCCCGCATCGCTGCACAGCCTGGACCCCGCCGATCCATGGCCCGTCCGGCACAGCAAGGACTTAGCCGCCCTCATCGAGCGGACCCGGAGCAATGTCGTATGAAGACCGTGTTCGTGGACGTGGACACGCAGATCGATTTTCTGTTTCCCGCCGGAGCTTTATATGTGCCTGGCGCCGAACATTTGCTGCCCGCCATCGCGCGCCTGAACCGCTTCGCCGCCGAGCGGGGCATCCCCCTGATCTCCACCGCCGACGCGCACAGCGAAGACGATCCTGAGTTCCGCCAGTGGCCGCCGCATTGCGTCTCCGGCACTACCGGTCAGCGGAAGCCTGGCGAAACACTGGTTGGCGGGGGTCAAATCATCGTCGAAAAGCAGGCGTTGGATGTCTTTACCAATCCGAACTTCCGCGCGCTGCTAGAGTCTCTCGCCGCCGATCGCTATGTAGTCTACGGCGTGGCCACCGAGTACTGCGTGCGCTGCGCGATCGCCGGTCTGCTCTCGACCGGCAAGCCCGTCGCCCTGGTGACCGATGCTATCGCAGCCGTAAATCCCGATGACGGCGCCCGCACTCTCGACGAATTCACCGCCCGTGGCGGCACACTCGCAACGGAAAGCGAACTTACCGATTGAGAATCGCGCCTGGGCGATAATGGCATCCGCGCCGCCTTCACTTCTGCGTCTTGCTTTCAACGACGCCCAAGTCCGTGAGTATCTTAGGGGCCGGCTCTTCCATCGCCAGCAGGTTGTGGCACGCGCCGCAGTCCTGCGTCACCTTCTTCCCATCGGCGCTGGCATGGCTGTCGTCGTGACATCGGAAGCATCCGGGAGAGTCTGTGTGCCCGATGTTATTCGGATATGTGCCCCAGGCGACCTTCATCGCCGGAAATACATTCCGGTTATAGATAGCGAGCAAGTTTCGCGCGGTCGCCGCCACTTCCGGCTGGCGTTCTTTATAAACGGCCGGATAAGTCTCCCGATAGAAAGCCTCCAATGCCTCCGGTATCCCGGCGGCCGCCGCTTCCCGGCTGGCGTAATTCTTCTTCAGGATCTCCACACTCTTCTTCCGGACGAACGGCAGTCTCGCGGAAAGGTCTCCTGCAAACATAGCTTCGTCCACAGCCCGTTCCGGCAGCTTATAACTGTGGGCTGGGCGATTGTGGCAGTCGATGCAATCCATTTCCCGTATGGATAATCCCTTGCCGTCGGCTGGCGCGCCCTCCGCCCGGTACACCGTCTTTCCGACCGGTCCGTCGTACTCGATCCACGGGATCGTCTGGCGTTGCGGGTCGGAGTGCCCGTAACGGATATGCACCCCTGGCCCCAGGTGCGTTCCGTGGATCCCAGTGCCCTTGTTGCCGCCGCCGATCTTCATCAGCAGCACCGTCTTGGTGAGCGAGTTGTTTTCGTCGTCGCCGAATTTGTTTATGATTCGTAGCCGGTCTTCGCCGTCTTTTTGGGGCCAGTGGCATGCCTCGCACGTCTCGCGCGCGGGACGCAGGTTATGCACCGGCGTGGGGATGGGCGTCTCGTAAGTGTGGAACATCACCGCGAACACCTGCCGCATTCCGGAAAGCTTGCTGCGCACAAACCACGATTCGCCCGGCCCGATGTGGCACTGCACGCACTCCACCCGCGAATGCGGCGAGTTCTGGTACGCCGTGAACTCCGGCTGCATCACCGTGTGGCAGGTTTGCCCGCAAAACGAAACCGTCTCCATGTAAGAGACCGCGCCGTATGCCAACTGGCTGGCGATCGCGATATTCGCGAACGTCGTTACGCCTACAAAAGCGATCAGGCGCCGGAAATCCACGTTCTGCATGTTCAACGGCGGAAAGCTGGCGGGATACAATCCGCGCCGCTTCTCTTTTCTGTTTCGCCAGTAAATCCCGAGTGGAATCAGAAGGAGCCCCAAAAAGAACAGCGCGGGCAGCAACATGAACGCGAGAATCCCGTTGTACGGGTTGTGCACGTCCCCGCGCAAGGTAGTAGGCAGTAAAAACAGCCAGAATACGGTGGCGCTGGTGACCACCACTACGCCGATCAGGCTGACCCAGTTATTGCATAGATGTACCAGGGGCGAAAGTTGTACTGGCCACTTGTTCGTGGACGGTTCGCTCATTTGGAGACGGTCTCCTCGCCGGCGGCGACCCCGGCGGGATCGTCGTGTTCCCGCATTTCAGGCGGCACTGCGTGCAGGTCCGGCTCTTTCACGCTAACACCAGTCAGCCAGGCTGTGTCCATGGGGTATACGTCCGGATCGAAAATTACGGTATAGAAATGCCAGACCACGATCGCCAGCGTGGCCAACAGCGCTTCATAGAAGTGCACCGAGGTGGCTACGTCCAACCACAACTTGCGTATACCTCTCAATCTTCAACTACTTTTCGGAACAAATTGGGATCGATTCGCGTTTATGCAGGTTATGAAGATGCTGATCTGCCTTTTGCTGTTGACGGGATTGACCTTAAGCGCCGGAGAGCTTACCGGCAAATGGAGCGGCAAATTCGATATCACCACAGCCGCGGGGGAAACCAAACCCGACTCGGCCGTAATGACCCTGAAAGTGGATGGAACCAAGGTTACGGGGACGGCTGGCCCGAACGAAGACCAACAATGGACCATCAAGAACGGCAAGCTGGAAGCGGGCAAGCTCACTTTCGAAGTGGTCCCGCAAGGTGAAGGGGGCGATGACTCGCTGATCGTTTTCGACCTGGTGTTCGACGGCGAGACGATTCGGGGGACGGCGACCGGACACGATGGAGATAATAAGTTGTCCGCCAAGGTGGATTTGAAGCGGGTGAGCTGAAGGACGCGCGGATAGGTCAGTGGCCGGTGGCCTTAGCAAGTTGCGTGGGTCCCGGCGGAGCCGCATTCGGGCCCTTTGTAACACTAGTCTAGCCCTCTAAACGGCGCCTTGGAGCGACGCCGGCTCTGCTAACCGGCCCCAGCGACGCTTTAAGGGTTCGACGGCGGTAATGAGCCCGCCGGATCCAAGCCGCACTCCCATGGCATCAGCGCCAGCAATCAGGACCCTCTCCAATTCCTTTCCAATGGCGTCGAATCGAGCGTCGATGACCTCGTTGGCAAAGTTCAATCGCCAGGCATGCAAGGCAGATACGGACATACGAA
>Ga0070761_10000625_pt1 | contig 22571 bp, 19 predicted proteins | sample HubBroMetageREF1_FD_66724 | JGI IMG/M metagenome (GOLD analysis project Ga0070761, IMG submission 66724) | Reference soil microbial communities from the Hubbard Brook experimental Forest, New Hampshire, USA - Hubbard Brook CCASE Soil... | ecosystem: Environmental > Terrestrial > Soil >... | reverse complement strand
TCGCGTGACGCGGAGCCGGACGACTGCGCCGTCAGCGGGCGAGGTTGCGCGAGCGAGATGAGGACGAGACTGATTGCGGCGAGCGCTGAACGGTGGTTGCGGATAGACTGGGTCATTTTCGGGTGCGGGAGTTTCCGGGTATTCACATCGTCCTCTGTTGCCGCAGAGATGGGCGACATCACCGGGGTTGCGCCGGTGGGCTGAGAAAGCATAACCCAGTTTCGGGGGAACAGTTGCGAGAGGCGCGGTGCCTTGGCGGTGGACGGGTGGTTTACTTTCGCACAGTGCCAAATGCGGCGGCTTCCGGCGGGTGCGGCGCGGTGATATAGTTCGCTTTGTGAGAGCGGATTGCGGAATGCGAGCCCGATTGGTGGCGGCGATTTTGTCGCTGCTGTTGATTTATGCGTTCAGTTGCTCGGCGACTTGCGCGAATTGTTTGGGTGCGGAGGCGGCTGCGGCGACCGAGAGCCAAGGGTGCGGGCACACGGCGCCTGATGCGGGTGGGGGAGCACAGCAGCAAGCCCCCGCGAAGCCTGATTGTTTCGGACATCACCATTCCAGCTTCGAGATTGTGCAGAGCGATGGGCTTTTGCGGGTTCAGTTGAGCGCGACGGGCTGTGCAACGCAGTTGTTTCAGGGCGCGGTTCGCGTGGAAGTTGTGAACGTGGGTGCGTCGTTTTTTTCGGATTTAGCTCCGCCGCGAAATTTGGCGATTTTTCCGCAGCAGAACGATTCCATCCTTCGTATTTGAGTTCCTCGTTTGTGGTTCTTCGCATTGGATCGTTTGTAGTTACCCCTTCGCGGTAAGTTTGCAGCAACTGTCAATTCGGAACTTCGGCGGCTAAAGCCGCGACCCGCAAACATTCGTGCGACGTCGCGCGGATTTTTTCAATGCGGCATGGTAAAAATTCGGCGGATTACGGGAGGGGATATGAAGCGGACGCGGCGGGATTTTTTGCAGGGGGCGGCGGTGATTGGCGCCGGGGCGATGGCTCCGGGGGCGCTGACGCCTGCAGCAATGGCCGCTGGAAATTCGGCGCAGGGGCGGGAGCCGGCGCGCTTGGATGCTCAAAGCGCTCGTCCGCCGGCTACGGATGGCGCGGGATTTCGCGCGGTGGTGACGCCGGACGTGCCGGATTTGGCGTTTGAGATAGAAGGCGGAGTAAAAGTGTTTCATCTGGTGGCGGAGCCGGTGCGGCAGGAAATTTTTCCGGGGAAGGTTTTGAATTTGTGGGGGTACAACGGCAGCGCACCGGGGCCGACGATTCAGGCGCGGCAGGGCGAGCGAGTGCGGATCATTGTGGACAATCATTTGCCGGAGGCGACTTCGATGCACTGGCACGGATTTGACATTCCATTTGGGATGGATGGCGGGCCGGGACTTTCACAGGACGCGATTTCGCCGGGCGGGCGATACGTTTACGAGTTCACGCTACAGCAGGAAGGGACATTGTTTTATCACTCGCACATGGCGATGCAGGAAATGATGGGGATGATTGGGGCGTTCATCATGCATCCGGCGGAGGCTTATGTTCCGCCGGTGGAAAAAGATTTCGCGATTATTTTGCAGGAGTATGCGGTGCTGCCGAATAATCCGACGCCGAATTCGATGAGCATGGAATTTAATTGGCTGACGTTGAATGGAAAATCGGGGCCGGCGAATACTCCGCTGATCGTGCGGCTGGGCGATCGGGTGCGGCTGCGATTTATTAATTTGGGGATGGACCATCATCCGATTCACATGCACGGGCACCAGTTTGTGATTACCGGGACGGAGGGTGGGCGGCAGCCGCGGGCTACCTGGGGACCGAACAATACGGTGTTGGTGGGAGTGGCGCAGTCCAGGAATGTGGAATTTGTGGCAGCGAATCCCGGAGATTGGATGATTCATTGCCATATGCCACATCACATGATGAACCAGATGTCGTCGATGGCTGGGCCGATGACGCGGCGCGCGGGAATGGTGGCGGGCGCTGGGATGGAGGAAGGGATGGGCATCATGCGCGGGGGCAGCGCGACGGCGGCGGAGAATGGGCCGAGTGTGGGGCGCGGGATGGGAGTTGGATCTGCGATGTCGCAGCCGACTACGAACGGGCCAATGTCCTCACAAGCTTCGCCGCAGTCGTCGTCTTCGCAGAAGTCGGCGCAAGGAATGGGCGGGATGCAGATGGGGCAGGCGGACGTTAGCAAGGATGCGAATTCGGTGCCGGGATTTCCGCAAGATGCGTTTATGGAGAGTCCGGCGATGGCGATGGATGCGATGGTGGAGAAGCCGGAGACTTTTGGATTGCGTCCGGGATGGAGCGGGTACATGCAGGGGATGATGACATTGATTCGTGTGTTGCCGGCGGAGCGTTATGAAGAGATTGTGAATTTGCGGGAGAAGCGGAGGGGGAGTGGAGGGGCGACGATGCCGGCGATGAGTGGTACGGGCGAGCGGCGTTAGAGATTGAGTTTGAATTTGATGAAAGCCGAACACTGGAGATTCGTGATGAGACGCCTGACATTTTGGAATTTTCTGCTGTTCAATATTTTTGTAGGCGCGACGTGGCCGGCGGTAGTGGTGGCGCAGACTGTTCCTGCTGCAGGATTGGCGCAGGAGACGCGCTCGCCGGAGGCTGGGCTGACGCTGGAACAATTGCAGGAGATGGCTCTTGGGAATAATCCGACATTGGCGCAGGCGAAAGCTGGAGTGCGTGCTGCGGCGGGGCGTTCGCGGCAGGCGGGGCTGTGGCCGAATCCTACAATCGGGTACAGCGGCGACGAAATTCGCGGCGGGTCGTATGGCGGAGGCGAGCAGGGAGTGTTTGTGCAGCAGAACGTGATTCTGGGCGGAAAGCTGGGGCTGGACCGGAAAATATTCGACACGGAAGGAAAGCAGGCCGCGGCAGAAGCGGATGAACAGCGTTTGCGCGTTGAGAATGGGGTGCGGATTGCATTCTACCAATCGCTGGCGATGCAGGCGATGGTGGAGACGCGCGGGAGGTTGCGCGACATCGCGAAGGATGCGGCGGAAACGACTCGGCAACTTTTTAATGTAGGGCAGGCGGACCAGCCGGATGTGCTGGAAGCGGACGTGGAAGCGGATCAGGATGAGCTGGCGGTGATTACGGAAGAGCAAGAGCAGCAGCGGGCGTGGCGCGTGCTGGCAGCGGTGGTGGGCAAGCCGGATTTGGCTCTGCAGCATTTACAGGGCGACCTGGAAAGATTGCCGGAGGTGAATGCGGAGGAAATACTGCAGACGATTTTGCGCGATAGTCCGGCGGTGAAGATTGCGCAGCTGGGAGTGGCGCGGGCGGACGCGGAGGTGCAGCGGGCGCAGCACGAATCGATTCCGGATTTATTTTTGCGCGCTGGATATTCCTATAGTTTCGAGCAGCTGGGGACTGTGCCGGCGAAAGCGGTGGGATCGGAAGCGTTCGCGGAGGTAGGCGTGAATCTGCCGATTTTCAACGGCAACCAGGGAAATATTGCGGCGGCGGATGCGCATCGCGAGCGCGCGACGCTGGAGGTGCAACGCGTGGCGTTGGTGTTGCGGCAGATGGCGGCGCCGGTCGTGCAGAATTATGCGAGTTCGCGGGCGATTGCGGAGCGTTACAAGAGCCGGACGCTGCCGAATGCGCGGCAGGCTTATGAACTTTATCTGCGGAAATATCACGAGGGGGCGGCGGCTTATCCGCAGGTATTGATCGCGCAGAGGACGCTGGTGCAATTGGAGACGAGTTACATCAATACGCTGGAGAATGTGTGGATCAATGCGGCGGCGCTGCAGGGGTTGCTGCTGACGGATGGATTGGATTTGCCTGCTGCGCCTGGCGAGATGGACCGCCCGGTGCGGGAAATTAATTTGCCGATCACGGAGAATCCGGGGATGCGGCCGTAATTGAAGTTTGTGGCCCGCGACTCTGTACGTGACGGATCACGTATGGGCTAACGCATCTTGTGGTACTGTTCCGCGCGAACGTCCCTCCGGCGGTGACTGGTGGAACAGGCTTCAGCTCTAGGCAGCATGCGGCCGTGCCAGATTTGCAAGCAAATGCGGTCTGTCGCGGCGATTTCTTTTCATCGCAACGTGGGGATGCTGATTCTGCGGCGGACTTACACCCTGCGCGGGGATTTGTGCAAGAGTTGCATGAACCGAGCGTATTGGGCGTTTACCTGGAGGAATTTTGTGCAGGGGTGGTGGGGCACGATTTCGCTGTTGATCACGCCGGTTTATTTTGTGATGAATACTTATAGTTATGTAGGGGCGCGATATAAATTGCGTGATGCGCTGGAGTGACGGGCTTCGTTGGGCGCTCGATTGGAAAGCAACGAGAACCGAGGATGCGGAAAGCGTTAAGGCTTTGGTTGAGCGGCTGGGAAAAATAAATTAGCCGTTTAATAATTAGACAGATAGGTATGTCTCTTCTTACTGGCGTGCAGCCTCTTTATGCTATGCTGCGCCGCCTGGCTGGAATTCAACCAGCGCGTTGATAGGAACAGACCCGCGATTTGGAGCCACATTCCTGTGCTGACTCGCAAAGCCACTTGGCTCGTTCTTCCGGTCCTGCTGCTATGTATTTTTCTGACGGATTGCGGCGGATCTGGGAGTACGTCTACAGTTACGGCGATTGCGGTAACGTCTGCTCAATCGTCCATCGCGGTGAGCGGGAGTGATGCGTTCAGCGCGACGGCGAAGGATCAGAATGGGAACGTTATGACTGGCGTGAGCTTCGCGTGGGCGAGCAGCGCCGCAAATATTGCGACGGTTAGCGCGAGCAGCGGCGTTGCGATGGGTTTATTGCCGGGGATGACGCAGATCACTGCGTCGGCGAATGGGGTGACGAGCAACGCGGCGAGCTTGACGGTGACTCCTGGATTTTTGGCGACCGGGAGCATGAGCATGGCGCGCTCCGATGCGACTGCTACGCTGCTCAACAACGGGATGGTGCTGATTGCTGGAGGCATGGCGTCGGGGGCGTATTTGTCCGAAGCGGAGCTGTATAATCCGGCTAGCGGAACCTTCACAGTTACTGGAAGCATGACCACCGCGCGTGAACTGCAATCCGCGATCCTGCTGAATAACGGAATGGTGCTCATTGCGGGCGGCTACAACTCCAGCGGTTTTTTGAGCAGCGCGGAATTGTACGATCCTGCGTCTGGGACGTTCACCCTAACCGGCAGCCTGAACACGGCGCGCCGTTTCGCTGCGACAATTCTGCTGCAGGATGGGACCGTGTTGGTTGCGGGCGGCGCGGGCGCAACGGATCCGCTGCAGGCATTGGCTAGCGCGGAGATATATGATCCGGTGGCTGGGGCGTTCACTCCGACCGGAAGCATGACCGTCGAGCGGCGGCTTACTACGGGGACGCTGCTGAACAACGGGATGGTGCTGATTGCGGGTGGCATCAACATAAACGAAACGCTCGGCAGTGCGGAGCTGTATAACCCGGCTAGCAAGACGTTTACTCTCACCGGCAGTCTGAACGATGAGCGGTGTTACCACAGCGCGACGCTGCTGAATAACGGGATGGTGCTGATCGCGGGTGGTGAGGCGCCCAGCGGTTCCAGCTTCGTGCCGCTAGCCAGCGCCGAGCTGTATAACCCCTCGAACGGGACATTCACTGTGACCGGAAATTTGAACACGGGGCGTGCTGACCCCACAGCCACACTACTGACTAACGGAACCGTGTTGCTTACGGGCGGCGTGGTATTTAGTGGCGCGACGGACATTCCGCTGTCCAGCGCGGAAGTATACGATCCCGTGCCGGGAACGTTTGCAACGACGGGTAGCTTGAACAGCGCGCGCGCGACACAAACGGCAACGTTGCTGCCTAATGGGACCGCTCTAGTTGCCGGAGGTTTCGATGCTAATGGCTCGTTGGCCAGCGCGGAATTCTATGAGCCCGGAACGTTGACGCCGGCGGGACTTACGTCCATTACGGTTTCTGCCGCGCCGCCGACGACTCCAGCGACTGCGACGATTTCTCCGGGTACGTACCAGCGATTCATTGCAACGGGAACTTTCGCCGGAGGGAACCAGCAGCTGCACGCAGTGACGTGGAGTTCTTCGAATTCCGGGACGGTGCAGATCAGCAACGACGCGACGAATCCGGGCGCGGCTGTGGCGGTGGGTTCGCCGACAACCGTGGAGCCGATCACGGTGAGCGCGTCGGCCGGGACCGTCAGTGGTGCGGCCACAGTCAACGTGCGACCGACGGGCTTTGTAGCAACCGGGAGCATGAAGGTGGCGCGGGAGGACTTTACCGCGACTGTTTTAAATAACGGCATGGTGCTGGTTGCGGACGGCGATGGATCACTGGGAACTCCCGCGCCCGCTGAGTTGTATAATCCTGCCACCGGGACATTCAGCGTAACAGGTACGCCCATTTTTCCACGCTACTTCGCTACCGCGACGCTGCTGGAGAACGGAATGGTTCTCATCGCGGGTGGTTCCTCCACCGGACCTCCGGGCTTGTCCAGCGCGGAGTTGTATAACCCTGCGACTGGAACCTTTGCCGCAACGGGCAGCTTAAACACTGGACGGTACGATCACACTGCGACCCTGCTTAATAACGGGATGGTTCTGATCACCGGAGGGCAGACATCGTCGACTTCCTTCTTCGCGAGCGCGGAGCTTTACAACCCTGCAACAGGCCTATTCACGGCCACAGGGAGCTTGAACATTGCGCGCGGACAACATACTGCGACGCGGCTCGATGACGGTACCGTTCTGATCACAGGCGGGCAGGGCACGGGCGGGCCTTTCATAGCTAGCGCTGAGATTTATGACCCGGTGACTGGGTCGTTCACTGAAACCGGCAACTTGAATACTCCGCGCGTGTCCCACACGGCAACGTTGCTGCCGAACGGGGCGGTGCTGATTGCGGGAGGCGTGGTCAGTTCGAGCTCCGCTTCGGCCAGCGCGGAACTGTACGATCCAGCCAACGGAACATTCGCGACGACCGGCAACCTGACCACGGCGCGATCTGATCACACTGCGACTCTGCTCGGCAGCGGATTGGTGCTGCTAGCGGGCGGTCTTGCGCTGGCGCCTGCCGGGCCCACGGCGAGCGCGGAACTATACAATCCTGCGACGGGGACTTTTGCCGCGACCGGATCGCTAAAGGTGGCGCGAGCTGTTCACGTCGCGGCGCTTCTCAACAATGGGACCGTTTTGATCGCTGGCGGGGCGGGCGGCACGGTTTTGTCCAGCGCAGAATTGTATTAGGGCTGTTGGCAGGAAAAACCCCAGGGCAAATCGCCTGGGTGCACATCGCAGCGGCCGCTCGCGGGAGTTCAGGACTGAAAAGGAGAAGGCGCGTGGAGACATTTGTTCTTATGATCGTGGGCTTGCTTACTTTTTTTGTGCTGAGCATATTTCTGGGGTCCTTTTTCACGGTGCAGACGGCGCAGGTGGCCATCGTGCAGCGGTTGGGGAAGTTTGCGCGGGTGGCGGGGCCGGGGTTGAACTGGAAGACGCCGTTTCTGGAGACGGTGGTGCAGCGGATGAGCATGAAGGTGCAGCAGTTTGACGTACAGGTGGAGACGAAGACGCAGGACAATGTGTTCGTGCAGATTCCGGTGTCGATACAGTACAAGGTGATTCCGGAGGGGGTGGAGTCGGCGTTCTATAAGTTGTCCGACCCGGTGAAGCAGATCGAGTCGATGGTGTACAACGTGGTGCTGGGCCACGTGCCGAAGATGAAATTGGACGATACTTTTTTGAACCAGGCGGACATTGCGGGGGATTTGCGAGACAACCTGGACGCTTCGATGAAGGAGTATGGGTATTCGATCGTGAAGGTTTTGATTTCGGACATTGTGCCGGACCAGAAAGTGAAGGCGGCGATGAACGATATCAATGCGGCGCAGCGGGAGAGGGAGGCTACTGTGTCGCGCGCGGAGACGAATAAATTATTGCTGGTGAAGCAGGCTGAGGCAGAGGCGGAATCGAAACGATTGCAGGGGGAAGGGATTGCCAATCAGCGCAAGGCGATTATCGCGGGGTTGAAGGATTCGGTGGAGGATTTCGCGAAGACGGTGCCGGGTTCGACGCCGCAGGACGTGATGCAGCTGGTTTTGATGACGCAGTATTTTGACACTTTGAAGGAAGTGGCGGCAAACGATCATACGAATACGATTTTGATTCCGCACACACCGAATACTTTGACGGATATTTTTACGCAGATTCGGAATGCGATTATTACGGGGAATGAGCTGGGGCATCATCCTGCGGTGGCGCCGGCGGTGGATGCGCAGAAGTGAGTGGGCTGAGAGCGTGTGGCGCGGAGTAAATCGGTTTGGGAAAAAGGCAGTGGCTGGTGACAAGTGGCTGGTGGCTAGAAAGAATCACATCGATTCTCGAAATCTCCTACGGCGTGCCACGACAAAGGCGAATCAGCGGATTTCGATTAGCACGAGAGCGTCGGGCGCTAGTTGCAGCGTGATTTGACCGTTGTGAATGGACGTTTTTTCTGGCGGGGGTAATTGGGCGGCTTGGCGCAGTGATTGAATTTGCCTTTGTGTGGGATAGGCGGGACTGTTCATCGCGGCGTAGGATTTGAGCAGGGAGCCGTGATCGGCGTCCACGCGGTAGATAGTTGCTTTCTTGCGGCTTGCGAGTGAATTTAGCTGTAGCACTACTTCTTTTGGTTCGCCTCCTCCTCCTACAACTGGAGTATTCCACAGCGCAATCACTACGGTGCCATCGGCGCGGCTTGTGACGAGAATGTCGTCGGCTTTTGCGGGTATTCTTGTTTCGCCGAGTTTATGAAGGAGCTTGAATGCGTTGAAGGCGGGCTTGGGCAGGCCGTCTTCGGCGATCAGGCCGTAGCCGCCGTAGAAGGGGTGCTTCACTACACCTTGTTCTTCGAAGACGTCGGAAAGGGTCCAGTAGCTCATCATGTTCACCAGGCCGTCGCACCGGCGAATGGTGTCGGCCATCCAGGGGCCCATATAAGTGGAGTCGGTGACGTCGGGTTCGTTCATGTAGCTGGCGTTGAATTCGCTCCAGATCAGCGGAAGATTAGGACGAGCGGAGGCGGCGATCTGATCGTGAACTTTGCGCACGGCGCCGCACACCATTTGGGTACGCGGGATTTGTTCGTGCGTGCCGAAAACGTCGGTTGCGGAATCATTGCCGTAGACGTGCGTGGAGACGAAGTCCACCGGGACGTTTTCTTTTACACTGTGTTGGATGAAGCGATCGGCCCAGGCGGCTTGGGCTGTGGCGGGGCCGCCGACGCGCAGTCGGGGGCTGACTTCTTTTAGAGCGCGGACGGCGGCATCATACAGCTGGAAGTAGGTTTGTTCTTTTGGCGTGCCCGCCCAAAAGTCCAGGTTCGGTTCGTTCCAGACTTCGAAATACCATTGCGAGACTTCGTCGAGGCCATAGCGGTCTACAAGATGTTGCGCGAACTGGCGGACGAGGTCGGCCCACTTTTCGTAACTCTTGGGCGGCGAGACATTGGGCTTATACCAGAAGTCCTGATATTTCGGTTCGGCGGCGAGCTTTTTGGGCATGAAGCTGAGCTCGACGAAGGGCCGCACACCGGATTGCAGAAGGCCATCGTAAATCTGGTCCACGTAGGAGAAATTGTAGATTGGCTTTCCGGCGGCGTCTTCGTCGTAGACCCCAACTTCATCGTGGAAGATTGCGTGGAAGCGAATGTATTTGAAGTCGGTGGCAGATTTCACTTCGCGCAGGTCGTCGCGATAGCTTTGGCGCAGGGAGAGGATGGCGCGGCCGGAGCCGAACATTTGTTCCCAGAAGTGGGGGAAGGGCTGGGCTGGGGCGCGCAGGTCTATTTGGATGGTTTCGGCGGCGGGCTGGGGATTCGGCGGTGCGGGTTGCTGCGCGGATGCGCAGAACGCGAACGCGGCGATCAGGGACCATGTGAGAAACGTCTGCTTCATGAGGTGCAACCTCGCAGAAAAATAAAGAGCTGCGACATAAGGGCTAGGATGGCACAAGTTCTGGTGCGGCCTCAATGTTTTCTGGGGGTGCGCGGGATCTGGTGCGTTGGTGTGTCTGAAGTGACCGGGAACGTCAGGGAGCACTGTGCTGGTTGTGCCCGACCTACCGGCGCGGCTCGGTTAGCGGGGCCGCGCAGAGGAAGGCGCTAAACATACACCCCTGTCGGGGGTATCATTCAACAGCGCGTCCCACCGCGCGATCGGTACTAGAGGACAATTCGGGACAAATCGGGATATGGGTTCGACAGAATCAAGCCCTCGAGCGAATCGGCGCCTCGATACCTGGAAAGAGATCGGCGCGTTCTTCGGACGCGACGAGCGGACCGTAAAGCGTTGGGAAACGTCGCGCGGACTGCCGGTGCATCGTGTGCCTGGGGCCGGGCGGGCGAATGTGTACGCCTATACCGACGAACTGGCGGAATGGCTGCATGGGGCAAAGATCGCTGGCGAGCAAGAAACCGAGTCGAATCCGGATGCAGTGAACGGAATGGCCGCCGACGCCGAAGCGGAAACCAGCGCTGACACGGGTGCGGATGCGCAGGGGAATGCGGGCTTTATTGACAGGCGCGTGGGCGAGCGACGGAGCGGGGAGCGTCTTGCGCTAGCGTCTCGAAGCTGGCCTGCGGGGCGATATCTGGCGATCCTTGTGGCGGTGTTGGTTGCGGCGTTGCTGGGGGTGACGGTGGTGCGGCGGGCTTCCTCCGCGCGCGCTGTGCGAACGACGCCCGCGACCGCGCGTCACCACACGCCAGATCCAGCGGCGGAACAGCTTTACTTGAAGGGGATATATTACTGGCAGAAACGGACTCCGGAGACGTTGAACCAAGCCGTGGATTATTTCACGCAAGCAGTGGTGCGCGATCCGCAGTACGCGGAAGCGTATGTGGGTCTGGCGAATTGTTACAACTTGCTGCGCGAGTACTCGCTGATGCCGGCCAGCGAAGCTTACCCGCGCGCGGAGGCAGCCGCGCAGCGGGCGATCGCGTTGGATGATTCGCTTTCCGGAGCGCACAGCGCCCTGGGGTTCGTCGATTTTTACTGGTCGTGGGACGCGGCGGGAGCGCAACGGGAATTCGTGAGGGCGCTGACGCTGGATCCGCACTCGGCGGTGGCGCATTACTGGTACGGAACGTTCTTGCTGCATCTGGGGCGCTTTTCGGAATCGTTGGAGGAAATTGAAAAAGCGCAGAAGCTGGATCCCAACTCCAAATCGATTCTGGCGGACAAGGGACTGGTGCTATTCCACTCCGGCCAGACCGCGCAGGCGACCGAACTGCTGAAGCAGTTGGCAGCCGCGGAGCCGGACTTTCTCTCACCGCACGCTTACCTGGCGACCGTTTATCTGGGACAAGGCGAATATCCGCAGTACCTGGCGGAGTCCAGGAAGGCTGCGATGTTGCTGCACGATCAGGCGCGCCTGGAGATTGTGAGCGCCGGTGACAGGGGATTGGCGCGCGGCGGAGCGCAGGCAATGTGGAGCGAAATGCTGAGGGAGCAGCAACGGCTGCACGCCGACGGCAAAGAGACTTCTTACAATCTGGCGCGAACTTGCGCGTCGCTGGGAAGAAAGCAAGAAGCGCTGGACTATTTACAGACTGCTTACCAGCAACGCGAGCCGGAACTTGTGAGCATGCGCGTTGATCTGCAGTTCGCCAGCTTGCACGATGAACCTCGTTTTCGGGAACTCTTGGCCAAAGTAGGGTTGCCGCCACTAGCGTAAGTCTCGCCCGCCTTCTCTAGAAATCTGCGCTGGAATCGAAATTGGCTGAGAGATCTGCCTGCCTTTCTCGGGGCAGGCGCGGCGGCGGGCTAAAAAAAGATTTGCGCGGAGCTTGACAAGATTGCAGAGGTGCAGTTTAATCCCTTCTCCAGTTGTAAACCAGTTGCAAGTAGAGAAGTGACGAAGGCGTTCTGGTTTGGTTGATTTCCAGTTGTAAGCCAGTTGCAAGTAGAAGGGCGGCGGCAGGCAAGTTTTTTGTTTTCCAGTTGTAAGTGAGTGTCAACTGAGATTTCGGCCAGGAGACTTATGATTCGCTCAACTGCCCGTCACGTTCGAGTTTCCGTTCGCACTCCTGTTCGTGCCATCTGGCGCCTCGCCCTGCTAGCGTGCCCGCTGCTTTTTGTTCTGTTGCCGCGGGTTGCCGCGCAGGAGCCGCCTTACTTCGTCACTTATTCGTCGGCGTTGGAAGAGCCGGGCAATTTGGAAATTTCGCTGAAGAACACGCAAGCGGCGCCGCAGAACGGGAATTCGTTCTTGGGGAGCGCTCTGGAGTTCGAGTACGGGGTGAAGGGCTGGTGGACGACGGAGTTTTATCTGGATGGGCAGGCGACCAAGAACGATTCGACTATCTTCACGGGGTTCCGCTGGGAGAACCGTTTTCGGCCGTTGCTGCGCGAGCACTTCATCAATCCGGTGCTGTACGTGGAATACGAGAACACCAACCACGCGGATCGCAGCTTGCTGGAAATTGTGGGGCACGACAGCGTCGCCGACCAGCTGATACCGAACGCTGCGGCGCGGCAGGAGGTGGAGCGGGAGATGGAGCTGAAGCTGATTTTGTCCAGCAATACGCACGGGTGGAATTTTTCGGAAAATTTCATCGCTGAGAAATCGCTGAATGAAAGCGAGCCTTGGGAATTCGGTTATGCGCTGGGAGCGAGCCGGCCGTTGAGCTTGATCTCGCGGGGGAAGACTTGCTTTTTTTGCCGCGAGAATTTCGCGGTAGGCGGGGAGTTGTACGGCGGATTGGGGACAACCGACGGCTTTGGGTGGAAGGCCACTTCGCAATATCTGGGGCCTACGGTGAGTTTCGACATTCCGCGCGGGCCGACGATTCTTTTTTCACCGCAATTCGGGTTGAACGACAACAGCGCGCATGTGTTGTACCGCTTTTCGGTTTCTTATGAAGTACAGCAGGTTTGGAATATGTTCCGGCGGAAAAACCAATGAGCGGAAGACGCGTGGGTGAGAAGTTTCTGATTCCTTGGAGGGGCGCGGAGCAACGGTGCGGGAAGCCGTTTCGGGTGATGCTGAGCCTGGGGGCGTTGGTTTTCAGCATGGCGCTGGCGGATGGTTCGTGGATGCAGAAGGTGCCGGCGGATTACCGCTCGAAGGTGAATCCCTATGCGGGGCAGGCGGCGGCGATCGCGGGCGGAGCAAAACTTTTCGCGGATCATTGCGCGAAGTGCCATGGCGCGGATGCGTTGGGGCGGCGGAAACGTCCTAGCCTGCGCAGCGAGCGCGTGCAGTTACGGGCAACGGAAGGCGATATTTTCTGGCTGCTGAAAAACGGCAACCTGGGGCGGGGCATGCCTACATGGAGCGCTATGCCGGAGCCGTCGCGCTGGCAAATCATTGCTTACGTGAAGAGCTTGGGACCGGCGTCTGGTCCGGCGACTGCTTTGAATTCCTCACAGGAGAAATCGGAATGATGCGGCCGAAGGCATTGGTTTGCTGCGTCACGGCGGCGATGGCATTTCTGAGCGCTTGCTCTTCGGGGCAGGCGCCGCAGTTTCCGACGGAGAACGACACGATCAACGCTTCGGAGCAGCAGATCGGCGAGCGGCTTTTTGTGGAGACGCGTTTCGCCGAATATTTTGCGGCACACATGACGGGAGTGAATGATCCGTTGGTGGCGGGTGATCCGGTGGTGGCGCAGGTGCTAACTACCAGCGGGACTTTGCCTGGGCCATTCGCCGGGCAATCGATCAACTGCCGGTCGTGCCATTTCGTGGTGGAGTTTCAGGGAGTGGCGGGGGCGGGCAATCGGACCTATGCGGACTTTATCGATCACAGTCCATTGCCGCTGCCGATGGGAAATTTCACGGCGACGCCGCGCAACTCAATGCAGATGGTGGGTGCGCTGCAATCGCGCAGTGGGCCGACGTTTTTGCATTTCGACGGGCAGTTCAATGATCCCGCGGATTTGGTGAAGTCTACGCTGACGGGCCGAAATTTTGGCTGGGGACCCACGCAGACGCAGCAGGCGATCGCGCAGATTGCGAAAGTGATTCGCGAGGACAATGGCATGAACATACCGGCGCAGGAATACGGCGAAAACCTTCCGTATGCTGTGATCTTTCTGGGAACACAGCCGGGGATTCCTGCGGACGTACAGCTTGCCCCGCAGTACAGGCTGGATGTGACGACGGCGACGGACGATCAGATCGTTGACCTGATTGCAAAGTTGATTGCGCAATATATGGCGGGGCTGCTGTTCAAGCAGGACCAGTTCGGGCGCTACTATTCTTCTCCCTACGATGTGTTTCTGCGGATTAATCATCTGCCGGTGCAGCCGATGGCTGGGGAGAGCATTCCGCAATACAACCAGCGGTTGCTGATGCTGGTAAGCGGAATGAGTAACCCCATCTTTGTGAATGGAAGCTACGGGCAATTTCAATATCATGCGCAACCGTTCCAGTTTGGCGCGACGGAACTTGCCGGGCTGAAAATATTTCTGCGCGCGGCGACTAACGCCACGGACGGTTCGCAGCACGCGGGAAATTGCGCCGCCTGTCACACGGCGCCGAATTTTACGGACTTTCGCTTTCACAATACCGGCGTAACCCAGGAAGAATATGAGAACGCCAATGGGACGGGCGCGTTTTTGAATCTAGCGATTCCCACGCTGGCGCAGCGCACTCAGAATTTCGACCAGTACATGCCGGTTTCCGCGATGCATCCCAACGCCACGGAACAATTCCGTCACCCTGCGGTGGCGGGACAGCCGAATTTTGCCGACCTTGGGCTGTGGAACATTTATCTGAATCCAGACGTGCCCCATCCACAGACGGATCTGCAGACGGTTGTGTGCGCCAATTCGCAGAACTGCGCGTTGGATCAAGGACTGGCGACGACCATCGGTCAATTCAAGACGCCGATGTTGCGCGACCTGGAGGATTCGGCGCCTTACTTTCACAACGGGAGCAAATTGAAGTTTCCGGACGTGGTGGAATTTTATGTGCGGAGTTCGGCGCTGGCGCGAGCGGGGGCTCTGCGCAATGCTCCTGCGGAATTTCAGGCTATGTCTTTGAGTGATAGCGACGTGGCAGCCGTGGCTGCGTTTTTGGCGTCGCTGACTGAGGATTACGACGACGCGTAGAATCTGGCGCCTGTGGTGTCTTCCAGATTGTGCAGTCGATAAGCAGGAAGGAAATTTACCGCGCTGTTACATCCGATCCGCGGGGCCCTGCGTACAAAAGGCAGCGGAAGTTCCGACGGGGCGGTTTCGTTCCTACCTGGTGCTCCCGCCGTATTTGACCCAGAAAAAATCCGACAGGAGAGTGAATTTATGAGCACGGAAAAAGAAAAGGGATTGGTGTGTTCGGAGACTGAACAGAACAAGATAAGCAGCCGGCGAGGCTTCTTGCAGCGGTCGGTGATTGCCGGAGCCGTGGGCGCCGCCGGACTGAGCGGCCTTTTGAGTTTGGGTTCGCCAACTGCAAAAGCGATGAGTGCCGTGGGTGGTGGCGGTCACGACGAAGACCGTGACGGTTTGAAGAAGCGCGACACGGACATTCTGATCGCCGCGGAAATTGCGGAAGCGCTCGCGGTGACGACGTACACACACATCATAGAAACGGCGCCCTTTTTCGGCCGCATACCTTCCGATGATCAGGGATACCTGCGCGGCGCGCGGCAAGAAGAAATGTCGCACTACCTGCTGGAGCAATCGGTTACGGGCCAGCCGTCGCCGTTTACGGTTTTCTTCTATCCAAAAGGAATGTTCGAAGACGCGCAGACAACTTTGAACGTTCTGGTTACGCTGGAAGATGCGTTTATCGCCGCTTATCTGGTGGGGGTGCGCAATTTCAGCACGCGCGATTTGCGCGTTACAGCCGCACGCATCATGGGGATCGAAAGCGATCACCGCACGCTGGCTCGAGTGGTTGGGCCTGATGTGGCGGCGCAAGATGGCGGGCCGATTCAGAAAATCACCGGCGCGCAAGGAGTGGCGGAAAGCGTTGCCCCGCCCAACAACAACGGCTACGAGCGCACGCTTTGCTGGACGGAAATCGACCAGGCGGTTGCGGCGCTCACGCCGTTTGTTGACATCACTGCGGCCAAGGTTGCGGGATTCGACGTTGCGAAATCATTTGGTTTCGAGCCGTTCACTCCGAAGCTGCCGAATTCGTTGGGGGACTTCATCTCGTTCGCTGGCTGCTAACTTTGAGTGGGACGCGGGCGAGGACTCTGATGTGCAACGAGTCTCGCCCGGATTTCCCACCGTTGCTCGTTAGAAGCGGCCTTGCGGGATGATGCCTTTCGCTTCGACGCAGTCGTAGGTTTGGCCTGCTGCGAGATTTTTGTAGTCTTCCGTGCGGCCGCTGGGCCATGCGATGGTTACGCGGTCGATTTTGTCGCGTTTGCCGAGGCCGAAAGTTACGGGCAGCTCGGATTGGGAGAGATAGCTGGAGCCGCCTTTTACGAGGCGCTCCTGGGTGGTGCCTTCGTGCTCGATGCGGATCATGGCGCCAATCGCGTCGCGATTTGATTTCGTGCCGGTGAGGCGGAAGCGGATGCTGTGGTTTCCGGCTTGCTGGTCGTTGCGATAGAGGTATGCGGGGCCGTTGTTGGTGGTCATTAATATGTCGAGATCGCCGTCGCGGTCGAAGTCGGCGTAGCAGAGGCCACGGCCGACTTTTGGTTGAATGAACGATTCGCCGGTGCTTGCGGCGACGTCCTGAAATTTTCCCTGACCATTATTGAGAAAAATTTGCGGAGGTTGTGCGTAGCCTACGTTGCCGCGAATGTTGCGGACCGTGTCGTCAATGTGGCCATTGGCAACGACGAGGTCGAGCGCACCGTCGAGGTTTGCGTCGAGGAACGCGCAGCCGAAGCCTAGGGTGTTTTGCGACGCGAGGCCCACGCCGGCTTGGACTGCGACATCGTTGTAGGCGCCATTTGCGGCGGGGCGGTAGAGGCCGATCATTTCGTTGTCGAAATTGGTGATGGCCACGCCCGGAAAACCGGAGTGATCGAAATCGGCGGCGTCTACGCCCATGCCGGCGCGGGCTTTTCCTTCGGCGCTGAAGGCGATGCCGGCTTCAACGGCTACGTCCTTGAACGTGCCGTTGCGTTGGTTGCGATAGAGCTTGTTGGGCTGCGTGTCGTTGGCTACCAGGAGATCGGGCCAACCGTCGCGATCGTAATCGAGCATAGCGACGCCGAGAGATTTTGAGCTGGTGTCGAAGATGCCGCTCTTGGCGGTTACGTCCTCGAAAGTTCCGTCGCCGCGATTGTGGAAGAGCCAGCAGGTCTCGCCACGGTACGCTTCGGGCGTGCAATAGGATTTATGTTTTCCGTCGAGACTGCAAAATACGTCGTGCTCGGGAGACCACTTCACATAGTTGCAGACGAAAAGATCGAGCAGGCCGTCGCGATCGTAATCGAACCAGAGGGCCGAGGTGCTGAAGGCGAGGCGGTTGTCGAGCCCGCTGGAATGGGTGGAGTCGGTGAATGTTCCTCGGCCGGTATTGTGGAAGAGTCGGTTCTGACCGACGCAGGTGACGAGAATGTCGGGAAAACCATCGTTGTTGTAATCGCCGACGGCTACGCCCATGCCGTACATTTCAACGTCGAGGCCGGCGCGATGCGTGACGTCGGCGAAAGTGCCGTCGCGATTATTGCGACAGAGGCGGAGTGTGGTGCGCTGGCGTTTGTGTTGCGGCCAGTCCATACCATTAATGAGTAGGATGTCCTGCCAGCCGTCCGCGTCGTAATCGAGGAACGCGCAACCTGAGCCGAGGGTTTCGGGGAGAAGTTTGCCGCCGTATGCGCCGCTGTTGTGGCGGAACTGAATGCCCGCGGCGTTTGTGACATCTACGAGGCGGAAACCGGGTGTGGCTGCCGATTGTGCGGTGATTAATTCGGGCGCGATTCGTGCGTGTTTGGCGCGAGCGAGCGGACCTGCGGCGAGACCCGCCATTCCGAGCAGGAAAGACCTGCGATTCACGAGATATTCACCAGGCCGTTGCGGATGGCGTAGACGACGAGCTCGGCAGTTTTGTGAATGCCGAGCGCGTCCATAATATTGGCGCGATGGACTGCTACGGTGTTGGCGCTGAGGGAGAGGCGGTCGGCTATGGTTTTATTGGAATTGCCTTCGACGATTAATTGCAGGATTTCGAGCTCGCGCGGGGTAAGGCCGGAATCGCGTTCGCCTTTTAGTGCCGGCGCGCGGGAAACTTCGGGCGCGAGGACGATTTCGCCGGCGGCGACGCGGCGGATGGCCGAGCCCAGGCCGAGATCGTCCGCGGTTTTGAGGATGTATCCGCGCGCGCCGGCATCGAGCGCCTGGCGCACCAGCGTGTCTTCGGAGTGCATGCTGAGCATGAGGATGGCTTGCTCCGGAAATTCTTCGAGGATCAGACGCGCTGCTGCGAGGCCGCTCATCGCGGGAAGCGCGCAGTCCATTACGATTACGTCGGGGCGGAGTTCACGTGCCAGCTGCACGGCATCTTCCCCGTTGCTGGCTTCGCCGGCGACTTGCAAGTCGCCTTCATCTTCGAGCATGCGGCGGAAACCGCGACGGACCAGACTGTGATCGTCCACCAGTAGAACGGAAATCTTATCCGGCATTTGCTTCATTGCCCTCCCGCGGAACTCTCATGCGAACTAAAGTTCCACCTTGCGGCGGCTGCGTGAATTCGATGGTGCCGCGGAGCAGTTCGGCGCGCTCGCGCATGGCCACCAGACCGATACCGGAACGCGCGGCTAAGGCGACGCCGCCCTTTCCATGATCTTCCACTTCCAGGTCCAGGGCTTGTGCTGAAAACTGCAGACGTACCTGTGCTTCGCGAGCGCCGGAATGGCGGGCGACGTTGTTCAGCGCTTCCTGGAGCACTCTGTAAATGTGAATAGCCGCGCCGCCGTCGAGCGCAAAGGGCACGCCCGACTTCTGATAGCTTATGTCAATTCCGGTTTGCTTCTCCACTGTGGGAATGTACCAGTCCATGGTGCTCTCGAGGCCGGTTTCATCGAGCATGACGGGATGCAGGGCTTGCGAAAGGCTGCGGACGTTGTTGAGAGTGGTTTGGGCGATGTCGCGGACTTCGCGCAAGTCGCTGTGCAGGGCCGAGCCTTCGGGGATGCGTTTTTCGGAGCGGGTGAGCAGCGAGCCGATCGCGGTGAGGATCTGGCCGAATTCATCGTGAAGTTCGCGGGAGATGGAGCGCAGCATCGATTCCTGAGAGGAGATTAATTTTTGCGCGAGTTCGCTGCGCTGTTGCGAGAGCGCTTCGATGCGGGCGAAGAGTTGGCGGTTCGCGCGGATGAGATAGAGGCTGGTGAGCAGGATGGCGGTGAGCGTGGCGGTGAGGAACAGATAGACCTGGCGCTGCACGCGATCGTAGATTTGCGCGACTTGGGTCGAGGCTTGCTGCTCGCTTTCGTTGTTCTGCACGAGCAGGCGGGATACGGCCGTGCTGAGAGTGGACTGGCGGGCTTGCAGGGAGAGGCGGATCTGCGCGCGGGCCTCGGCGTCCTTGCCGGCTTGGGCCAGGGCGAAGGTGCGGTCGGAGGCATCCCAGAATTGCGCTAGGGAATCCTTCAAGTATTGAGTTTGTTCGGGAGTGCGCCGGGCGATAGTGAGCTGTTCTTCGGCTGCGAGCGCGCTATCGAGGTCGGTGCGAATGCGTTGAAATTGCGCGGACCAGGCGGTGAGGGGATAGGGCTCGTCGTTATCGAGCATGTCGCGCATGGCGAGGCCTAGGGAGTTCAGATCGTTCTGCACGCGGAGGAGTTGGAGGGAATCACGGCGATTGTGCTCGACGAGGTTGTTCTGCAATTCGCGCAGGCGGGAGATTTGCAGCGTGATATACCAGGAATAGGCAATTACGGCGGCGATCGTGATGATCAGGCCGAGGGACAAACCCCTGGTGGGAGAGCGTTGCGGCGAGCGCGCCATAGAGTGAAGGATATAACGTCGAAGCAATGGCGTACTACAGCGAATCCCTAGCCGGATGATGGCGTATCTCGGTGACCGGCAGTCGTCTGCATGGTGGACTGCTGCGTAACTGATGCTGTACGCGGGTCTGTCATTACTGGATTTCCCTGAGGAATTCCGGTAGGATGCCGTGGTTTTGTTCCACCGCCATTATTCGGCCAAAGCGCTTAGGAGACCGGGATGCCCAAGAACGGCAACGCACCAAAGACCTTGCTGGAATCGCTCGATTCATTAGTGGCGAAGCACCACCTGCTGAAGCATCCGTTTTACAAGGCTTGGACGGAGGGGCAACTTTCCAAGGCGGAGTTGGGGCTTTACGCGGAGCAGTATTACCATCACGTGCGGTCGTTTCCGGAGAATCTGAAGCAGCTGGCTGCGCGGACCAATGGCGACCGCAATTTGAATTCACTGGTGAAAGAGAATCTTGCGGAGGAACTGGACGCTACGGCGCCGCACCCGCTGCTCTGGCGGCAGTTCGCGCAATCGTTGGGAGTAAGCGACGCTTCTTTAGAGGATGCGCGACCTTTGCCGGGGATCGCGGCGTTGCTGGACACTTATGATGAGGTGGCGGCGCAGGGGTCGACGACGCAGGCAGTGGCGGCGTTTTATGTTTACGAGGCGCAGGTGCCGGAGATTGCCAGCCAGAAGATTTCGGGTTTGCGGCGATTTTATGGGATCAGCGAGCCACGGGCGCTGGCGTATTTCGCGGTGCATGAGGAAGCGGACGTGCGACATCGCGCGGCTTGGCGAGAGTGGCTGGTGGAGCAGAAGAACGTGGATACGGTTGGGGTGTTGTGCGCAGCGGAGCGCGGGTTGAAGGCGTTGTGGGGCGCGCTGGATGCTGTGTATCCGCAGGGTTGCTCGTCGAAGAATTAGAGCAAGCGAGGCACAGACTGCCGACGCAGAAGTCTGGAACGTGCGGCGCTTGGGAATCTGAGTTTAATGTAAATCGGTTTGGGAAAAAGGCAGTGGCTAGTGACGAGTGGTTCGTGACTAGAAAACCCTGGGAAGATTTTTGAGTGCTCACCAAGACCTGAAGATTTAACTTTTACTTTTCCTTCTGCAGCTTTTTCACGCCGTTTTGTCCCGCAATAAACGCTTCGGTAGCTACTTTTAGAAACAAGCCGTGCTCGATCAGTCCGACTACGTGATCGAGATGATGGGCGGTTTCCTTGGGATCGTCCATGGGGCCGAAGGCACAGTTTAGAATGTAGTGGCCGCCGTCGGTGATGAAGGGCTTTTGGTCCGGTCCAAGACGCAGCGCAGGTTTTCCTCCCAGCTCGGCTAGCCTTCTGGCTGTTACTTGCCAGCCAAACGGGACTACTTCCACCGGAACAGAGACTCGTTCGCCCAGACGTGTGACTAGTTTCGTATCGTCCGCGACAACCGCCATGCGTTTGCTCGCTGACGCGACGATTTTTTCGCGCAGCAGCGCGCCGCCGTGACCTTTGATGAGGTAGAGCGGACCGGGAAGGACTTCATCGGCGCCGTCAATGGTGAGGTCAATCTGGGTGTGTTCGGCGAAAGTAGTGAGAGGGATTTTCTCCGCGCGGGCCTGTTCGGCGGTGCGGTCCGAGGTGGGGATTCCCAGGATGCGCAGACCTTCTTGTGCGATCCTGCGTCCGATGGCGGCAATGGCAAAGGTGGCCGTGGAGCCTGTCCCGAGGCCGACCACCATGCCGTCTGCGACCAGCATCGCGGCGGCGCCGCCTGCTTCTTTCTTCCATTGGTCTTGCTGTGAGAGCTCCATCGGTCGTCCGTCCTGCGCGAAGATTGCAACGGCGCACATCATAGCTGGTGAGGCGCGCATTGCCAACATCGGGTCATCCGTTACGGGGAAGCGGCGTCATTTGAATCCGGCTTTGGATTCCGAAAAAGTATCGCGAGCGGGTTCAAATCCGAGAGGATTTACGTGGACCGCGCCGCGAAAGGGGCGATCGATGTCCGCGATGGCGACGAGCGCGAGCGCCAGCAGGAGCGAAAGGGAAAACACCTGGATAGCGTGGAGTTTGAAGTTGTCGGTGCCGAACAAGCACGAAGACATCGTGGTGATCACGCCACCTACAATCAGGACCATCCACAAGATGCCGGGCAGCTTTGATTTGCTTTGCAATTCGCGCAGGCGGCGATATTCCGTCATGTTGGTAAGTTCGGTGAGGACGTGGTTCCAGCTGGTTTGTTCGCCGAGACTTGCGGGCTTGGCCTGCATCGTGGTGGCCCACAGCTGCATGATAATGCGGTGTCCATTCAAGCTTAAGCTGCCTTCATTCATGGCGGGCCACTCTTCGTAGATCATCGCGTCGGCATACTCGCGCGAAAGTTTCTGGATCTGATCGCGATCGGCGGGGGCGAGGCCCTCGGAGAGGCGGAACATATTGACGAGACAATTGGCCTCGGAGTCAGCGGTCATTTCGGCGGAATTGAAGTCGGTCCACACGGCATAGAGCATGAAGCCCATGATGACGGCGTAGGTGGTGCCCAGGACGCTGACTTGCCAGCCGATGATTTCGTTGTGTTCGCGGCGCTGGCTGGAGGGCCAGAAGCGGCGCATCAACAACAAAAAGACGAGGGCGAGCAGGACGCAAAGCAGGACGATGAAAACGCTTTGGGTTGCAGTCAACATGCTTGGTTCCTCCCTTGCGGGCGTGCCGCCGGAAGCCTATG
>Ga0070761_10000624_pt1 | contig 22587 bp, 21 predicted proteins | sample HubBroMetageREF1_FD_66724 | JGI IMG/M metagenome (GOLD analysis project Ga0070761, IMG submission 66724) | Reference soil microbial communities from the Hubbard Brook experimental Forest, New Hampshire, USA - Hubbard Brook CCASE Soil... | ecosystem: Environmental > Terrestrial > Soil >... | reverse complement strand
TGGTCTGCTGTTTGGCCATATCGGCAATGCCGTATACCCGCAGGATGAATGCGCTGTCGCCCTTCTTGACCGACAGCGGCGCAAACGTCCCCATGCTGGCGACGAACGCGTCATCGCCGATGCCTGTCACCGGATTCTTGGCAACGTTTGGCAGCGGCGCTTTCATCTTTGCCCAGCCCGTCGCGGGCCACAGCGCCAGCGTGACTCTCATCTTCGAGCCGGCCGGGCCTTCCCAGTCGCACGCGGTGCTGCCGATCGCCTGGCCCGCCGCAACACTCACTCCCAAAGCAGCGCTCACCTGCGCCTGCGTCAGCAACGCACAGGGAGCGGTGCTCGCAGGAGCCGCCAGGGCCGATCGCGCCAGCAGGCCAGCCCAGATCAGGCCGCTCATGCACTGAAACACGCGTGTGAGGCTCATGCGCACGCCCTCTGTGTTGTATCAGTGCGATTTTAGTCAGAATTCAGCCGCCGTTGCACTGCAGCGATGCCCGACAGTGGGCTGCGTGCACGGCACCCACCAGCAGCTGCCGTGGACCCGCCTGCACGCGAGTTGGCTGACACACATCGGCAGCGAGGGTGGGGACGAGCGGTATCTCGATGCCGCGGGAAGCAGCGTTCGCCTGCAGCTCTGTGCCCGGCGCTCGTGCAGGACGAGGTGTCGATGCTGGGAACTAGTGCGCGAAGCCGATGGTGATCCAGGAATCGGGTTGCGGATCACCGCGCCAGTCGAGCCCTTCCAGAGTGAACTGGTAGTTGCCGGGGCCGAGCGCCGAACTGTTGAGCGCGATGTGCAGGTGCCCGTTGGAATCCTTGTTGAGGTTACTGATGACGCCGACACGCCCCTGGTCAATGCGGTCGATCGTGACGCGGAAGGCGTGATAGGGCGAACGCGATTCGTCGATCTTGAATTCCGCGAGCTGCGCGTTGGGGCCGCCGACGACGATCGCCGGTGCGTTCGAGGCTCCCGAGCGACTTGGCACCAGGCGGATCTCGCGGGTGCTGGTGGCCGGATCGAGCGCGCGCTCGGTGGCCTGTTTCTGCAGGTCGGCGATGCGCCGGCTCTTGCTGGCGCTGCTGCCCGCAACCAGCGCGAGCACCACGCCGAGCACCAGCGTGGCGGCCGCCAGTGCCAGCGTGACCTGCGGTCGGTCCCAGGACGCCCGCGAAGGCTCCTGCCATGGCTCGGGTTTGCCGGCTGCTTCCAACAGGCGCAGCCCCGCGTTGACGCGCTCGGGCAGGCCGATGTCATCCAGCAGCTGCGGATGGTCGTGGCAGAACTTCTCGAATTCAGTCGCGCCCTTCAGTGGCAGACGCCCCGACAGGTAACGCTCGACCACCTGATTGCGGGCGATGAAGTCCCGGTCCATCGGTGAGGCGCCCGCGACCGGGCTCGCGCTGGCAGCAGGCACCGCTGCGGCTGCGGCGGGCGCAGGCGGCGCACTGCTTTTCGCCGCGGGCGCCGCGGGCGCCGCGTTTGCCGGGCTGGCCGCGGCGCTCGCGGGTTTCGCCGGCGCGCTTGGCGCCGCCCGCGAACTCTGCCAGCTGGCAAGACTGGGCGCTTCGACCTTGGGTGCACTCGCAATGGCGGGAGCCGGTTTCGTCGCGGCCGGCTCGCTCTTGGCGGCCGGGCGCGGCGCGGATGCCGCCGGCGCTGAGGCTACGGCAGGCTTGGGCGCAGTCGGATTCGCCCCCTTGGGCGTCGGCCGCTGGGTCGCTGCACTGGCCGCGGCGACCTTGGTCGCGGCCGTCTTGAGCGAGGCGGTCCGAGCGATCGGTACGCGGCCCGTATCGCGCTCGGTGTTTGCATTGGCAGGCTTCGGCGCGGCCACCGGCGCGGGGGCGGCAGCTACGGGCTTCGGCGGCGGCGGCGGCGGTGAGGTCAGCAGGTCATCGACGACCGGATCCTCGAGCATCAGCTCGTGGGTTTCCGTTGCGGCGGAGGGCTTCGGCTGCACCGCCGCGGCGTTGACCACCGGGATGTTGGCAGGCTCGGGACCCGGGGCGAGAAACAGCTCCGGGTCGACGAAGTTGAGGCCGGTCTGCGCGGGGTCCTGCGCCGCGGTGGCGCTCGCAGCGGCAGGGGCGGCCGCGCCCGAGGCAGCGGGCTGCGACCCTTTGCGTGCGGCATCCAGCGGCTCTTCGACCGGCAGATCGGGGAGCGGCTCGAGCGGGGGACGAGACGCGGCTTCCATGGAGACATATCTAAGCAACCGGCGAGCCGCTGCGCCTCGCGATGGCTCACAGATCGCCACCGCTCAGTTGCGTTCGTGACGCAGGTCACAGATGCGGCGGCGCCGGGCAGCCGGCGCGAACTGCGTCACGGCCTTTTCAGCCGGCAGATCCGCTTAAGAAATACTCCACTTTGTCGCGATAGGTGCGCGACAGCTTGAGCTCGTGCCCACCCTCGAGTGTGAGGAAGTACTCACCGTTCATGTGCGCGCGCAGGCTCTTCACCAGGCGCAGGTTGACGATGGTCGAGCGGTGCACGCGCTGGAACAGCTTGGGATCGAGGATCTCCTCCAGCTCCTTCATCGTGCCGCGCAGGATGTGCGTGTCGCCGTCGGCGTGAATGCACATGTAGTCGCCGGCGGCGTCGATCCACTGTATCGAGGCCACTGCCACCCGCACGGTCTCCCGTCCCTGCCGGATCGGCAGCACTTCGGGGCGGCGGGTCTCGAGCGCCTTGGTGCCGTGGGTCAGCAGCTGATCGAGTGCCAGCTCACCGCAGCCGGTGATCTCAGCGATGATCTGCATCAGGCGATCGCGCTGGCCGGCGGCTGTACGCGCACGCACGTGCTCGCGCACACGCTCGAGCGCGGTGCTGAAGCGGACATCGTCGATGGGCTTGAGCAGATAGTCGATGGCGTGCGCTTCGAACGCCTGGATGGCGTACTGGTCATAGGCGGTGACGAACACCACCAGCGGCAGCGACTCCTGCGGCAGGCGCGCCAGCACGTCGAAACCCGACATGCCCGGCATCTGGATATCGAGAAACACCAGGTCGGGCTTGTATTGCGCGATGGCGGCCAGCGCCTCGCGGCCACTGCCGCACTGGGCGAGGATCTCGAAGTCAGCTTCACTGCGCAAGCGCAGCTCCACGCCGCGCCGCGACAGCACTTCATCGTCGACGATGATGGTGCGGATCTTCATGCGTGCGCCTCACCCGATATGCGCGCCGCACTCAGCGGCGCGGGCGCTTCGCTGCGCGGCGCACTCTCGAGCGGCAGCGCCATCTCGACCCGCAGGCCGGGACGCGCGTTGAGCACGGCGAAGCGGCAGTTGTTGCCATACAGCACTGTGAGGCGCTCGCGGGTGTTGGTGAGACCCACGCCGCGCCGCTCGCCCGGCGGGGCGCCCTCGCGCATCCCGGGGCCGTCGTCGAGCACCGCCAGCTCCAAAAGCCCCTCGCGGATGCGGCCCTCGATGCGCACCAGACCACCCTGCTCGCGGGCCGAGACGGCGTACTTGAGCGAGTTCTCCAGTAACGGTTGCAGCAGCAGGCTCGGCACCAGGGCATCGAGCGCGGGCTCCTCGACGGCGAACTCCAGTCGCAGGCGCTCGCCGAAGCGCAGCCGTTCGGTACCGAGATACAGGTTGAGCGCTTCGATCTCCTGGCGCAGGGTGACTTTCTTCATTGGATCCTGGTCAAGCGTGTGGCGCAGGAATTCGGACAGCCGGGTCACGGCCTGGTTCGCCTTGCGGTTCTGGTTATCGAGGATCAGGGTCGAGATGGCGTTGAGCGTATTGAACAGGAAGTGCGGGTTCAGCTGGTAGCGCAGCATCTTGAGTTGCGCCTGCTGCGCAAGCGAGACCGCCTTGAGCAGGGCCTCCTCGTGCTGGCGCTGCGACTCGTAGAACTTGACGACGAAGTACAGCACGCTCCAGCACACCAGCAGGTAGGTGGTCGACAGCGTGCCGCCGAACAGCTCGAACAGCGTCTGCGGCTTCCAGTTGGGGTCGACGAACGTGATGTAGCAGACGTTGATCACCGCGCGCAGCGCCAGGGCGGTGATGTAGCAGGTCGCCAGCACGCCGCAGATCCGCACCTTCAGCGAATGGTCCCACAGGCGGCGGTAGATGTAGCGCATCGGCATCGACAGCACGAAGCCGGCGACCGCGGAGGCGGCAAACACGCGCGCGTAGTCGGAAGGCTTCTCGTAAAAAAGGCCGCCCAGGTACTGCGTCAGCCCATAGGCAGCCCAGCCCGCCGCGTGCAGGCTCCAGAAGAGCACGTTGCGGTTGCTGCGGATCTGTTCGAGCGTGAGCATTTTCATGTATGACAGGACCGCTGCCGGTGCAGTGCAGCCGCCCCTCGGGGAAGCTTAGGGCATGACCCTGCCGGCGGTCCTCCGCGCGAGCGCGCGGGCGGCACGCTTCGTCGCAGCGCCGGCGGTTCGCCGTACCCCGGCACGGGTGCCGCGGATCGCTATAAGTCGTTGATTGGAGGGGCCCGAACTAGGCGGGACGCAGAACCGAATTAAGGCCGGTGGGATCGGGTGAGCCGGCGAGCGATTCGAGGGTCTGGGCGCCGGCGAGCGCAGCACCCTGGGAGAAATCGCAGCCGATCGCGGTGAGCCACTGCAGCTGCGCCTGCGAGTCGACCTTTTTGGCGGCGCAGTGAATGCCCAGCACCTTGGCCGCCTGCACGGTCGCGACCACGATTGCCTGCGACAGTTTGTCCTTGAGCGCGGACGAGGTGAGCTTGGCGTCCATCTTCACCAGGCGCACGGCCTTGGAGCGCAGCAGCGGCAGCACCTGCGTGTCCAGGGAGAAGTCGTCGATCACGACCCAGGCGCCCACCTTGTCGCACTGGCCGATGAAACGCTCCACCTGTGCACGGCGCTGCGTGCACAGCGCCTCGGCGATTTCAAAGCCGAGCGTCTCGCCGGCGATGCCGTGTGAGTTGAGTGCGGCGGCGATCTTCTGCGCGAAACGTTCGTCTTCCAGGGTGGCGATGGACAGATTGACCGTGAAACCGGTGGGCTGCGAGTTCCAGGAAGAGCGGTGCGCGGCGAGCCAGCCCAGCAGGCGCTGCAGCACCAGTGCATCGAGTGCGGCCGGGTCGCGCTGGCTGGCGCTGGTGCGTGCCAGCAGCTGAAAGCGGCGCGTTTGACCGCCGGCGCGCAGCTTGACGAACGGCAGTACTTCCAGCAGCAGGTGGGGATCGTGCGCCGTGCTGAGCGCCGCTGCGGCGGCGGTCGGGGCGGACGTCGCAGCCAGCGGCGCAGCCGGGGCCGCCCTCGCACCCATGGGCGCGCGTGCGACGGGTGCTGCCGCTGGCGCTGGTGCGGCAGGCGCACGCGGCGGCGCCGCGGGCGGTGCGGCCGGCGGCCGGGCGATCGGGCGGCGCGGCGCGGCCGGTGCGGCCATCGCCGCAGCAGCCACCGCGGCAGGTGGCGGTGCGGGCGGCGGTGGCGCGGCGACTTCGGCCATCTCCTCGAGCAGTTCGAGCTCGGCAAACTCGGCGACTGCGGGCGGCGGGGCGGGTCTGCGCGCCGGCGCAGGGTGCGCCACCGGGATGTCGCGCAGCGCGACCGGTGCGCCTGCGGGCGCGAGTTCAAATTCGAGGATGTCGTTCGCCGCCACCGCGGACAACGCCTCGTCGGTGGCTTCGAGCGCGGCCGCTTGCGCCTGAGCTTCCTGCGCCGAGGCGGCCTCCAGCGGCGAGAGCTCGGGCGCGAAGGTCGTAGCCGCCTTGTTGGGCTTCAGCAATACCGCGAGGCGCAGCATGATCGCGCGCACCGGCGCTGCGGCGATGCGTTCCAGGGTATCGTCGCCGACTGACTTGCTGTCGGCGAGAATCATGGCGATGCCCACCAGGTCAGCGGTGGGCGAGCGCACCGGCAGGAACAGAGCGAGTCGCCCGTCCTCCAGGCCCATCTCATACGAAGGCAGGCTGGCATCACTCGCGAGCAGCTCGAGCGCTTCCACGACCAGACTGTGCTCGTCCGGTCCGAGCGCACCTTCACTCAGCCACAGGACGTTGGCTTCGTGATCGCACAGCGAGACCGAATGCAGCCGGCGCGCCGGCAGCACGTCGCGCAGCGCACGCCCGAGTGTCTCCACTGACGCAGGTCCGGCGTCCAGATTCACCGCTGGCGCAGGCGCAGCCCCCACTGGTTTGAGGGCGGGCGGACGCGCTGTGGCTTTCTGTCTCAGCAAGGGAATTCCCCGTACCTGGAAGAGCGGTGACGGAGCAGGCCGGCGCCCGCCCTAATCTGAAATAGAGGGTGGCAGCGTGGCGCGCTCGCTGCCGTGATTTCCCTCGCGTTCTGTTCTCAAAGGGCGACATGATTCTGTCGCTTGCGGTCATTATGTCTCAAACACTGCGGCCGGATTTCTCCGCCACCGGCAGAGCGCGACGCGTGCACGGTGCGCCGGCCGAGCGTCGTTTCATCACGGACGAAGCGATCGGTGCCCGGCACGTGCTGACAATGGCGCGTCCAGCGCAGGCAGGGTGCCGCCGCCGGCGTGAGGTGACGCCGACTGACGTGAGCGGCGATGGATCGACGCAACATTGCCTCATCTGGTCGCGCATGCCGTCGCAGCAGCGCCGCGCGCTGTGCATGCTGCGTTCGGAGCGCGGCGCTGAGCGCGCGGCGCGAGCGGAGGTGCGCAAGTGAAATACCTGCTGGCGATCAGCATCTGCAGCGCGCTCGCCGCGGGCCAGGGCGCCGCCGCCCAATCACGTCCGCAGGCGATTGTCGGTGCAACGCTGATCGATGTGGCGCACTTCGGCCGCACGCAGGCCGACATCGACAACGCCGTGGTCGTCATCAGGAATGGCCATATCGAGGCGGTGGGCGCTGCCGCGCAGGTCCGCATACCGAAAGATGCGCGCATCGTGCACGCCCGCGGCCAATTCATGATTCCCGGGCTGATCGATGGCTTCGGCAGCCTGCGCAGCGCCGGCTTTGCCCATGCCTATTTGCACGCCGGCGTCACCACCGTGTACGTGCAGCTGGCGCCGGATGGCCAGGACGGCGAGCAGCGGCTGGTACGCGCTGCGCTCGAGCCGGACGTGCGCACCGGAGTGACGCTCAGCGGCTATTCCCCCGACGGCGCGCTGCCGGCGGTGCATCCATGGACCGAGCACCGTCTCCACGATCGCCGACTGAGCGCAGAGGAGTTGGGTCGCGCCGTCGATGCGGCCGCCACGGCCGGGCATCGCGGAATTCTCGTAAGTCTCGATGTCTGGCCCGAGCAGCTGGATACCGTGCTCATGGCGGCGCGTCGCCGCCAGCTGATCGTCGCGGCGGAACCCGCCTTCACCAGCTATCCGTACGCGATACGCGCCGGCGCGAGCGTGCTGATTCGCAATGACCGTTACCAGAGCGGTCTCGCGACGCCGCAGAATTGGCTCAGCTACTCGGAAGATCCCGCAGGTGTCGGCGTCCGCCCTGCCTTCAGGGACGTCTGCGAGACTAACCCTGCCGGTGCCGAGGTCGCAGCGTACGGCGGGCAACTTGCGCAGGGCACGACGGCGCTGATGCCGATGCTGAGCATCGAGGCAACCGCAGACGATCTGGATACCCCGAACCCGTGGTCCTCACCGTCGGCAGTCTTCGTGCAGCCAACGGAGCTGGACGATCCCGTCGATCCGCGCACCGGTGCCCGCCCGTATCTCGAGGCGCACCCGACGCGGCGCGCGGAGCTGCAGCGCTGCGCCTGGCATCGTGAGGAACTGGACCGCGCGTTGCACGCCGCCGGCGCGATCTACCTCGCCGCTAGCGCCGCGCCCGCCTTCGGCATCATGCCGGGATGGGGCCTGCACGAGGAACTCGCGCTGCTGCAGCGGATCGGGCTGACACCGCGCGAGGCGCTGGCGGCGGCCACCAGTAATTACGCGGATCTGTTTGGCTGGAGTGACATTGGTCGCATCGAGCCCGGCCGCACCGCCAATCTGGTATTCCTCAGCCGCGATCCGCGCCAGGACATCAGCGCGGTGGACGCCATCAGCGCTGTGTGGCTGCGGGGCGTGGCCGTCGACCGCCGCGGGCTGTTGCCTCGCCGCACGCACAGCTAGTGGACCGCCCCGGGCGCGGGGCGGTCCACTGCAAGCTGGGCCTACATCTCGCGGCCGCCGCCGATGAAGTCGCTCTTGCCGAGTTCGACGCCATTGTGGCGCAGGATGTCGTACGCCGTGGTCACGTGGAAAAAGACGTTGGGAATCGCCCAGCGCTGCAGGAAAGCGAGACCCTTGAACTCTAACGTGCGCTCACCGGCGGGCAGCTTGATGTCGCGTGTCTCGGCACCGTCGAAGGCGCTCGCCGGCAGGCCCTGCAGATAGTCGATGGTGCGCGCGAGGCGTGCGCGCAGCTGCTCGAAGGTCGTCTCGTTGTCCTCGAAGCGCGGTGGCTCCTGCCCGGCGAGTCGTGCGATTGAATTCTTGGCGATGTCGCCGGCGATCTGCACCTGGCGCGTGAGCGGCAGCATGTCGGGGGCGAGGCGCGCAGCGAGCAGCACGGCCGGGTCAATCTTGCGCTGTACCGCGCTCTTGGCGCCCTTCTCCAGAATCCAGGAGAGATTGCCCAGGATGTTGGTGAACACCTCCACCGAGAGCGCGTGCATCGAGACTTTCATGGTGAATCCTTCTGGCTTCTGATAACCGGGGGCTGCGATTCTAGACCGGACGGGTCTGGCGGACCTGCCTCCCAGGTGAAACAATAGCCCCTCTCAAAAGGGGTATTGAGGTCACAATGAACCTGATTTGGACCCCGTCGCAGTTGGCGATGCTGGCAAAGGTCGTCGACCTGCACGGCTTCTCCGCCGCGGCGCGCGCCCTGGGCGTGCCTAAAGCTGCGGTCAGCCGGGCGGTGGCCGACCTGGAGAAATCGCTCGGCGTACGGGTGCTCGAGCGCACCACGCGGCGCGTCTCGCTCACCTCCGCGGGACGGCTGCTGTATCCGCACGCCCGCCGGGTGGGCGAGGAGTGCGACGCCGCGCGCGGCGCTATCGCGAAGCTGCAGGCGCCCGAGGGTCGGCCGCTGCGGGTCGTGGCTGACCCGACCTACGGACGCGTGCTGCTGTCGCCGCTCGTGCCGCGTTTCCTCGAAGCCTTCGCGCACGTGCCACTGGAAGTGACACTCGATGCGCAGCAGCTCGCCACGGGAGACTGGGACGTCGCCATCGGCACGCGGCCGCCGGCCGATGGGAGCATGCAGCGGCGCCTGCTCGGAGCACCGCCGGCATTGCTGTGTGCGACGCCGGCATACCTGCAGCAGCGCGGCACTCCGCAGCGGCCGGACGAGCTGCGCGGCCATGACCTGCTGACGCCGGATGCGGCGGAACTCCCGGAGTTCCGCCTGCAGCTCGCGCGCGGCACGCAGCGCGCCGAGGTGCCGCTGGCGCCGAAGCTGGCGGTCGACGACCCGGCGGTGCTGCACGCCGCCGCCGCCGCCGGATTGGGTATCGGGCTGCTGCCCGAATTTCTGTGTCGGCAGGGTCTGATCACCGGACGGCTCAAGATCGTGTTGCCCGAGTGGTCGGTGCCGGCAGCGGCGGCACTTTACGCGCTCTACCCGAGCGCGCTCGAGTCGGACCCGCGCGCGCAGCAGTTCGTCGACTTCCTCGCGGCGAACATCGTGCCGGCGCTCGCGCCGCCGGTGAGCGCGCATTAGCCCGGAACGCCTACACTAACCGCCATGTACCGAGCGCCGATCCGGGACGTGCGTTTTGTGCTCGAGGAGTTGCTCGGCACGTCGAGTCTCGCCGCTTCGGCCGAGCTGGCCGACTACTCGGATGAGATCGGCCAGTCGGTACTCGAGGAGGCGGCGCGCTTCGCCGAGAGCGTGCTCGAGCCGCTCAACCAGCCCGGTGACGAGGAAGGCGCGCGCTGGACGCCGGCGGGAGTGGTGACTCCCAAGGGCTTTCGTGAGGCCTATCGCGAGTTCGTCGCGGGCGGCTGGCCGGCGCTCGGTGCGTCTCCGGAGTTCGGCGGCCAGCGGCTGCCGCTCGCGCTCAGCACGGCGGTGGGGGAGTTCTGGGGCTCGGCCAACCTTGCTTTCAAGCTCTGTCCCATGTTGACGCACGGAGCGGTGCACGCGCTCGAGCTGTGCGGTTCGCCACTGCAGCGCCGTACCTATCTGCCCAAGATGGTGCGCGGCGAGTGGACCGGCACCATGGTGCTGACCGAGCCCCACGCGGGCTCGGATCTCGGTCAGGTGCGCACGCGTGCCGTGCCGCAGGCCGATCACTACCGGCTCTTCGGCCAGAAGATCTTCATCACCTGGGGCGATCACGATCTCACCGACAACACCATCCACATGGTGCTGGGTCGTATCGAGGGTGCGCCGGCGGGGGTCAAGGGGATCTCGCTGTTCATCGTGCCCAAGGTGCTGGTGAACCCCGATGGCACGCCCGGCGAGCGCAATGAGGTGCGCTGCCTGTCGATCGAGCACAAGCTCGGTATCCATGCGAGCCCGACCTGCGTGCTGGCCTTCGGCGAGCAGCACGGCGCCGTCGCCTACCTGGTCGGTGACCCGGGACGTGGTCTCGAGTACATGTTCATCATGATGAATCGGGCGCGCCTGTCGGTGGGCAGCGAGGGTTACGCGGTCGGCGAGCGCGCCTTCCAGCGCGCAGCCGAATGGGCGCGTACGCGGGTGCAGGGGCGCCCGCCGGTCGCCGCCAGCGCCGGCCCGGCGACGATCATCCAGCACCCGGACGTCAAGCGGATGCTGCTGAGCATGAAGTCGCAGACCGAGGCCGCGCGCGCACTCATTCTTTACACGGCTTTCCAGTTCGATCTGGCCGAGTACAGCGCCGAGGCCGCGGTGCGCGCCGCGGCGCAGGCGCGCGGCGAGCTGCTGACCCCCATCGCCAAGGGCTGGTGCACCGAGACCGGCAACGAAGTCGCCGCCACCGGTATTCAGGTGCACGGCGGCATGGGCTTCATCGAGGAAACCGGCGCGGCGCAGTACGTCCGCGACGTGCGCATCACCACGATCTACGAAGGCACCACCGGCATCCAGTCGAACGATCTGATCGGACGCAAACTGGCACGTGATCGCGGCGCGGCGATGGGCGCGCTGCTGCACGAGATGGAGGGCGAGCTCAAGAGCCTGAGCGCGGCCGCCACCGAGGACGCAGCCATCGCCAAGGCGGCCCTGGATGCGGTCGGCGCCCTGCGGCGTGCCACCCACTCCGTGCTGCAGGCTCTCGGCAATCGCCCCGACATGGCCATGGCCGTCTCGGTCCCCTATCTGAAACTGTGCGGCTACGTGGTGGGCGGCTGGCTACTGGCACGTTCGGCGGCGATCGCGCGGCGGAAGCTGCAGGGGAGTGAGCGCGAGTTTTATGCAGCCAAGCTGCGCAGCGCGACCTTCTACGCGGCCCAGGTGCTGCCCCTCACCCACGGGCTCGAGCGCGTGGTGACCGCAGGCGCGCTCAGTGTCATCGAGACCGACGCTGGTCTCATCTGATGCCGGCAGCGCCGCGCCGCCAGGCGCCGGTGACTGCGCCGAGCCCGTGGGGAAAAGTCCTGCGCGAGGAGGCAACGTGAGGTCCGCGCCGCTGCGAGGGGATCACCGGGCATGAACCGGCGCGAGCTGTTGGCAGGAGGAGTGAAGCTCATGGCCGCTGCCACCCTGGGCCCGCGCATCGCCAGCGCCGGGCCGAGCGAACTGATCACGCGCCGCATTCCTTCCAGCGGTGAGGAGCTGCCGCTCATCGGCCTCGGCACCTCCGGGCCGTTCGAGGTCGGCGCCTCCGCCGAACAGCGCGCGCCGCTGACCGAGGTGCTGACGGCATTCTTTGCCGCCGGCGGCCGGCTGATCGACACCTCACCGATGTACTCGAGCGCCGAGCAGGTGCTCGGTGAGCTGCTGACGGCGCCGATGCACAGCCGCGCATTCCTTGCCACCAAGGTATGGACCCGCGGGCAGCGCTCCGGCATCGAGCAGATGACGCACTCGGCACAGCTGCTGAAGACACCGCGTCTGGATCTCATCCAGGTGCATAACCTGCTCGATCTGGAGACGCAGCTGGCCACGCTGAATGACTGGAAGGCGCACGGCAAGGTGCGTTACGTCGGCGTGACGCACTACACCGTCTCGGCCCACGAGGAACTGGCGCGCGTGCTGGAGCGCAACCGGCTCGACTTCGTGCAGTTCAACTATTCACCGCTGACGCGCGCCGCCGAACAGCGGCTGCTGCCACTCGCCGCCGAACGCGGAGTCGCGGTGCTGGTCAATCGTCCGTTCGAAGACGGCGCGTTGTTCGAACGGGTGCGCGGCAAGCCGCTGCCGCCGTGGGCGGCGGAGCTGGACGCCAACAGCTGGGGACAGCTGGCGCTGAAGTTCATCGGCGCCCATCCGGCGGTGACCTGCATCATCCCGGCAACCGGCAAGGTCGAGCATCTGACCGACAACCTGGCCGGCGGACGTGGTCGCCTGCCCGACGCACGCCAGTGCGAGGCCATCGCCCAGGCGTTCGCCTGAAGTCGCTCAGCGGCGCGCGCGGCGCAGCGCTGCCGGTACCCGCAGCTTCAGGTGCGGCGGCTCGTTCAGGGTCTCGAGAAACACCCGGCGCGCATCCGGCGTGAGCGCAGTCCAATCGACTTTGGCGGTATGTGTGCGCCGCAGTGCCCGGTCACTCACCTCGGCGCGCGCACGGCTGGCGCTGTTCCAGCGGTCGGGCAGCCGCGCCGTGGCGCCGCGCGCCAGCAGGTCCACCACGGCGGCGGCGACCTGCGCATCGCGCGTGAGTTCGCTGTGGGCGACGCGCGCGTAGTAGCCGCGGGCGCCGGCGAGTTCGGCACTCGCTGCCGGCACGGTGCCATCGCCCAGGCGCGTGAGCGCGTAGACGAAGTCATCCGCGCGGCGCCGCGCCGCGGTCACCGTCTCGGCGCCGACGCCGATCACGGCGCTGCAGCGCGCATCGGCCGGCGCCAGCTGCGCGCGCAGTGCCCGCGCCGCCTGCAGCAGCTGCGGCTGCGGCTGCGGTCCGCTGCGCGGCCAGGCGGCGGCATCAAACAGCTGCACGCCGCCGGCGCCGCGGCCCCAGGGCAGCAGTTCGTACAAACTCGGGAAGGTGCTGAAGATGTCGGCGGCGAGACTCTCGGCGGAGGCCGCGCTCACCAGGCGCGCGACCTTGCGCACCACCGCGTAAGTGCCGCGCAGCGCCTGCAGCGCGGCGAACGAGCCATGATTGGGCGTGCCCAGCAGCACCAGCCGTTCGACGTGAGCGGTGTCGGGCAGTGCGAGCGCCGCGCGGCTCACCAGTCCTCCCATGCTGTGCGCGACCAGGGCCAGGCGCGCCGGACGCGCCGCGCGCAGCCGCTCGGCGAGCTGCGCTCCCGCCGCGGCGATCGGCAGCCGCCAGTCGTAGTCGTGCAGCTCGACCGCAAAGCCACGTGCGCGCAGGAACAGCTTCAGACGCAGATACGAGAACAGCACCACGCCCAAGGGCGCCACCGGTGCCGGGCCTGGCAGGCGCAGCGCCGCCAGTCGTCCCAGCTGAATGTCGAGCGGGTCGAGCCAGAGGATGTCGTGCGGCAGCGGTGCGCTGCGCAACAGCCCGAGCTGCGACCCCATGATGCCGGGCACCACCACCACCCGCAGCGGCTGGCTGATACGCGCCGCCGCCGCCTTGCGCGCGAGCGCAGCGAGCACCCGGTATTCGGCGGCGCCGAAGTAGGCGCCCAGTTCCGCACGGTGTGCGCCACTTGCCAGCCACGCCTCGATCTCAATGTCGCTCCATGCGCAGCGGTCGTAGGGCGTGACGTGATCGAGCGGTGTCGCGGTCGTGGTCACGCGTGGCGGAGCGGCTAGCCGCCCGCGCCGAGCGCGCGCACGCGCGCCGTGACGGTCAGCGAACCGCCGCCCTTGAGCTGCAGAGTGAGCGGCACGACCTCGCCGATCGCGAGCGGGCGGCTGGTCTGATGCAGCATGACGTGCAGTCCGCCGGGAGCGAGCCGCAGCGTCTCACCGGGAGCGATGCTCAGCTCTTCGTGCGCGCGCATGGTCGACTGGCCATTGACCACGCGGGTCTCGTGGATCATCGCCATGGCGAGCCGCGGCGAGCTGACCGCGGTGACCACCAGCGGTTGCGTGCCGCCGTTGTGCAGGGTGAGATACGCCGCGGCCACATCGTTCCCAGGCGTGACACGGATCCAGACGTCGCTCGCGCTCAGCGTGCTCGCCTGGGCGATCGCGGCTGCGCACACCAGACTCGCGAGGCAGGCAGGAATGAGGCGATTGCGCAGGCGATGCATCCTGTGCGGCGCTGTCAGATGCCGCGCGGCAATTATGCCAGACAGCCTTCACGGTGCCCGTCTATCATGCGCGCCGGACTGAACTGATGTCACAGCGGACGAACGCGACAGAAGCTTTGGCGCTGGTGGCGCTGTTTGCCGGCGCGCTGGCGATCGGCACTGCGCCGATCTTCGTGCGTATGTCCGAGACCGGACCGACCGCCACTGCCTTCTGGCGCGGCCTGCTGGCGCTGCCGCTGCTCGCCGCCTGGGCGTATCTCGAGCGCCGACGGGTCGCGCCATCGCGGCCGAGTCTGCGCGAGCCGCTGTTCGCCTGGGCCGGGGTATTCTTCGCGGGCGATCTCGGGCTGTGGCACGCCTCGATCCTGCTCACCTCTGTGGCCGCCTCGACCCTCGAAGCCAACTGCGCACCGGTGCTGGTGACTCTGTTCGCCTGGCTGCTGTGGGGCGAGCGGCCGCGGCCGGCATTCGTGGCCGCGATCGCGCTCGCCTTCGGCGGCATGCTGCTGATCCTCGCGCCGAAGCTCGGCGGCGGCGGGCATGCGCTGCTGGGCGATGCACTCGGGCTCGGCACCGCCTGCTTCTACGCCGCCTACATCCTGGCGGTGGCGCGCCTGCGCACGCGGCATGGCACCGGCGTGGTGATGTTCGCTTCCACCTTGGTGTTCACGCTGCTGCTGCTGCCGCTCGCGCTGCTGCAGAAGTTCTTCCCCGACAGCGCGCGCGGCTGGTGGCTGCTGATCGGCTGCGCACTGTGCGCGCAGGTCCTGGGTCAGAGCCTGATCGCCTACGCACTCGCCCATCTGCCGGCCACTCTGGGGGCCATCGGCCTGTATGTGCAGGTGGTGGCCTCGACGCTGTACGCCTGGCTGCTGCTGCACGAGCGCCTCGGGCCGCTGCAGCTGCTGGGCGGCCTGGTGGTGCTGTCGGCGATCGCGCTCGCCCGGCGCGTGCGGCAGGCGCCGGTGCCGAAGCTGCCGGCGCCGGCTTCCTAGGCGCAGCGCTGCTCGAGCCAGTCGAGCGCCGCGCGCCACAGCGTCTCGCGCTGCTGTTCGCCGAAGAAGCCGTGATGACCGATGCGGCGCACGCCGATCGCGCCCGGCTGCGTCCAGCGCCGCTCGATGGGTGCGTTGGGATAGGAGGCCAGCAACGCCTCGACCGCACGCGGCGTCGCGATCGGATCGTCGCCGAAACCCCACGACAGCAGCGGCGCGCGCACCGCGGCGAATCCCGCATCGGCCAGCGCCGGGTCGAGCTGCGAGCCGTAGGCGAGCGGGCTCAGGCACCAGCGGCGCCATTGGCGGAAGACCTGCGGCGGCAGTGTCTCGCCACGCCACCACAGTCCTTTGGGCACGCAGCCGCTGCGGCGCAGGCAGAGCGGTCCATAGAGCTTCCAGAAGGCGAGCGCCTGGTAGCGGAACGGCACACTCTGGCGGCGCCAGTAACCGGTCGAAGCCGCGAGCAGCAGATGCGCCCGCACCCGCGCCTGGTTGGGCACGCAGCCGATGAGCTGGCCGCCGACGCTGTGACCGAGGGTCGTCAGCGGCAGCTGCGGGTAACGCGCCGCAAGCGTCTCGATCGCGGCCGCCATGTCGAGCCGCGCCCAGTCACTCATGCAGGCAGGCTCGGCGGCCGGCGGCCCGCACGCCGAGCTGCCGATTCCACGATAGTCGTAGATGAGGGTGTGCAAGCCGCGTGTGGCGCAGTACAGCGCGAACTTCAGATAGAACTCACGCCGGAAGCCGGTGGCGCCGTTGATGCAGAGCGCGCCGCCGGCGGAGGGCGCTTCCACCAGCAGCGCGCCGAGCTCGCGCCCATCGGCTGCCACCAATGTGAGGGGTTGCGCGGCCAGGTTCACAGCGCGTGTGCGCCGATCAGCTTGCACAGCGCCTCGATCGCCGCGCGCCGCGCGGTGCTCTTGCGCCACACCGCGCCGATGTGGCGCACCGGCGCAGGCTTGGCGAACGGCCGCAGCGCCACGCCGCGCGCGTTGCGGTAAGCGCCGCGCCCCGCGAGCTCGGGCAGCAGCGTCACGCCGGCGCCTGCGGCCACCATCTGTCGCAGCGTTTCCAGGCTCGTGGCGCGGAAGTCCTGCTGCTCACGCACGCCGACCTTGCTGCAGACCTCGAGCGCCTGGTCGCGCAAACAATGGCCGTCCTCGAGCAGCAGCAGCCGCTCGCCCTTGAGATCGGCCACGCGCAGCGCGGCGCGCCCGGCCAGCGCATGACCGTCCGGCAGCGCCACCGTGAACGGCTCGCGGTACAACTCGCGTGCCTCGAGACCGTCCAGCGCCACCGGCAGCGCGAGAATGCCCAGGTCGAGCTCGCCGGCGTGCAGCTTCTCGAGCATCGGCACGGTCTGATGTTCGTACAGGTGCAGCTCCAGCCGTGGCAGGCTCGTGCGGATCAGCGGCGCGACCTGCGGCAGCAGATACGGGCCGATGGTCGGCAGCAGCGCCAGCCGCAGCCGCCCGGCGAGCGGATCGCGCTGGCTGCGGGCGAGCGTCACCATTTCGTCGCTCGCCTCGATGATGCGACGCGCGCGCGCGACGATTTCCTCGCCCGCCGGCGTCAGTGCCACCTTGTGGGGCGCGCGCTCGATCAGCTGCACGCCGAGCGACTGCTCGAGCTTCTTCAGCTGGGCCGAGAGCGTCGGCTGGCTGACGAAGCAGCGCGCCGCGGCGCGGCCGAAGTGGCGCAGGTCGGCGACCGCCACCAGATAGCGCAGGTCCTTGAGTTTCAGTTCCATGGCTATAGATATATGGCATCTATCGAGATGATCAAATCAATCGATTGGAATAATAGCAGTCCCGGCGCCACTGTGTGCGTCAGGTCAAGGGCCACGGGCCCGCTTGCGTCGTGAAGGAGTTTTCGATCCATGTCAGGTGTCGGCCAGAAATTACCCGCGTTCGCGCTCACCGGCGTCGTTTCCAACGACGTCAACAGCGCCTTTCAGCCCTTCAGCCATGAGAGCTTTCCCGGCAAGTGGAAAGTGCTGTTCTTCTGGCCGAAGGACTTTACCTTCGTCTGCCCCACGGAGATTGCCGCCTTCGGCAAGCTCGAGAAGGAATTCCGCGCCCGCGATGCGCAGCTGCTCGGTGCCAGCATCGACAGCGAGTACGTGCACCTCGCCTGGCGCCGCGAGAAGGAGGAGCTGCGCCATCTGCCGTTCCCGATGCTCGCCGACGTCAAGCGCGAGCTGTCGGGCGCACTCGGCATCCTCGATCCGGATGCCGGCGTCGCCCAGCGTGCCACCTTCATCGTCGATCCGCACGGCGTGATCCGTTTCGTCTACGTCACCGACCTCAACGTCGGCCGCAGTCCCGATGAGGTGCTGCGCGTGCTGGACGCGCTGCAGACGGACGAGCTGTGTCCGTGCAACTGGCAGAAGGGCGAAGACACCCTGAAGGCGGCGTGAAAATGCTCACGCTCGACAGCATTCGCGAAGCCCTGCCCGGCTACGCGCGCGACCTGCAGCTGAACCTGGGTTCGGTGCTGAGTACGGCGGGTGCGCCCGGGCTCAGCGAGCGGCAGATCTGGGCGGTAGCGCTCGCCGCCGCCGCGGCCTCGCGCAACGCCGGCTTCACCCGCGAGCTGCAGACCCTCGCCGCGGCGCACCTGGATGCGGCGCATATCAATGCGGCGCACGCCGCCGCCGCCGTCATGGTGATGAACAACGTCTACTACCGCTTCCTGCACCTGGTGGAGGATGAGGAGTACGGCAAGCTGCCGGCCCGACTGCGCATGAACGTGATCGGCAGCCCCGGCATCGCCAAGGCGGACTTTGAGCTGCTGGCACTCGCGGTTTCGGCGATCAACGGCTGCGGCACCTGCGTGGCCTCGCATGAACGGCAGCTGCGGCAGCATGGCCTCAGCCGCGAGGCGGTGCAAAGCGCGGTGCGCATTGCCGCGACCGTGCACGCGGTGGCGCGCGTGCTCGAAAGCGGCGCCGGCGAGGCGCTACCGCGGGTCGCGGCGGCCTGACTGCGCGGAGTTGGTACTATGGCTGCCCGGGGCGGCGGCCATAGGTCACTAACGCGCGCATGGGAGGATCCGGGCAGTTCCAGTTACTGCGTGAGCGGCGCTTCCTGCCCTATTTCGTGACCCAGGCGCTGGCGGCGTTCAATGACAACCTGTTGCGCACGCTGCTGGCGCTGGCCGTCACCTACCAGGCGGCACGCTACGGCGCACGCGCGCCACCGCTGCTCGCTAACCTGGTCAACGGACTCTTCATCCTGCCGTTCGTGCTGTTCTCGGGCAGCGCCGGGCAGATCGCCGAGCGCTTCGACAAGGCGCGCATTCTCAAGGCACTGAAGGGCGTGGAGCTCGCCATCGCGGCGTGCGCCGCCGCGGGCTTTGTCACGCACAGCCTGACGCTGCTCGGCGGCAGCCTGTTTCTCATGGGCGTGCACTCGAGCTTCTTTGCCCCCGCCAAGTACGGCCTGCTGCCGCAGGTCCTCAGACCCGCCGAGCTGATCGGCGGCAATGCGCTCACCGAGACCGGCACCTTTGCCGCCATCCTGCTCGGCACGCTGGCCGCGGGCGCCCTGGCGCTGCGCGGCAGTGAGGCGCAGTGGGGCCTGGTACTGATCGGCGTGGCGGCCCTCGGGCTCGCCGTGAGTCTCTTCATCCCGCGCAGCGCGCCGGCCGCCCCGCAGCTGTCGCTCGACTGGAACCCGTGGCGGGCGGCGCGCGACAACCTGCGGGCAGCGCGCGCGGCGCGACCGGTGTGGCTGGCGCTGCTCGGCATCTCCTGGTTCTGGTTCTATGGCGCGCTGTTGGTGGCGCAGCTGCCGCTCTACTGCCGCTACGTGCTCAACGCCAGCGAGCAGCTGGTGACGCTGATGCTGCTGGTGCTGGCTGCGGCGCTCGCACTCGGCGCGCTCGCCTGTGAGCGGCTGTCGGGCCGCAAGGTCGAGATCGGGCTGGTGCCGTTCGGCTCGATCGGACTCACGCTGTTCGCACTCGATCTCGCCTGGGCTTCGCCCGCCTCTGCCGCGCCGCAACTGCTCGGGGTGCGTGCGTTCCTGGCCCAGTCGCACGCCTGGCGCATCCTGCTGGACCTCGCCGGGCTCGGCGTATTCGCCGGCCTGTACATCGTACCGCTGTACGCGCGCGTGCAGCAGCGCGCCGCGGCGACCGAGCTGGCGCGCATCATGGGCGCCAACAACATTCTCAACGCCGTGCTGATCGTGGCCGCGGCATTGTTCGGCGCAGCGCTGGCGAAGCTCGGCGCGCGCGCGCCGACGCTGCTGGCAGTCGTGGCACTGATGAACGCCGCGGTGGCGTTCTACATCTACTCGCTGCTGCCGGAGTTCCTGCTGCGCTTTCTGTGCTGGCTGCTGGTGCACACGATCTACCGCGTGGACGAGCAGGGCCGCGCCAACCTGCCGGAACGCGGCGCAGCTCTTCTGGTATGCAATCACGTGAGCTTCGTCGACGCGCTGGTGATCTCCGCCGCCTGTCCGCGGCCCATTCGCTTCGTCATGGAGAGCGCGATCTTCGAGGCGCCGGTGATCCATCTGCTGGCGCGCGGCATGAAGGCTGTGCCGATCGCGCCGCAGCGCGAGGATCCGCTGGTTTATGCGCACGCCTTCCAGATCGTCGCGCAGGAGCTGCGTGCCGGACAGCTGGTGTGCATCTTTCCGGAAGGGCGGCTGACGAGCGACGGTGAGATCGGCCCGTTCCGTCCCGGACTCATGCGCATCCTGGCGGAGACCCCGGTGCCGGTGGTGCCGATGGCTCTCTCGGGACTGTGGCGCTCGGTGTTCAGCCGCCGTCCCGGCCGGCTGCGGACGCTGCTGCTGCAGAGCCTGGCGGCGCGTATCGGCATCAGCATCGGCGCGCCGGTCGCGCCCGCGGCAGTCACCCCGGAGCTGCTGCGCGAGCGCGTGCAGGCGCTGCGCAGCCGGCCCTGACGAGGACTTCAGCCGATCGCGTACAGCTGACCGTCCCAGCTGCCGATGTAGAGCGTCGCGCCAGCGACCACCGGCGAAGACAGCACCGCCCCGATGCTCATCATGCGCTGCATGCCGGCGACCAGGTTGTCATAGAACATGTCGCTGAAGGCCGCCTGGTAGTTGGGCGTGCCGTCGGCCTTGGTGAGCGCGGCGGCGTTCTGCCGTGCACCGTCGGTTTGCAGCGTCCAGGCGATGCGCTGCGTGCGCAGATCGACCGCGATCAGCTGGCCGGCGTGCGAGCCGATGTAGAGGTGATCGCCCGCCAGCGCTGGCGAGGAGAAGAACGGCCAGTGCGCGAACGACAGCGAGAACAACGGCGCACCGCTGGCGGCGTTCACCGCGTGCAGCTGCGCGCTGTCGGACGTCGCGAAGTACAGCGTGCCGGCGCGCAGTGCCGGGGAGCTGACCACCCAGGCGCCGTTGGTGGGGAACGACCAGCGCTGCGCGCCGCTTGCTGCATCCAGCGCATACAGGTGCGAGTCGCGGCAGCCGAAGTAGACCACCCCGTTCGCCACCAGGGCGGAGGACTGGATCCCCACCTGGTTGTTGATGGCCGGATCCTCGCCGGTCTTGAAGCGCCAGCGCTGCAGGCCGCTGTGCGCATCCAGCGCGTAGAAGTAGCTGTCCCAACTGCCGATGTACACCGTTCCGCCGGACACCGCCGGCGATGCGTGCACCACATTGCCGGTGTGGAACTTCCATTGCAGCGCGCCGCTGGCAGCATCGAGCGCATATACATTGCCGTCGCCGCTTCCGAAATACACCTGGCCGTCGGCGACCGTGGGTGATGACAGGAACACATCGAAGGGATCCGGCACGACCTCGGCGGCAGGTTCAGCGCCGTGCAGATGCCGGGCGCTGAAGCGTCGCTCGCCCAGGCTGGCAAACTGCCACAACAGCGCACCGCTGCCGGCATCCAGCGCATAGAAGTTGCCATCGTAGCTGCCGAAGTACACCCGCCCGGCGACCACCGCGGGTGAGGAGGTGATGCGCCCGTGCGTGGCGAACTGCCAGCGCAGCGCGCCGTTCGCGGCATCCACGGCATAAAAGTGGTGATCGTTGCTGCCGAAGTACACCGTGCCGGCGCTGACCGCGGGGCTCGAGAGCACCGCAGCTCCGGTGTGGAAGCGCCATTTCACGCCGTGCAGCACCGGCACGCCGCTGTCCGCATAGACCCCATCGTGTGCGGCGTCCGCGCGGAACATGGTCGGTTCGGCCGCCAGCGCGCGCAGCGCCAGGCCCACCGCCAGGGATAACACCAGCGCTGCTCTCGTCATGGCAGTCCCCCCAGATCGTTGCCGGATGGTGCTCGAGGTCCGAATCTTAGGCAGCTGCGGCGGCGCCGGTGGCTCGGTCCGTCGTGAGCCCGGCACGGCTCGTCGGGGAGACTGTGGCCGATGGCGGTTTCTGGCAGGCGACGTCGCGCTCATTCAGAGCGCCGCGGGCTCGACGGGGCGGGGTTCGGCCGTGCCGCGCGGGGCTCAGTCGCGGAAATTATTGAACTGCAGCGGTACGTCGAGCTTGGCGCCGCGCAGCAGCGTGATCGCCGCCTGCAGTTCATCGCGCTGCTTGCCGGTCACGCGCACCTTGTCGCCCTGCACGCTCGCCTGCACCTTGAGTCGCGAATCCTTCACCAGACGACTGATCTTCTTGCCGGTCTCGGCGTCGATCCCGTGGCGCAGCACCACTTCCTGGTGGGCGGCGGAGAGCGTGGTCTGCGGCTCTTTGATCTCCAGGCAGACCAGATCGATGCCGCGCTTCGACAGGCGCAGCTTGAGCATCTCCAGCATTTGCTTCAGCTGGAAATCCACCTGCGCGTGCAGCGTCACGGTGTACTCCTTGAGTTCAAAGCGCGCACCGCTGTCCTTGAAGTCGAAGCGCTGCGACAGCTCGCGGTTGGCCTGATCGACCGCGTTGGCGATCTCATGGCCGTTCAATTCCGAGACGGCGTCGAATGACGGCATGGGCGCTCCTTCAGCGGCGGCGCCGCGACTTCTTGGCGGCGCTGGTAGGTTTGACGGCCGCCCGCCGCCGCGGCGTTGCGGCAGCCTCGAGACGCCGGCGGTGTTGGCGCGCGAGCTGTATGAAGCGCGGCGTCGGGCCGATGTCTTCGTACACCGGGTCACCCTGCTCGTCGGTGGCGATCACCCGCTGACCGGCGACGTAGGGCATGGCCGCGGCGATCTCCTTGAGCGCCGCGCCGAGCAATTCGCTCAGCAGCTGCTCGGGTGAGCGTCCCGGGTACATGTCGGCGAGCGCTGCGAGCTGCGCGGCATCATCGAGCGGCAAACGCACCGCGTACGCCTCCGCGGTGCGCGGCGCAGCCGCGCTGACGCGCCAGCTCTGCAGTAACTCTTTGAAACTCACGGGCATCACTCCTGGCGGGCGGGGCGCGGCGGACCGCGTGCATTCT
>Ga0070761_10000623_pt1 | contig 22609 bp, 12 predicted proteins | sample HubBroMetageREF1_FD_66724 | JGI IMG/M metagenome (GOLD analysis project Ga0070761, IMG submission 66724) | Reference soil microbial communities from the Hubbard Brook experimental Forest, New Hampshire, USA - Hubbard Brook CCASE Soil... | ecosystem: Environmental > Terrestrial > Soil >... | reverse complement strand
AGTTCTCGACGAAATAGCGACAGGCAGTAAGTTCCACCAAAGGCGAGACCGTCCAACCAGCGTAGCGCCAGTTAGCCAACTTATGGACATCCGTGAAATCGCCCGACGCGCCAAGGTATCGACCGCCTCTGTGTCGCGAGCACTTCCTGGAGGTCGTATGCCGCGCTCAATCGTCCGTCCTTCTACCATCGTTTTATCCATCTGTGCTCTAGTCTGACTCAATCAGGCTCAGACTAGCGGCTACTCCGTTCGCAGCGCCTCCATCGGGTATATGGAAGCAGCTCGGCAGGCGGGAATAACGGAGGCCAGGAGCGCGAGTAGAAGGATGGAGACAGTCGCGAACACCAGGACGATCGGGTCCAGAGAATCGACCTGGAAGAGGAGCGAGCGCAGCAGACGAGTGGCAAAGACGGCGGCGATGGCGCCGATGCCGCAGCCAGCCAGCCCGAGTTTGGCGCCGGAAACGAGAATCAGCCGCATGACGCGGGAGCGCTCGGAACCAAGCGCCAGGCGGATGGCCATCTCCTGGGTGCGCAACGCGGTCGAAAACGCGATGACGCTGTAGATGCCAAGCACAGCCAGCAGGACGGCCGCACCGGCAAACGCGGAGATGAGCGCGGTGTTGAAGCGGCGCGGCGCCTGGCCTTCCGAGACCACGCGATCCATGGATTCGACCTGCGTGAGCGGCAGTTGCGGGTCGATGGAGTGGATGATGGCGCGGAGGGATTCCGCCATCTGCTCGGGCGGCAGTTGGCCGCGCAGCACGATGGTACCGCCATTGCCCGTGAGCATACCCGGAGACGCAAACGATCCGACACCGGCTTTGACTTGGCTCGAGGGAATGTAGAACTGCTCTCCGGTAGGCACATCGGCAGCAAGCTCTTTAACGTCGCCGATTTCTCCCACTACGGTCAGCCAGGGTAAAATTCCTTCCCGCGGGCCGCGGTGAAGCCGTTTGCCGATAGGGTCCTGTCCCGGCCAGTAGTGCTCAGCCAGAGTGCGGTTGATGATCACAACCAGCGGAGCGTCGTCGCGGTCGGCCGGAGTGAAGTCGCGGCCGCGGATGACCGGAATCCCCTGAGCCTGGAAGTAATTGCCCATCACCTGCGGTATCCACGCCAGATTCAAACCGGCTCCCTTCGGGGGAACGTAGCCCTCGGGAGTGAAGGTGCCGAGGAACTCCACGTCAGCCGCGGGCAGCATGTTCGTGACACCGACTGCCTGCACGCCCGGCAACTGCTCCAGTTGGGTGCGCAGCGCCAGGTTGAATCCGTCTATGGCGGATTGGGTGGAGTATTGCTGCCGCGGCAGGCTATACGCGGCCGTCAGCGTGTGATCGGAGTGGAAGCCCAGGTCGACGGAACGCATCTTCTCAAAGCTGCGCAGCAGAAGGCCCGAAGCGGTGAGCAGCACCAGGGCGACCGCGAGTTCCGCAACCACGAGGGCGGAGCGCAACCGTGCATGACCGCTGCCGGCGGTGCCGGTGCGTCCACCTTCTTTCAGTGCTTCATTGACTCCGGTGCGGGCGGCGGCAAACGCGGGAATCAGCCCGCAGAGCAGCCCGGTGAGCACAGCCAATCCGAGTGCGAAAGCGACCACTGGCCAGTTAAGATCGATGGAGCTGACGCGAGGCAGCGTTTCAGGGAGGAAGCTGACGCCCACGCGGAGGGCAACCGATGCCAGCGCCAGTCCCAGCAATCCGCCGGAGATGCTGAGCAGCAGCGCCTCGACCAGGGATTGGCGCAGAACAGCCGCTCCGCTGGCGCCCAGCGCGAGGCGCACGGAGATCTCGTGCCGGCGGCGGATGACGCGAACCAGCAAGAGCCCGGCGAGATTGGCGCAGGCGATAAAGAGAACCACGGTGACCGCAAGGAAGAGCGTGCGGACCAGCGGCCGAGACTGCGCGACAGTGGTCTCATCGAGCGGCTGGACCAACGGATGAATGCGACGGCTGGAGAGCGCCGGCGGAAAGTTGCGCATGATCTCCTGCGCCGCGCCGGCAGCATCCTGCTGGGCCTGTGCCGGGGTGACGCCGGGTTTCAGCCGTCCAACCGTGTAGTAGGCCCAGGCTCCCGCGCCTTGGAGTAGTTCAGCCTGGGTGAAGCTCATAGGCACCCAAAGCTCGCTGCGGTTCAACTGGCCAGGAACCAGGGGAAATTCGAATTCGCGCGGCATAACCCCGATAATCTCGTAGGGCTTGCGGTCGAGAAGAAGCTTCTGGCCCAGTAGGCGGGTATCGCCATGGAAGCGGCTGTGCCAGGTCTGGTAGCTGAGCAGAACCACTTGCTCGCTCCCCTCATCTTCCTGTTGGGTAAAGGGACGGCCCATCAAGGGCGAGACGCCAAGCACGGAAAACATACTTGCAGTAAGCCGCGCGGCATTGATTTGAGCAGGTTCGCCCTGCGCCTGTTCGCCCTGTGCCCGTTCGCTCTGCGCAGAATCGCCCACGCCGGACAACTCATAAGTGGAGTTCTGGTAACCGCCCAGGCTGGAGAAGGCCCGAGTATCGCGCATATAGGTGCGAATGCCGGGCGCCGTGACCCCGGGAGCGTCGGCGCCATAGTGCACACCCTCCAGGATATCCCCAAGCGTCACCAGCCGGGCTTGATCAGGAAACGGCAACGGCCGCAGCAGCACACCCTCTACGATGGAGAAGATGGCCGTGGTGGCGCCGATGCCGAAGGCCAGCGTGAGCACTGCGGTTAGTGTGAATCCAGGCGACTTGCGCAATTGGCGCAGCGCATAGCGCACGTCTTGAAATAAGGGTCCCATGGAAACCTCTGCGCACACAGCAGCGTGCTCTCAGCATGGCACGTTCTCTGCCAAATTCTCTCAAACTTGAGTGGCTTATTTGCAGCGAAATACGCTCATAGCGCAATTCTCTCGGGTGCCAAGCTTGTACGGAATCGAAAATCGTTGTCCAAAACCGAACAGCGCTTGGGAACGCGGCGCATTCATCAGGTGTCCGGCAAATCGCCCGGCAGGCGCGAGCTTGAGAGCTAAATTCCTAGCCGGGACGCAGCCAATCGCGCCGCATGATGGCCGCACATTCCGTGCACGCCCCCGCCCGGCGGCGTCGAAGACGAACAAAGATAGATGTCAGGGGCCGATGTTGCGTACTGACGCCAGCTGGGACGAAACAGAAGCTGCCGCAAATCCATTGCCCCGCCGCTGACGTCTCCGCCGACAAGATTGGCATCCATTTCTTCCAGCGCCGCGGGCGAAAAAACTCGGCGCGCGAGAATACAGTCGCGGAATCCAGGTGCGAATCGTTCGATTTGGCCTTCCAGTCTGCTTAGCATATCGAATGTCGAACCATTCGGTACGTGGCAGTAAACCCACGCCGTATGCCTGCCCGCGGGTGCGCGTGTTGGGTCGAAAAGACTCGGCTGCGCCAGCAGGACAAAGGGCCGCTCCGCATGTTGCCCGTGTTGCATAGCGGCTTCGGATACCGCGATTTCCTCAAAGCTTCCGCCGAGATGCACCGTGGCCGCACGCAGGCATTCCGGCGCTTTCCACGGAATCGGCTGTCGGAGCGCGTAGTCGACTTTGAATGCGCCCGGACCATATCTGTAATTCGCCAATCGATTCCTGTACGAAGCCGACAATCGGTCCCCTGCCAACCGAAGCAACTGACGGGGAGTGACATCGCATAGGATAACTTCGTACTTCGGCAAGGAGTTCGGAAGCATGGCCAGATTTTCAATGCGCGTCGAGGTGGTTACGGTGATTCCAAAATCCGCGAGACAACCGCACAGCGCACGGGTGATCGCCTGCGCTCCGGTGCGCGGAATTGGCCATCCAACCGAATGCAGCGCGGCCCCCAGGAGCACGCCGGCAGCGGCGCTCAAAGGTGCATCGAGACTGAGGACGGAATGCGCAGCCAACCCGGCGAACACCGCTTTGGTACGCTCATCGCGAAATAGGCTGCGAACAAGTGTCTTCGCAGAAGGTAATGCTCTTAACCCGAACTTCGCGAGCAGCCAGGGATGGCGGGGCAGGGACAGGGATAAAGACAGTAACGGCAACGGACGAAGCACTTCGCCAGCGAGTTCGGCCCAGTGCTCGGCGAAGGGACGCATGAGTCTGCGCCAAGCCTTGCCATCCTGACCGAGCGCAGATTCGGCGTTCCGGAGATCGCGTTCCAGCGTAACTGCCGTGCCATCGTCAAAAGGGTGCGCCAGCGCCGCGGGTGAATGAATCCAATCGAGACCATGATTCTGCAACGCCAGCGCCGAAAAGAATGGCGAGCCCACCGCTAACGGGTGGACTGCCGATCCAAAGTCGTGCAGAAAGCCCGGAAGCGTCAGTTCCAAGGTCCGAGCGGCGCCGCCGGGCTGAGGTTCCGCCTCAAACACGTCGACCTGGAGCCCCGCCTGCGCCAGCGTAATCGCCGCCGCCAGACCGTTCGGGCCCGCGCCGATCACACATCCCTGGCGAATCATCTTCGTATTTGGATTTGGGCTCTCCATATCTCACAAAAGGTCTTAGGTCTCAGGTCCAAGCTAAATCTCTCGCTTCGGAGATTATCCAAAACCCCGCAGCCTGAGACCTGACACCTAAGACCTGACACCTTCTTTTCACTCACGCGGACCCACGGTAGGCCACTCGACCCCACGGATCGTGCCATCTGCTTCGCGCTCGAGCGTCGGTGCATAAAGTCCTACGAACTGACGGCGCCACCAGAGACCCTGTGTCCGTTTTTCGGACATCGTCGTGAACCAATATTGCCACATCACCGCGCGCACCTCGCGTGGGGGCTCGTGCGGAAATGGATTCTTCTCAAAAAGAGTGAGAACATCGGGGGCATTGGAAAGTAGCCGGACTTCTGTGTTGGGCACAATCGGATAGTCCCGCCATGAACCTAGCGAAGCAAACCACAGATTCCAATCGAATCGTGGCTGATAGGGCGCATAAATGCCGGGCGCCTGAGTCAGGTCCTGAGGCTTATAGCGAAACGGATATGCCACCCAGGTCTTTCCATCATCGGAACCCTGAAATTCGATCTCGTACCGGCCGCGGGTCATAATGCCAAAAAGGCCGTAGCGATTGGCGATCCGAAAAGGCTCAAGCGCTGTTACAGGCTCGGTTGGCAGCCGCAGCTCTGACGAGAACATCCAGATTAACTCCGCCGTGGTGCCATAGAAAATCCAGCTCAGCATTACCGCGGCGAAGGATAACTTCAGCATCCGGAACGCTCGACTGACAACGCCCCTCCCACTCTGCGCTCGGCTCGGCTCAGACCCTCTCTCTTCCGGCAATACTGGCAGCGTATGGGGTCCGCTAGTTTCAGGAGTAGCCGGGTTGCCCGCGATGCCCGTGGTCGCGCCCACGAAAAACTTCTTCCATCGCCTCCGAAGAAACCGCCGCAGAAAGCGATCATCCAACAAGAGGAATCCCAAAGTCAGGACAAGGTAGTTGAGGAACGTATAGTTGGCGCTGAGAATAACGCCCAGTTCCCAGGGAGTCACAATAAAGAAGCACACGATGCGCCAGCGCCGTGGCAGAAACAACATCCAAACCAACCCCAGTTCAAGCGCGAGCGTCGCAAAAACGGTCGCCGCATGGAACCAGTGCGGCAGATGCTGCATGTACCAGCCGATCCACGTAGGGAGAGGACCATTCTGATAGTACTCGTCCATGGCGGTAAAGTTGCGCCACTCGACGTCTCGCCCGATGATCTTCGCGACCCCCGACTCGAAGTAGATGCGAAACCATTCCCACTGCAGCAGAAAAAGACTCGCGCGCGAGGGCGGCGATCTGAGGCCCAAGCCGGGCCGGATTCCCGGCGGAACAAAGAAGAGCGCAATAAATCCCGCTTCGAGCAGCATCCCGTCCGACTGATAGCCGGAAAAGTCTTGCGCCGCGCTGACGAACGAAAGGAAGCACACAAAACAAATCACCAGCATTCCGCGCGGCCACGCATTCAGAGTCAACAGGAGCGACGCGCCCATGCCCACCCAGCACAAGGCGGTCAGCATGTGCGGGCCGTTCGCCAGCCAAAGCAAAGTGGGCGCATACCATAAGACGCGATAGCTGTAGCCAAACGATTGCCCCACAGCCCGCAGATAATCGCCTGCTGGCAGAATTCCATGCGGTCCGATGAGCCCGCGGATCTGAAAGACGAGCGAGAAGAAAGCCGAAAAATAAATGCCGCCCAGTGCGCGCAAGAAGAGCCAACGCGGAATCAGGCGGTCAGAGGCGCCATGTTCCGAGTCAAATAACCAGCGGAAGGCGGCTGGAAACCAATCCATGAGCGTCAGCAATTATACCGACCGGGAAGGAGCTCAGAAGCGCTGCCGCAGATTGCGCCCAAGATGCTCACGTAGGGACGGACGCATTCATCCGTTCAGCCGAGCGCAGCTCGACGGCTCTCGTCCGCGGATATCCCGAAGAGCGAAAAAACTATTGCTTATCCGCTGCCACAGCGTGTGCCTCAGCGCGCTTCGCGTCCTGCTCTCGTCCAAGTCCGCGATACGCGCGCGCGAGCAGACGCAGCGCCTTGCCGTTGCGCGGATTCTCCTTGGTGAACGCTTCGAGATCGGGCAATGCCCCGGCAAAATCGGATAGCAGAATTTGAGCTTCCGCCAGTCCCAGGCGGCCGTCGCTGTTGTTCGAATCCACCAGCAGGGCGGCCTCGAACTGGTCTTCCGCGTTTTTCGCGTCTTTGAGTTGCAGGTAAACGCGGCCCAGTAACAGCCGTGCCGGCATCTGGCTGGGCGCTAGCTTCAGGCTCAATTCGAGTGCATCGCGCGCCCCCGGCCAATCGCCGGATTTCTCCATCGCCTCGCCCAATTCGAACGCCGCGGTGGAATCGTCGGAACGCACTTCGCTTGCCCGCTTCAAGTGGACCGCGGCTTTGGCAAAATCTCCGGCAGCCAGTTCCAGTTCGCCGAGTTGGCGAAGAGCGGTTGGCGAATTCGGGTCTAATCGCAACGCTTTTTCCATGAACTGGCGCGCATCACTCGATCGATCGTCGTCGCTGGCGAGCATCGCGTTGTGCAGCAGGTTCTGCACTTCGATTTTGTCTTTGGGATCCGGCAAAGCTTCTCCGGGCTTGGCGGAAGCGCTCTGCGGCGGAAGCTTGGCCTTCCACTTCGCCATTTCGGCCTGCATGAACTGGGCTTTGGCCCCGGAACCGCCGGGAGCATAGAGATTCTTCAGCTCCTTCGGATCGGTTTGCAGGTCATAGAGTTCGGGCCGGGGAGCTTCAATCCACTTCGTGTTGTCAGCTCGCAAAGCGCGCAGCGAGGCCCATCCCCAGCGGAGGGGATAGTCGGTCTCGCCGAAGAGTTCGCGGTTGGACGCCGCCTGCGCATTGCCAGTTTGTTCGAATAAAGGAAGCAGCGACTCGCCGTTCAACTCTGCCGGCGCGTCCACGCCCGTCGCCGCCAGAATGGTCGGAAGGATGTCGGTGGTGCGCACTTGCGTGTCGATCACGGTCCCGTGCTGCGCGGCTCCCGCAGTTTTCGATGGCATTTTGACGATGAGCGGAATGTGCAGCGTCGAGTCATAGAGAAACAGGCCGTGAGTTTCTTCTCCGTGCTCGCCGAGGCCTTCGCCGTGATCGCCGGTGACTATGATGATGGCGTTATCGTAAACGCCGGCCTTTTTCAGAAATGCAATCCAGTGGGCGACGGCCGAATCGGCATAGGCAATTTCGCCGTCATACAGATGATCTTTGTATTTCTCCGAAAACGGCGGAGGAGGCTCGTAGGGATCGTGCGGATCGAACAGGTGAACCCACACGAAGTGAGGCCCGGCGCGGTGTTTGCCGAACCAGGCCTCGGCATGTTCGACGACCTCCATCCCGCGGCGTTCGACCCGGTCCCAGCGCTCTTTAGTATCAGTCTTGGCGGGAAAGTTATCGTAGAAATCGAATCCGCGATCGAGGCCGGGAGCAAGCGTGTTGCTATCAAGAATCACGGCTCCGATGAAGGCTGCGGTTTGATAGCCTTGTTTCTTCAGAAGTTCCGCCGCGGTCACATGCTGGGGTGAGAGCGGGATTCCGAAATCGGTGACGCCGTGCACGCTGGGCAAGAGGCCGGTCATAATCGTAATGTGTGAAGTGTTCGTGATCGGGCTATGCGTAAACGCCTGCGTGAAGCGGACACCATCGGCAGCGAGCGCGTCCAGGGCTGGAGTTTCGACCTGCTTGTATCCGTAGCAGCCCACATGATCGGCGCGCAGCGTGTCGATGGTGATGAGGTACACGTCGGGGGGCGAGCTTTTCGGGGCTGAGGTCGGGGAGGAAGTCTGGCACCAGGCCACAGGTCCAAATAAAAATCCGAGCAGCGTGATTCCAACAACAATCCCAACGAACATCTTTCCCAGAAAAATAGCCGGTCTTCTCATAAGCGCCCAGCCTATCACAATCGTTCCGGCAGGTTGAGCCGCTGTCGGCGCCCGTTCCGCGTCTTTCATGCGCTAACATGCGATAAACTGAACTCACCGATGGCGTCTATCCTTCGTCGATTGATTCTCATCCTTACGGCTTTCACCACGCTTTACGCGGCAGCGCAAACTCCTGCCAAGCCGGCGCTGAATGTGGTCCTGATCACGATTGATACGCTGCGCGCCGACCACCTTGGCTGCTATGGATACAAGCAGATCAAGACGCCCAACATCGACGCACTGGCTGCCGATGGAACGCGCTTTGATCGCGCCTTCGCGGTCGTTCCCGTAACCCTGCCCTCGCACACGTCGATCCTGACAGGAACGTATCCCATGTTGAGCGGGATGCATGATTTTAGCGGCAACAAGCTCAGCCCGCTCCAGCCCACGCTCGCGTCGGTTCTCAAACAGGCCGGATACCAGACGGGAGCCGTGATCGCGGCGGCGGTGCTGGATTCGCGGTTTGGACTGAATCAGGGATTCGACTTTTATTACGACCACTTCGAATTCAGCCGTCTGGACGAGGCGAATCTCGACGAGATGGAGCGTCCCGGCAATGTTGTCGCCGACGTGACGCTGGACTGGCTGGCGAAGAATTCGCAGAAGAAGTTTTTTCTTTGGATGCATCTCTACGACCCGCACGCTCCTTATCAACCCCACGAGCCTTACAGCCGCGAGTATGCGGCGCAGCCCTATGACGGTGCCATCGCTTTCGCCGATGAACAGGTCGGCCGCCTGCTGCGTTTCTTGAAAGAGAAAGGGATTTATCGAAACACGGTGATCGTGCTCTGTGGCGACCACGGCGAAAGCCTGGGAGAGCACGGCGAAAAAACGCACGGCTTCTTTATCTACAACGCGACGATGCATGTGCCACTGATCATTAAATTGCCAGAAAAGCCTGCGGCGGGCGTGGTTGACGACCCGGTTTCGCTGGTCGATCTGATGCCCACGGTGCTGCACGCGGTCGGAGTGAATGTTCCCTCGCAGGTGCAAGGACGCAGCCTGCTTCCCGAGCTTGGCAGCGGAAGCGATGCCCAGGCCGAACGTGACCGAGTACTTTATGGAGAGACCTTCCTGCCGCGGATTCACTTCAACTGGAGTGAACTACGAGGCTCGGAGAATACAAAGTATCACTTCATCGACGCGCCTCGGCCAGAGCTGTACGACCTGGCGAAGGATCCGGGCGAACTCCACAATCTATTCACGGAAAAAAGTGCGGTCGCCGACGAAATGCGCGCCAAGCTCGCCGGCTTGATCCGCGATTACAGTGCCGGCAAGGAAATGGCTGAAAAAACCGGCCTGGATCCTGCACTGATGGAACGATTGAAATCGTTGGGGTACGCGGGATTCTCCGGGGGCACTGATCCGACCGGAAAAGACCCAATCGGAAAAGATCCAACCGCAAAAGATCCGACCATCAGCAGCCGCGACCTGCCCGATCCAAAAGACCGCATTGCCACGTATGAGCTGATCTCCGATGCCGTCGCCGACAGCCAGCACGGCCGCTATCGGGAGTCGATCGAAAAGCTGAAGAGTGTAATCAACACCGAACCCAAATCGGTTCCGGCTCATTACATGCAAGGCCTGAATTACTATCGTCTCAAGATGTTTGCCGAGGCGGTGGACGAGCTCCAGAAAACGATTCAGCTCAGTCCCGACTACGCGCTCGCCTCTTTTAACCTGGGCATGGCGCAGGCCCACGCCGGCCAAATCGACGACGCCATCGCGACCCTGCAACGAACTCTGCAGCTGGATGCCACCAATTTCGAAGCCGCCTTCAATCTGGGAGTGGCGTTCCTGCAGAAAAAACAACTGGACCCGGCGGCGGCGGCGTTCCGGCAATCGGTGACGATTAACGCGGAGTTTGCGCGGGGACATCGTGCCCTGGGAGAGACCCTGCTTTACCAGGGTAAACTTGATGACGCCATTGCGGAGTTGCGCCGCGCCGTGGAGTTGGCCCCGCAAGAGTCCGCCATGCACGAGTCGTTAGCCAAGGCGCTGGCCGCCAAGGGACTCACGGCCGAAGCAGACGAGGAGACGCGGCGCGCACAGCGGCAACAGCCGACGCCGCAATAGACGCATGTTCCGGCGCTTCGCAACTTTTCCGTCCAAGCTCTTGCCGGTTCCGTCGCTCGCAGTCGCGGTGACTCTCGTTGCCGCATGCGCCACTTTCGGAGAGGCTGCTGCAACGAAACCAGCGCAAGCCCCCGTCAAAGAGCAGCCGCGCCACATCGCTACGCGATCCAACCTTACCAGGCCCAGCGTTATATTGATCACCATCGATACTCTGCGCGCCGACCATGTGGGATGCTATGGCGCGCAAATGGTCCAGACTCCTACCCTGGATGCGCTCGCTCACGACGGTGTCGTGTTTGAGCGAGCGATCTCGCAGGTTCCACTTACCTGGCCTTCGCATGCAGTAATTTTGACAGGCACTTATCCGTTTCAGAACGGCGTGCAGGATTTCACCGGGCAGCCGCTGGCACAGCAATTTCGCACCGTGGCCCAGGCATTCCAGCGGGCAGGTTATGCCACCGGAGCAGTGGTCAGCGCCTTCGTTCTCGACCGCAGTTGGGGTCTGGCCCGCGGTTTCGATTTTTACGACGATGCGTTTTCGGCGAAAACTTTCGAGAAAAAAGAGATTGGTCTGGTGAACCGTCCCGCCGGCGAGAGCGTGGCCCACGCCATCGCCTGGCTGAAGAAAACTCCGCGACGCCCGTTTTTTCTCTGGCTGCATCTTTACGACCCGCATAGCCCGTATGATTCTCCCGAACCCTACCGCACCCAATACCGCAGCCACCCCTACGATGGCGCGATTGCCTACGCGGATCATGAACTCGGCAACCTGATCGCGTGGCTCAAGCAGAATCGGCTTTATGATTCCTCGCTGATCGTAGCGCTCAGCGATCACGGCGAGTCTCTCGGGGAACACGGCGAAGACGAGCATGGCTTCTTCGTGTACAACGCTACCGTGCATGTGCCGCTGATCGTGAAACCGCCTGCTGGAAGCGGCATTGCGGCTGGCCGCGACGTTAACCCGGTGGAAACCGCGGCCGTGGCCCCCACACTTCTGCAACTGGCGCATGCGCAGGGGTCGACGAATCCGGTTGATTTGATTTATGCGCAGTTCCAATCGAATGCACTGTTAGACAAGAATCAGGCCGGGAGTGAGGCGGCGAAAAATCCAGCCTATAGCGAGACTTTTTATCCCTTCAGTTCATTCGGCTGGAGTCCATTGCATGCGCTCGAGAGTGAGCGTTTTCACTTTATCGAGGCGCCCCAGCCCGAGTTGTACGATCTTGAAGCCGATCCCGGAGAAACCCGAAACATTGCTGCCGAGCAACCCGCGACAGTAGCCGTGTTTAAGGAAAAGTTGCAGGCGTTTGTGGCCCGCAATCCCTTCGCCCGCCAGAACGCGAGTACTGGAAATCTGACTCCGGACGCTCAGGAAAAATTACGCGCTCTCGGCTACTTTGGATTTCACGCCGCTGTTTCCGCCGAGTCGCTCAAGCAGGGGCTAGCCGATCCCAAGGACAAGCTCTGGGAGTTTAATTCCATCCTGAAGGCCACGGATGCCTTTAAGCGTCACGAGGACGATCAGGCAGAGGCGCTCCTCAATGAGGTCCAGCAAAAGGATCCGCAAATCTACGTGATCCCTTTCATGCTCGGGGAGTCGGCGTTACAGCGTCAGAACTGGGGCGCGGCCGCCGAGCAACTGCAGCGCTCCCTCACACTAAACCCGAATTTTGACAATGCCATGACCGCGCTGGCGCGGGCCCTCGCGAAGCTAGGACGCGCGGACGAGGCTAAGAACTGGCTGCAGAAAGCGCTGCAGATCAACCGGGAGAATTACCGAGCGTGGTACGAAGTGGGTTTACTGGATGCGAAGAACGATCCTGCAGCCGCGCTGGCCTCATACCAGAAAGCGATTGCCATCCAGCCCAATTTTTCGCCGGGGCAGCGGGAGACAGGCATGGCTCTCTTTCAGCAGAAGGACTACGCTGGCGCCGCGACCCATCTGGAAAAGGCGCTTGCACTCGGTCTGGAAGACGCGCGCCTGCATAACTTCCTCGGCATCTGTTACGCCCAGACAAATCGAATGTCGAAGGCCGTCCGCGAACATCAGCGTGCCATTGAACTCGATCCCAAGCTGGCGGAAGCGCACCTTAACCTTGGGTACGCCTACCAGCACATCGGGAAGGCCAGCCAGGCGCAAGCCGAGTACGCGACCGCCTGCAGGCTTGAACCAAATTTCTGTAGTGTAACTCCAATTCCAAAGTGAGAACTCCTAGCGCTTGGCAGCGCTCTCTTCCTTCTGTAGTTTGTTCAGAATTTCCTGAGCTTTGGGCGCGGCGGCTGTATCGGGAAAGCCTTTCAGGAAAGCCTGCAGCTGCGTAATAGCGTCACCGCGCCGGTTTTGCCGAAGATAGAGATTGACCAGTTGCAAGTAGGTCTGCGGCATCTTTGCATCCAGGCGCAGGGCATTCTGCAGACTGCTCTCGGCCTCGGCAAGTTTACCCGTTCGCCCGTACAAACATCCTTGCAGAAAATTCCCGAAGGCCGAATCAGGGCGGCGCTGCAGCCCCGCTGCCACGTCGGTCTGAGCTTCGGGCAAGCGATCGGTGAGCATGAGCACGTTGCTCAAGTTGAAATACGCCTGCGCGTCATTTTGGTCGAGGCGGACCACCTCCCGAAACTGTTCCTCCGCCGACTTGAAATCCGACTTGCCCAGATAGAGCGTACCGAGATTATTGTGCGCGGGCTGAAAGTCGGGCGCGATCTCAATGGCTTTGCGGTAGTGCGCGATGGCTTCGTCTTTCCTGTTGTCGCCATTCGATTTCACGCCTTTTTCAAATTCCTGCACAGCCTTCTTGGGAAAGTCCTTTGCATAGTCTTTTACGTCCATCAGGTAGGGGTTAGTCCCTTGTTGTTGCGGAGTAGCAGTGGCGCTATCGGCTTTAGTCTTGGGAATCAGTTGGATATCGAGAATCACCGTTGGTGATAACGAAGATGGATGGATTACGGCCGCTATGCGGACCGGCTGATACTGGTCGTCGTCGATCGTAACCTCGTAACCCTCAGGCTGAAGGCTATGGAATCCGAATATACCCTGTGAATCGGTATATACGCTATCCAGTGGGGTCTGGTGCAAGTTGAGCGAAACCAGGACACGCTCTGGAGGCGTATCACCACGAACCACTCGAACCCGGCCCGTGATCGAGCCCAAGGTCTGCTGGCCTTCCGCTCTATCGCAGAACGCAGGAATGAATGCAAGGAAGCTTACGAGGTACAGGGCGAGCGTTCGCAAGCTGGCGAGTATGGCCATACCGGCACCGCTGCTAAAACGATAGGCCTGCCCCACGCGAGTGGGACAGGCCTAAAAGACAGGAAATCTTTGGCTAGAAGAGAAGCTTCAAACCGAACTGCATGTCTCTGCCATCGAGGGTTCCGCCCGCCGTGCCGAACAGACCGTCGTCGAGACTGTTGTGTGCGCCACCACCAGCTACTGCGAGCAGGAAGTTGGCGCGGTTGAAGACATTGAACGCTGAGGCTTCGAACTTCAGGTTAAAGCGCTCGGTGAGCTTGAAGGTCTTACCCAGCGTCATATCGGCGGACCATTGCCCCGGGCCAGTGAAAGTGTTGCGACCCAGGTTGCCGACGCAAGCCAAGCAGGGCGCGGTCAGACTTGGAAAGCCCGCCGCCGAGTAATTTAGAGGTCCCACGGTTGGGTTGTAAAGGCCGTTCGTGCCACTGACACCAGGCCAGCCGTTTTCCCATGCTGAGCGGCTCTGCGAGAAGTGGCTCATGCTGCTATTAGGACGGTCAACGCCCGGGGATTGTCCGTCGAGCGTCCACTCTCCGCCGAGGTTCTGGCAATTGTTGGGAATGTCCTGCGCCAGGCAGGGTCCCACCGTTGTGGCCGGCGCGTCAGGGGTAATCTGCGTGAGATCAGCCCCGGTGTTGCGGCTATACGGCGACCAGTGCGCACCACTCTGGAATGACCAGATGCCGTTGAGCGTCCAGCCGCCGAGCGCGTAACCCTCAGGCCCGTGCAGGTTCTGGCCGGGCAGGTTCCAGACATAGTTCAATGACAGACGGTGCCGGATATCGAATATGGAATTGCCGCGGTCGAGTCCGACATTGGTGTCATCCGTGCTGTAGCCATCACCGGCTGCCGCGCCCGCAGCGGTAGTCGCCGCGTCGTGCCAGGACGATCCGTTGTCAATGGAGTGGCTATACGTGTAATTGGCGTTGAACAACACACCGTGGCTCATTTGCTTCCTGATCTGCAACTGCAGACCGTTGTAGTTGGAGTTATTCGCATTTTCCCAAGTGCGCAAAACCCCGTAGTTGGAGTTGGGGAACACGCCCGGGAGGCCAGTCGCTGTCTCGCCAATGTTGTTCACCACAGAGGCGCCCGCGGGCAAACCCCCTCCGACTACGCGGTTGATCTGCTGGGCTCGGAACAGCCTGTGGCCGGCGGTTCCCACGTAGTTGGCTTCCACTACCCACTTGGGTGCGATTTCACGCTGGATGCCATAGAAGAAGTTATACACGTACGGATCCTTGATGCCCTGGGGCAGAACAATGCCGGTCAAGAATGCGAAGTCCCCATTCGAGGAGTTCCAGCCGGTAAGGTTTCCCACATCCTGAGCGCCAGTGCCCTGCCCGGGATTATTCCCAGTGCCGGTATAGCTAGGCGCCACTCCGCTGGGCGTGCACACGCCGTTAACGACACTGGCGCACGTCGTCGGTCCGTAGACGATTGCACTTGAACCCGATGTTATGCCGTAGAAGGATCCCACTGCGTTAAAGGAGTAATACGGAGGGTTCCATCGGGAATTGGACAGCGGGTTATAGAGAGTGCCCTCATACGATACGCCAAAACCGCCGCGCATAGAGGTCCTGCCATCGCCGAAGATATCCCAGGCAAAACCAACACGTGGCCCAAAGTCCTTATACTGATTTGGACCCAGGCTGTTTGCTTTGGCAAATCCACCGGGACCGCAAATGCCTGCCAGAATCTGGGTGTTGGGCGCGATGGTATCGGGGCAACCCGCGCTGCCTAAAGGAGCATTAGCATCCGCGACCTCGCCGGCGATCCCAGGTATTGTGCTTGAGGGCGGTCCCAAAATGAACGTCGTCACCTGATTATCTTCCTCAGTGTGCCGCTGGTAGAAATCCCAGCGCAGGCCGAGGTTGAGAGTCAGCCGCTTGCTTGCCTTCCAGTCATCCTGGAAGTAGGCTCCGACTTCCCAGTTCCGCCAGTGGCGGATGCTGGGGGAAAGCGCGCCTTGCGGGTCGCTGCTGTACGTGCCGCAGGCCAAAGTGGTGCAAAAACCCGGATTCACGCCCGCTGCCTGACCTTCCGGAGTATCCGCCGCGAACCAGATTGGATCGTTGAATTCGTAGGAGCCCCGGGCCACACTGAACAGACTGTTCTCGATATTGCGGCGCAGATCGGCTCCGATCTTAAAGCTGTGGTTGCCATGGCTGATGGACACCATATCGCCATAGCTATACTCGTGGTCCTTGAAGTACTGCGGGTAACCGTTGTACGAGCCAAAGCCGGTCACAGCGTCCTGGAAACTGATATCGGGCACGCCCGGCAAGTTCGAGGTGATCTGCGTGTTGTTCTGGGTGTAGCCCAGCCGGAACTCGTTCAGAACCGTCGGCGAGAACGTGTGGACAAAACTCAAACTCGCGTGCGGGAAGTAGTCGTTGTTCGGATTGCTAAAGCCGCGAGTGCAATTGGTGTTGCAGTTGTTGCCCCCGAACTGGTCGGTGTTATGGTCCCAATTCATCTCGACAAACATGCGGTTGTTCGTGTTCCAGTTATAGTCCAGCCTGCCCATCGCTTCGTTGCCATTGAACAGATTGCCGAGCGATTGAGTCTGGCTGCCGAAGACGGCGACGCTTTGATTCAGGAAGTTTGCGCTTCGAATCCCAGGGACGCCAGCAACTATCGTCGGTAGGGTGCAGGTGCCAGCTGCATTCGCCTGGTCCTGGGCCGTTACTCCGATAATTGGCCAAACCTGCGGCAGATTGCACAACCATTGCGTGTAGTTCGGTCCGCCGGTAGTACTGCTATAAGCAAAATTATCCAGGGTGCAGGGGCTAGTACCGGTCGCGCCGCAGGTCTGGGCCACGGCCCCGGGAACGGAAGGCGTGAACTTGCTATACAAGAGAGCAGCTGTGGAGGTTGGAGCCGCACTCTCTACCGCCTGTTCCCATGCCGGCGATTCCACCTCGATCGTCGATGGAGTGCCCTGCGTCAAAAACCGGTCTCCCTGGTACGACCCGAAGAAAAAGAGCTTATCTTTGATGATGGGACCGCCCACGGTACCGCCGAACTGATTAAAGTGCAGCGGTGGCCTGGCTGCGCCCGCCTCATTCAAGAAGTAGAGATTCGCATCAAGATCGCTGTTGCGTACATACTCCCAAACGCTGCCGTGTATGCTGTTGGTGCCAGACTTGGTGACCAGGTTATTGATGCTGCCCGCGCTGCTTCCGTACTGTGCGGACATGTTCAGCGTCAACTGCTGGAATTCCGCGACCGTGTCCTGGATGGGAACGTTGTTGGTTCCACCGCTCATATCCTTGTTCGATTCGCCATTGATCAGGAAGCCGTTGAAGTCTTCGCGAACGCCATTGACGACCGTGTTGTGGCCGTTCTCGAAGTCAACTCCCATCACGTTCACCGCCCCCGGCGCCATTTGCATAAGGTCATAAACGTTACGGCCGTTTAGGGGCAAGTTGCTGATCTGCGTAGAATTTATTGTGGTGGACAGTTTGGAATCTTCGGTATCGATGGCGCTAGCTTCACCGGTCACCTCGACTACTTCCGACGCCTTGCCGATTAGCAGCTTGAAGTCCACATGCGAGATGGTGCCCGCGTTCGCCGTCACACCATTGTTGTGCTCCGTCTTGAATCCCGGAGCTTCGACCGTTATCTTGTAAAGGCCGGGCGGCACCTCTTTCACCGTGTAATTGCCGCTGGCATTGGTCGTGGCGGCGAGGTGCAGGTCGGTCGTCGGACTGATAACCGAAACGGTGGCGTTGGCAATAGCGGCGCCGGTCGGATCAATCACGGTACCTGTAAACTGGCCGAACTGTATTTGCGCGAATGCGCTAAAGCTCAGAGCCAGCACTGCAAACACTGCGAGGCAAAACTGCAATCTTTTCATTGACACACCCCCTAGAACCTGTAAAGCGTGATTTTTGTCGTAAGCGCGAATTGCACGAAAACCCACACTGCGCACCTGAAATCGTCTAATCCTTGAATAGTCAAGGCCCAAAAAGCCTAATGCCGGGAAACACAAACAGCTAGTCCTTTTGGGCTAGAGTGGCACTTGTCGAGCCAAACGAGAGCGCCTTATTTTTCATGCACTTACGGGCGCAACGGCTGCTTCTCCTATGAGTAACTGAAGATCGAAATGCACCAATCTTCCAAATTACGTAGAACCGTCTCGCGTCTGGACAACTTGTGCTCATCTGCTTGCGTCCATATCCAAGGATACGGCCCGCTCAGCGCTTGGCGGCAACCGGCGGGTGCCTTTCATTTCGTCCTGGGTTTCTTGCAATCACGCCGTTTCCCTCGCGAACGACGAGTTCCTGGTCCCCCGCCTCCGCTCCCAGTTTGTCCACTTGTCCGCTTGGCCAGCGAATGGTGATGGCGTCGACCCTTGTCGCCGCACCCAGCCCGAAATGGACACGCGGGTCACTCGAACTTTCGAAGCTGCTTCCGGCGCGCACTTCTGCATAACGCGTTGACCCCTCGACCGTGATCTCGACCTTCGCTCCAAAGCCGTCGCGGTTCGATTTGCTGCCAACGGTCTTGATCCGTAGCCAGTGGCCGGGCGACGGAACCTCGTTGCGCAGCAGAACGGGAGAAGCGTCGAGGTTGGTGATCAGCAAATCCTGACGGCCACGATTCCAGAAGTCGGCGGTCAAGGCGGCGCGGCCCACATACTTCTGCGCCAGCGCGCCGCCGGCCTTCTCGCCGACCTCTTCGAACTTTCCGTTCTTTGATAGGTAACCCAAATTGTGAAACAGAAACGGCCGCTCGGCGTAGCCCACGCCGAACGACTGCCCTTCCACCTGCGGGTCGACGTGACCGTTGGCGATGAAAATGTCCGGCCAGCCGTCGTTATCGTAATCGAGAAACTTGGCGCCAAAGCCCAGGTAGGGAGCGCTGATGCCTCCAATCCCCGCCGCGCCAGCCAAGTCTGTGAACTCGCCATTGTGATCGTTGTGATAGAGATTGGTGGCATCGTCGGAAAAATTCGTCTTCACAATGTCGGGCCAGCTGTCGCGATCGTAGTCGGCCGAGTCAATTCCCATGCCAGCCTGCTCGCGCCCGTCCGAACTATAGGCGACGCCCGCCTCGGCGCCGACTTCGGTGAATTCACCCTTGCAGTTGTTGTGATAGAGCAAGCTCGGCGATGAGTCATTCGCCACGTAAAGATCAAGGCAACCGTCTTTGTCGTAATCAAGCCACAATACGCCGAGCCCGTAATAGCTTTCGGTATCGATGCCGAGTTTCTCCGTGACCTCGGTGAAGGTGCCGTCGCCATTGTTGTGGTAGAGACGGTCGCGCGCGCCTTTCAATCCGCGCGGCCCACAATTTACCGGGATGCCACGATACTGGCAGAATGGTCCATCGCCAAACTTCGGCAGATTATTAATATCGACGTCCACGTAGTTCGCGACGTAGAGATCGAGATTGCCGTCGTTGTCATAATCGCCAAAGGCGGCGCTGGTTCCCCAGCGATCGGCGTTGGCGACCCCGGCCTTCACCGTGACGTCGGTGAACGTGCCGTCGTGGTTGTTGCGATAAAGAGCCGAACCATGGAAGCCTGTGATGTAGACGTCTTCCCAGCCGTCGTTGTCGAAGTCGCCGATGGCCACGCCGTATCCCCAACCGCAAAAATTCAGGCCCGACTTGGCCGACACGTCGGTAAACGTGCCGTCATGATTATTGTGATAGAGCCGCGGCGGATGGCACTTGCCCGCGCGGTAGTCCTCCAGCGTCGAACCATCCACCAGCAGAATGTCCATCCATCCGTCGTTGTCGTAGTCGAACGCGGCCGCGCCACCACACATGGTTTCAAGAATGTAAAGCTTCTCCCGGCTCCCGCAAGTCATATGAAAATCAATGCCAGCGGCTCGTGTGACGTCGACGAAAAACTGGGGACTTGCCGCGGCCTTTGCTTGTGCCCCCGGCTTTTGCGCAACAACGGTAGGCTTCGCGGGACCAGTGTTTCTCGGGGCGACATTGCTCGGAGCAGCAACCTGCGCCGCTCCCGACAAAATCAAACTGCCGTTCAACGCCATCGCCAGGACCGAGGTCGCAATAGTAAGAAGCTTTTTCATGACTCCGGAATTTGTGCGAAGGTGAAGTCTGGAGATGGTTCGTATCAGCATTTCGCTTTCATGGTTCGTATCAGCATTTCGCTTTGCGGTTCGTATCAGGGTATCGCTTTAGCGATACCATAAGCCTTCAAAAACAAACGCCCCTTTAGGGGCTGCAAACGATCACTGATCGCGCCCGGTGGCCATACCTGACGTAGCCGGTTGCGCCTTTTTCAGTTCCGTGAAGAGTTCTCGTTCGGTTCTTGCTTCGTCGACCCTGCCAAGTTTTTCAAGGACGCGCGCGAGTTGATAGTGCGGGCTCGGGTCCTTAGGGTTCAGTTCCGCGGCCTTTCTCAAAGAAGGCTCAGCTCTTGCCCACTGCCCGCGGAGCGCCTGCGCCTTGCCCAGGTCGTACCAGACATCGGGATTGGCCGCATCCAGTTCCGTGGCGCGCTGCAGATAGATCTCGGCCCCCTCATACTTTCCCCGCGCTACGAGCGAGCGCCCCAAAGCATAGACCACTGCCGGACTCTCCCCCGACCGGCGCAACTCCTCCTTATATTCGGCGATGGCTTCGTCGTTGCGCCCCAAGCTGAAGTAGGCAAATCCCAGGTGGTAGTGTCCGAGCTTGATTGACGGATCGAGCTTCAGCGCCGCCTTGAACTCCTCGATCGCCTGCAAGCTGCGATTCGAATTCAGATACGCTCGTCCCAGTAACACATGGGCGAGCGCGTTAGCGGGGTTAAGTTTGATCGACGCTTCGAGTTCGTCCGCGGCGCTCGCGTAATTCTGCTGGCTCAATAACACCAGCGCCAGGTCAAAATGCGTCGCGGAATCTTTCGGATTCAACTCTCGGGCTCGCGTCAGCTGCTCCTGCGCCTGTTTGGCATCGCCACTCTTGAAATATGCCACCCCCAAATAGTGACGGAATTGCGCATCGCGGGGCCACCGTGAAACCGCTTGTTGACCAAGCAGGACGGCATCCCGCAACTGGCCCGAATCCAGTTCCTGCAAAAGTTGCTCGCGTGTTTGGGACGCGCTCTGATTTTGCACCTGCGCGGGCGCAGCTATGCTCAATAGTAGTGCGACGGCAACAATAAACGTGAGTTGCAGATTTATGAGTTGCAGATTCATGGGTTGCAGATTTAGGGTGGCGCAGCGCTTCAGCGCTGCGGTTACGCGCCGAGTCTGAAGACCGGCTCTAGCCGCTGCGGTCAACCTATGCGAAGGAAAATACTCCGTCCGCAAGCCCGTCATCCCATCATTTAACATCGTGTTGACTGTCATCGTATCGTCTTAACGCAGCCGGTCGCAACGCGGCAGCCACTGCGACCCATCTCTCGTCGAAAGGAGTTCTCGATGCAAGCCAGCGACTTTCTTCGGATGTTTGCCTACGATGGCTGGGCGAATCGCGAATGCCTGGCCGCGATGCGTGCCGCTGGGTCCGTTTCCGCGGACACGGTGGGACGCATGGCTCACATTCTTTCGGCGCAGAAGCTCTGGCTCGAACGCATCTTGAAGCAGCCCCAGAGCATGAAGGTCTGGCCCAGCTCAACGATTGAAGATTGCATGGCGCTGGCCGGCGAAATGTCGTCGGCATGGCGAACTTATCTGGCGCGGATTGGAAATCAGTTCACCCCCGGCTCCCTCGACGACAAAGTCGAATACCGCAACAGCAAGGGCGAACCCTGGACCAGCCGTGTAGAAGATATATTGACGCACGTGCTGTTTCACTCGGCGTATCATCGCGGGCAGATCGCTTTACAGATGCGCGCTTCTGGCGTGGAGCCCGCATACACCGATTTCATCCACGCCGTGCGTCAGGGGTTCGTGGAGCAAAAAAACTAGAGAGTAGCGAGAATAAGGAATCGAGAATAACGAATAATGACGATGGATCTCGGAACGATAGGGCGCGTCTGGCTGCCGTTGGTCTTGGGGTCGGTCGCTACCGGGGCTATCTTTCAGTCCGCGCCGGGACCCCACGGACCCGCGCGCTTGACCGGTCTGCTGCTCAGTCTGATCGGCCTGGCAGGCGTGATTGTCTCCCGCTACACTTTGGGCCGATCCTTTTCCATCGCTCCCAAGGCGACCGCACTGGTCACCAATGGCATTTATTCGCGGATCCGCAATCCGATTTACGTTTCGGGAATGTTTTTCATCGGAGGGGCGATCCTCATGATGGGGCAGCCTGTGGGGCTGGTCATTTTCCTGGTGCTGATTCCGTTGCAGATCATCCGCGCACGTCGTGAAGCCGCTGTCCTCGAAGCAAGGTTCGGCGACGAGTATCGGGAATACCGCAAGCGCACCTGGTTCTGAGATCTCAGGTATCAGGTCTCGTGGGAGGCGTGGTAAAAGGCCGGCGGGTAACCAACAAGGTGACGGTTGTAAAACCTGCCGGACAGAAGTAACCTTGACTGGGTCATCGACTGAGTCATCGCGCTAGCGGACGCCTGCAGAGGAGTTTCCTGTGTCCGGCGGGCGGTTCAGCAAGCAAGGGTGTATTACGGAAAAAATCCTACGCCGAATCATCACGAAATGCGGTGATGCCAATCACGGCAGAGCCGCCCCTTCAGGCATCCAAATTATTACAGCCGCAAATTTGCGGCGTTCTGTAGTTTTGACAATTCGATCAACCCATAAAATTCGGAGGCACGCCTATGAGCCATGTCATGGAACCGCCCAAACGTAACGCTGCGGCGGAATACATCGATCAAAACCTTAACCTAGTCAAAGCCAAAAACCCAGCCGAACCGGAATTCCATCAGGCCGTCCTGGAAGTGTTCGAGTCCTTGAGGCCCGTGTTGGAACGCCACCCCGAGTATCTCGAAGCCAGGATCCTGGAGCGTATCACCGAGCCCGA
>Ga0070761_10000622_pt1 | contig 22609 bp, 22 predicted proteins | sample HubBroMetageREF1_FD_66724 | JGI IMG/M metagenome (GOLD analysis project Ga0070761, IMG submission 66724) | Reference soil microbial communities from the Hubbard Brook experimental Forest, New Hampshire, USA - Hubbard Brook CCASE Soil... | ecosystem: Environmental > Terrestrial > Soil >... | reverse complement strand
CGACAGTCCGTGGTATCCGAGTCTGCGTCTGCTGCGCCAGCGTGTCGCCGGGAACTGGGACGAAGTCTTCGCACGCGCGGCGGGCGAGCTCGCCGCGCGGCCGCAGTAAGGCGCCGCTGGCGCCCCCGGCACCAGGTGGACTGCTGCAGGCTCATGCAAAGTGGTCCTTGTCGCGCCCAGGGTTCACGGTGGACGATCTGCGGGTGAAGCGCAGCGCAGCCATCCGTCGCCTCGTCTACGGCAGCGTCCTGATACTGGCGCTCGGCCCGTGGGGCGGCGCCGCGAGCCTTGAACCCGGCGGCACACCGGATGGCGTGCCGCCGGGCTTTTCCCTGGCGCGCAGCGGTGACGTTCATGATTTCGATTTCCTGCGCGGCGCCTGGACGACGCGGCAGCGCCGTCTGGCGCAGCGCGGTGTCGGCAGTGCAGCGTGGCAAGAGGCGCCTGCGAACCAGCACTGCGCGGCCGCGCTGCTCGATGGCGCGGCGCTCATTGAGGAGAGTCGCTTCCCGGACGGGAAACCCGCGGGACTGTTCCTCTATACCTTCAATGCGCAGAAGCACCAATGGTCGATCTTCTGGGTGAACCCCAGGACCGGCCGCCCCGATCCGGGAACGGTCGGAGGCTTCGAGGGCACGCGCGGCGAGTTCTACGGCGACGACGAAGATAACGGCCGCGCCGTGAAGGTACGCGTGACCTGGACCGCATCCGATCGGGATCACGCGCGCTGGGAGCAGGCCTTCTCGTTCGACAACCGCACCTGGGAAACGAACTGGATCACCGACTTTACCCGCGGCGACTCGGCACGCCTGTGCCCTAAATCCTGAACTGAGCTCCGGCGCCGCTGCGACCTAGGAAAGCGTCGGGAAGGGCGCCGCATTCAGCAGCATGATCCAGCGCTCCCGCGCCGGTGCCGAGGCGCCGGCGGCATCACGCACCGTATCATCGCGCGTGACCAGGAGCGCATCGCTGAAAATCACGCCCTTGACGATCGTCGTGTAGCCGCGCCAGTGAGCCGTGCCCGCCGTCAGGGTCACCGACTCCTCCTTGCCGCCGCGCGTCAGCTGTCGCTGCGGCGTCTCACCTTCGCCGAACAGACCCTGCGATTCGCCTTCGCGTAGCAAGACGACCGTACCCGTCGCTGCATCGACACTCACCACCGTGACTTTCTGCACGCCTTCGGCGCCGCCCAGCTCCCAGGCCGGCTTGATGGTCACCGTCCAACTCATGCCGGATTTGAGTTGTCTCGGTGGCGGGCCCCACAGGAGCGGGTTGTAGACCAGTCCGCTGCCATCAAGGTACGGCTCGCAGTCCTCGGCGCCGTTGCGCTGGTGGCAGTTGGTCCTGCCGTCATCCACCACGCGCACCTCACCGTCTCCGCGCGGGCGGCCGTCGTAGCGATACTGCACGTGCAGCCGATAGCTCTGCGGATCGCTGGCCAGCACGGTGTAATCCGCCGAACCGCCATTGCGGCGCGCGCTCTCGTCATACCCGTCTGCCGTGAGTGAATGCAGGATCGAGAATACGTTGCTGTAGGTCTGCCCCGGCGCGAACTGCGGTGTCAGCGCTGGCGCGGCGGCGCCCGCCTGTACCGTGGTCGTGGCAAGGCAAGCGGCGAACGCTGCCAGCAGCGCGGATGTTACTTGCATGGCGGATGACTCTTGCGGGGGTGTTAACCGGATTCTACGGTAGCCGGCGCGGGGCTCCGCCGCGCCCGCCGCCATTTGCGCACGCTTGGTCGCGTCGCGCCTCGCGCAGCGCGGCGCCTTCGCTAGGCTGTGCGGACAGTGCCCAGGAGATCTTCACTTGTCTTGCGCGCCGCGGCACTCGCCGCCGCGCTGCTGCAGCTCGCTCCCAGCGGCGCGCGCGCGGCGCCCGCGCCGCAGGTGTTCGCCCCGGGAATCATCTCCGGACCCGAGCACGACACGGCTCCGGCTTTCACGCCCGACGGCCGCACGGTGTACTTCAGTCGCAGCGATGGCGATGCCTCCACCATCCTCGTGTCGCGGCGCACCCAGGCAGGCTGGTCGATGCCGGCAGTCGCGCCATTCTCGGGAGAGTGGCGCGACATGGAGCCGGTGATGGCGCCGGATGGGCGCTATCTCGTGTTCGTCTCCAACCGGCCGCCGCAGCCGGGCGCGGCACCGCTGGATGGCTTCTTCAACGCCAAGCATTTACCCGGACGCGGTGGCAATCTGTGGCGCGTCGATTGGAGCGCGGCCGGCTGGAGTGAGCCACAGCACCTGCCGCAGACCGTCAACGGCGATGCCTCGACGTTCGCGCCGGCGCTGGCAGCGGACGGTACGCTGTTTTTCATGCATCCGGCGGCAGATCGCGGCCGCTTCCACCTCTTCTATGCGGCACGGGTGCGTGGTGAGTACCAGGCGCCGCAGCCGCTGCCCTTCAGCGCCGACACGGTGACCGACGTCGATCCTGCGGTGGCGCCCGACCAGTCATTCATGGTGTTCGCCTCGAGCCGCGCGCCGGCGCGTGAGCTGGAGCTCTTCATCGTCTTCCGTCGCCATGGAGAGTGGCAGACGCCGCAACATCTCGACGGCGGTATTGCCGCCCCGGGCTCGAACGCCGAGGCGCGACTCGGGCCCGATGGCCGCACGCTGTATTTCTCCAGCGAGCGGCTGGCAGCGGATGCACCGCCGGGCGCGGACTGGAACAACGGCAAGTACAACATCTGGCGCGTATCGCTCGCGCCCTGGCTGCGCGCCAGCGGCCACTGAGCCGCGCTGCGTCCGTCAGGCGGGGCGTGCGCCTGCGGGCGCCGCGCTCAGCCGCGCCGGCAGGAGCGCTCCCAGTCCTGTGGCTTGGCGCCGGGATTGTGCCAGCCGCACGGTCCCTGGATGAGCTGCGCGGCGCGCGCCGGGCCCCAGCTGCCGGGGATGTATTCGTCCGGCGCGCTGCCCTCATCGAGCACCGGATCGACGATCGCCCAGGCCGCCTCGACCTCGTCCTCGCGCGCGAAATGCGAGGTATCGCCGATCAGCGCCGCGCTGATCAGCACCTCGTAGGCATCCATGTCATCGCCTTCCTGCTGCGCAACGTACAGCTCGGTGTCCTCGCCGGTCATCACCGGACCCGGCCTCTTGATGTGCGCGCCGAGCGCGATGGCGACATCGGGACCGACCCGGAAGCGCAGGTGGTTCGGCTCCTCCGGGGCGGTGTCGCCGAACACGTTGTGCGGCGGCTGCTTCAGCTCCACCACCACCTCCGTGGCGGTCACCGGCAGGCGTTTGCCCGCGCGCAGGTACACCGGCACGCCACTCCAGCGCCAGGAATCGATCGACAGCGCCAACGCCGCGTAGGTCTCGACCTTGGAGTCGGCCGCGACACCGGGCTCCTGCCGGTAGCCCTTGAACTGACCGCGCACCAGCTGTGCCGGCTTGAGCGGCTGCACGGCCTTCAGCAGCTTCACTTTCTCATCGCGCAGCGACTCGCCTTCGGTGTTGACCGGCGGCTCCATCGTGAGCAGTGCCACGATCTGCAGCAGGTGATTCTGGATGACGTCGCGAATCGCGCCGGTCTCCTCGTAGAACTTGCCGCGCCCGGCGACGCCGAGCGTCTCCGCCATGGTGACCTGCACGCTGGCGACGTAGTTGCGGTTCCACACCGGCTCGAGGAAGGAGTTGGCGAAGCGGAAGAACAACAGGTTCTGCACCGCTTCCTTGCCGAGGTAATGGTCGATGCGGAAGATGCTCGACTCGGCAAAATGCCGGTGCAGGATCTGATTGAGCTCGCGCGCGCTCGCGAGGTTGTGGCCGAACGGCTTCTCCACCACGATGCGCGCGCCCTCGGCGCTCTTCGACTGGCTCAGGTGGTCGATCACCACCGGGAACATGCTCGGCGGAATTGCCAGATAATGCAGCGGCCGCTGCGCGCTGCCGAGCGCCTTGCGCAACGCATCGAAGGTGCTGCGCTCGTTGTAGTCGCCATCGACGTAGCGCAGCAGCCCGGTGAGCTGCGCCACCGCCGCCGGGTCCGCATCCTTGACGAACGCCTTGAGGCTTTCCTGTACCCGCTTGATGAGCCATTGCACGTCGCACCCCTGGCGCGCGACGCCGATCACCGGGATGGTGAGCAGGCCGCGCCGCACCAGGTGATAGAGCGCGGGATAGATCTTGCGGTAACACAAGTCACCGGTGGCGCCGAACAGCACCATCGCGTCGCAGTCACGCCGTTCCATGCGAGTCTCCTTGCCTCAATTGCGCGCGCCGCCGCTCACGGCGAGCGTTCGACGTGACCCCCGAAGCCGAGCCGCATCGCCGACAACACCTTATTGGCGAACTCATCCCGACCGCGCGACTGAAAGCGGTCGTAGAGCGCCGCGCTCAGCACGTGTGCGGGCACGCCGACGTCGATCGCCGCCTCGACCGTCCAGCGGCCCTCGCCGGAATCGGCCACGTGACCGGCGAATTTCTCCAGCCGGCCGTCCTGGGCGAGCGCCGCCGCGGTGAGATCGAGCAGACGTGAGGCGATGATGCTGCCGTGGCGCCACACCTCGGCGATCGCGCCGATGTCGAACTCATACTGATAGAAGCGCGCATCCGCCAGCGGTGCGGTCTCCGCATCGGCAGCCGCCGCGGTGCGGCCGGCATCGGCGTGCGCGAGGATGTTGAGGCCCTCGGCGTAGGCGGCCATCAGCCCGTACTCGATGCCGTTGTGCACCATCTTGACGAAGTGGCCAGCGCCGGACGGGCCACAGTGCAGGAAGCCGAGCGCCGCCGCGGCGTGGCTGGCCGCAGTGTTGCCGCCGCCAGCGGGCATCTTGCCACCGGGCGCGAGCGTCGCCAGTGCCGGCTCCACCTGCGCCACCGCCGCGCGCTCACCGCCGATCATGAGACAGTAACCCTGCTCGAAGCCGAGCACGCCGCCGCTGGTGCCGACATCCAGATAGCGGATGCCAGAAGCCTTCAGCTCATCGGCGCGGCGGATGTCATCGCGGTAGTTGGAGTTGCCACCGTCGATCAGCACATCGCCGGCGGCGAGCAGTGGCTTGAGCTCGCCCAGCACGCTGTCGACGATCGCCGCCGGCACCATGATCCACAGCGCGCGCGGCGCCGGCAGTGCCTGCACCAGTTCGGCGAGGCTCGCGGCCGGCTGCGCTCCATAGCCCTTGGCCGCGGCGACCGCTTCGGCCGAGCGGTCGTAGGCCACACACTGATGGCCGCCCTGCTGCAGGCGCCGCACCATGTTGGCGCCCATCCGTCCCAGTCCGATCATGCCGATGCGCATCGTGGCTTCCTCCGTAATCGGCTAAGGCGCGCTAGTGGGGGACGCGCCGGATCTGTGCTCCGAGCTGCGCCAGCTTCTCCTCGATCGCCTCGTAGCCGCGATCGATGTGATAGATACGCTCGACGTCGGTGCGTCCCTCGGCCACCAGGCCTGCCAGCACCAGGCTGGCCGAAGCGCGCAGGTCCGTCGCCATCACCGGCGCGGCGGTCAGCTTGTGCACGCCGTGGATAATGGCGGTGTTGCCTTCCAGGCGGATCTCCGCCCCCAGGCGCCGCATCTCCAGCATGTGCATGAAGCGGTTCTCGAAGATGGTCTCGGTAATCGTGCCGACGCCCTCGGACACGGTGTTGAGCGCTGCGAACTGCGCCTGCATGTCGGTCGGGAACGCCGGGTAGGGTGCGGTGCGCACGTCGACGGCTTTCAACTTGCGCCCGCGCATCTCCACCTCGACCCAGTTGTCGCCGCTGCTGACCTGCGCGCCCGCCTCCTGCAGCTTGGCGAGCACCGCGTCGAGATGGTCGGGACGCGTGTTCTTGATGCGCACGTGGCCGCGGGTGATGGCGCCGGCGACCAGGTAGGTGCCGCTTTCGATACGGTCGGGTAACACCTCGTAGGTGGTACCACGCAGTCTTTGCACTCCCGTGACCACGATCTTGTCGGTGCCGGCGCCCTGGATGCGCGCGCCCATCGCGATGAGGAAGTTGGCGAGGTCCACCACCTCGGGCTCGCGCGCTGCGTTCTCGATCACCGTCTCGCCATCGGCGAGCGTCGCGGCCATCATCAGGTTCTCGGTGCCGGTCACGGTGACGGTCTCCAGCACCAGGCGCGCGCCCTTCAGGCGCTTGGCGCGCGCGCGGATGTAGCCGCCCTCGATAGTGATGTCGGCGCCCATCGCCTGCAGGCCCGCCACGTGAATGTTCACCGGCCGCGCGCCGATCGCACAGCCTCCCGGCAGCGACACATCCGCACGCCCGAAGCGTGCCACCAGCGGCCCGAGCACCAGGATGGACGCCCGCATGGTCTTGACCAGCTCGTAGGGCGCGAAGCACTCCTTCACCGTGGAGGCATCCACCTCGATGCGCATGCGCTCATCGATGGTGACAGTCGCACCCATGCGCCCGAGCAGCTCGACGGTGGTGGTGACGTCCTTGAGGTGCGGCACGTTGGCGACCACCACCGGGTCGTCCGCCAACAGCGCGCCGGCGAGTATCGGCAGGGTGGCGTTCTTGGCGCCGGAGATGCGCACCTCGCCCTCGAGGGGCACGCCGCCCTGGATCTGCAGCTTGTCCACGCTACGCCTGAGCCGACTCTTCGGGAGTCAGCGCCTCGATCGACATGGCGTGGATCTCGCGCCCCATCAGCTCGCCGAGCGTGCGATAGATGAGCTGATGGCGCTGCAGCGCACGCTTGCCGCTGAACTCGCGCGCCACCACGCGCGCGCTGAAATGGGTGCGATCCTCCGAGGCAACGTGCACCTCGGCGCCGGGAAGTCCGGCGCGGATCAGCCGGGCAACTGCTTCGGGGTCCATGGGAGCGATATTACATGGGCGGCCCGCGCGCGCGCCTATAATGAGCTGTATGGATTTGCACCCGGCAGCAAGTGCTGCGCAGGTTGATGAGCAGGCGCTCCTGGCCACGGCGCGGCGCGCGCTGACGCTGGAGGCGCGCGCCCTGGAGGCGCTGGTACCGCGGCTCGGAGCGGCCTTCGCGCACGCCTGCCGCATCTGTCTGGAATGTCGCGGCCGCGTGGTCGTGACCGGCATGGGCAAGTCAGGCCACATCGCCGGCAAGATCGCCGCCACGCTCGCCAGCACCGGCACGCCCGCCTTCTTCCTGCATCCGGCCGAGGCCGGTCACGGCGACCTCGGCATGATCACGCGCCAGGACGCGGTGCTGGCACTGTCCAACTCAGGCGAGACGCCGGAGCTCGTGCTGCTGCTGCCGCAGCTGAAGCGCCTGGCAGTGCCACTGATTGTCATGAGCGGTAACGCCGAGTCGACACTGGCGCGCGCCGCCAGTGTGACGCTGGACGTTGCCGTCGCCGAGGAAGCCTGTCCGCTCAATCTCGCGCCGACCGCCAGCACCACCGCCACCCTCGCCATGGGTGATGCGCTCGCGGTGGCGGTGCTGGAAGCGCGCGGTTTCACCCGCGCCGACTTCGCGCGCTCGCATCCGGGCGGCGCGCTCGGTCGGCGCCTGCTGCTGCACGTGGACGATCTGATGCGCAGCGGCGAGGCGCTGCCGCGCGTGGCAGCAGATGCGCCGCTCTCGGCCGGGGTGCTGGAAATGTCCCGCAAGGGTCTCGGCATGACGGTGGTGGTGGATGCTGAGGAGCGCATCCTCGGCGTGTTCACCGACGGTGATCTGCGGCGCGCGCTCGGCGCGCAGCTCGACGTGCACAGCACACTCATGCGCACCGTCATGAATTCGCCCGGCAAGCGCATCGGACCGCGCGAGCTGGCCGCCGCGGCGGTGCACCTCATGGAGGTTCACCGCATCACCGCCCTGCCGGTGGAGGATGCCAATGGGCGCCTGGTGGGCGCACTCAACGTGCACGATCTGATGCGCGCCGGCGTCGTGTGAGGCGCGCGCGCGTGGCGCCGATCCGGCTGCTGGTGCTCGACGTTGATGGCGTGCTGACCGACGGGCGCCTGTACTTCGGCGCGCGCGGTGAGGCACTCAAGGTGTTCGACGTCAGGGACGGCCTCGGTATCGTGCAACTGCTGCGTGCCGGTGTCGCGGTCGCGGTGATTTCCGGGCGGCGCTCGCCGATGGTGAGCGCACGCTGCCGCGAGCTCGGTGTCAGCCATGTGTATCAGGGGGTCACCGACAAGCTCGCGGTGCTGCAGCGGCTGTGCGCACAGCTGCGGCTGACACCGGCCGCCTGTGCCTGCGTCGGCGATGATCTGCCGGATGTGCCGCTGATGCGCATCGCCGGCCTCGCCTACGCGGTGCGTGATGCGCACGCGCAGGTGCGCCGCGCCGCCGACCGCGTGACGCGCCTGCCGGGCGGCCGCGGTGCGGTACGCGAGGTGTGCGATCAGCTGCTGGCGCGCCGCGCCCGCGCAGCGACCCGGCGATGATTTATCGCCTGGTGGCGCTGCTCGCGCTCACCGCGCTCGTGGTCGGCGTGGTGATCCTCTCGGGTCCGGCGCGCGAGGGCAGCGCGGTTGTGGTCAGCGGCCCCACGCACGACCCCGGTTACTCCGCGGTCAAGGCACGTCTGGTGCAGACCGGCACCGATGGCCAGCCGCTCTACACCCTCGACGCCGCGACGATCCAGCAGCTGCCCAACAACGGCCTGGTGGAACTCGAGCAGGTGCAGCTGGGCTTTCGCGACGCCAGCGGCAATCAGTGGACCGCACGCGCCGCCCACGGCGAACTCGCGCAGAACAGCGGCGTGGTGCAGCTCTCCGGTGACGTGCATGTCTTCGGGCTGCTGCCGGGAACGAACGATCCGGCACAGATCATCAGCGAGCACCTCGCCTACGACACCAACACCGAGATCGTCTCGACGCGCGATCCGGTCACGCTGGTGATGTCGGGTCGCGAGCTGAACGCCACGGGCCTCACTGCCAGCTTGAAGGAGCGTCACCTGCGGCTAGAATCGGCGGTCCATGGCACGTATCGCCCCTAAGGTTCTGCTGCTGCTCGCCTGCGCGGGCGCCGCCGCGGTCGTGGCGGCGCCGCCTGCCAAGACGCCGGCCACGCCGCTCTCGCCGCTCGGCGACGCGCCGATCGTGGTCGATGCGGCCTCGAGCGAAGCGGACCTCAACAAGGGCACCGGCTCGTTCAAGGCGATCACCATTACCCAGGGGGGCGTGAAGCTCACGGCCGACAGCGCCCACGGCAGCTACCCGGTGGATTTCAAAAACAGTCACTGGACCTTCGAGGGCCACGTGCACATCGAGGACAGCGACCGGCACGGCAGCCTGCGCGCCGATGAGGCGGTGGTGAACTTCAGGAACGGGCGCATCGAGCACGCCACCGTGACCGGCAAGCCCGCCGAGTTCGAGCAGCAGCGGTCCGAATCGCACCAGCTCGCCCGCGGCCACGCCCAGCAGATCGAATACGACATCAACGATGGCAGCGTGCGTCTGTCCGATGACGCCTGGCTGTCGGACGGCCAGAACGAGATTTCCGGGCCGCTGCTGGTCTACAACATCAACGCGCAGAAGGTGCAGGCGGCGACTGCCCCGGGAGCCGACCAGCGCGTGCACATCGTCATTACCCCGCAGGGCACGTCCACCAAGACCGCCCCGGTGCAGCCGCAGACCAACACCCCGCCATGACGGTACTCAAAGCCACGGGCCTGGCCAAAAGCTATAAATCGCGCCAGGTCGTGCGGGAGCTGTCGCTCGAGCTGGCCAGCGGTGAGGTCGTCGGGCTGCTCGGTCCAAACGGCGCCGGCAAGACCACCGCCTTCTACATGATCGTCGGACTGGTGCCCTGCGATGCCGGGCGCATCGTGCTCGGCGACATCGACCTGACACTGCTGCCGATGCACCGGCGCGCGCGCCTGGGTCTCGGCTATCTGCCGCAGGAGGCGTCGGTGTTCCGCAAGCTCTCGGTGGCAGACAACATCATGGCGATACTGGAGACGCGCGACCTGGAGCGTGCCGCGCGCGAGCACCGCCTCGAACAGCTGCTGGAGGAGCTGCGCATCGGCCACGTGCGCCGCAGCCTGGGCTACGCCCTCTCGGGCGGCGAGCGGCGCCGGGTCGAGATTGCCCGCGCCTTGGCCGCCGAACCGCGCTTCATGTTGCTGGACGAGCCCTTCGCCGGCGTCGATCCGCTCTCGGTGCTGGACATCCAGCGCATCATTCGCGAACTCACTCAGCGCGGCATCGGCGTGCTGATCACTGACCATAATGTGCGCGAGACACTCGGGGTGTGCGCACGGGCGTACATCGTCAATCAGGGCACCGTCATCGCGGCCGGGACTGCGGAAGAAGTCCTTGCCAACCCCCAAGTCCGTGAGGTGTACTTGGGGCAGTCGTTCCGGCTCTGAAGCCCCGGGTAAAGAGAAGCCTAATACGTTGTTTTTCAGATAGTTAGGATCGGATTTGGAAGGCTGTCTCCAGCCTCCCGCCACGCGCCATGCTCAAACCCTCTCTGCAGCTGAAGCTGGGTCAACAACTGACCATGACCCCGCAGCTGCAGCAGGCCATCCGGCTCCTGCAGCTGCCGGCGCTGGAGCTGCAGGCGCACATCCGCGAACTGCTCGAGACGAACGTGATGCTCGAGCCCACGGAGGAAGCCGAGGCCACTGGCACCTTCGAGGCAGTCACCGCCGCTGAGCAGCCCAAGGCCGCCGAGGCCACCCGGGAGAGCACCGTAGAGGTCCTGGACGAGGGCTGGGGGGAGCAGAGCGTCGGGGCTGCCGAGACCCCCTGGAGCGGTGACGACGATGAGCGCCAGCAGGAATACGCCGACGCCACCGGGCAGTCGCTGCAGGATCACCTGCTCTGGCAGCTCGAACTGGTGAGCCTCGCCCCGCGTGAACTGGCCATTGCGCGCGCCATCGTCGATGCCATCAGCGACGACGGTTATCTCACCGAGGGACCCGAGGAGATCAGCCGCACCCTGCGGCCGGAGCTCGAGTGCTCCGCCGAGGAGATCACCCTGGTTCTCGCCCTGGTGCAGGCCCTGGATCCGGCCGGGGTCGGCGCCCGCTCGGTGGGCGAGTGCATCGAGCTGCAGCTGCGCCAGCTCGACCCCTCGACCCCGGGGTTCGCCACGGCGATCGAGATCGCCCGCCACCACCTGAGTCTGGTCGCCGAGCGCGAACTGTCGCTGCTGCGCCGCGAGCTGCATGCGACCGAGGAGGAAATCGCGAGCGCACTGGCGCTGGTGCGTTCGTGCCACCCGCGGCCGGGCGCCACGGTGAGCGCGGGCAGCGCCGAGTACGTCGTTCCGGATGTTTTTGTGCGCCGCACCGACCACGGCTGGGGCGTGGAGATCAATCCGGCCACCCTCCCCAAGGTCCGCCTCAACCAGAGCTACGCGAGCCTCATCGGCCGCAACGCCAGCCATGCCACCATGCGCGCTCAGCTGCAGGAGGCCCGTTGGCTGCTGAAGAGCCTCGAGATCCGCCACGACACGCTCATCAAGGTGGCCCGCTCCATCGTCGAGCGCCAGACGGCGTTCCTCGAGCACGGCGAGGAGCACATGCGCCCCATGATCCTCAAGGACATCGCCGAAGCGGTCACCATGCACGAATCCACGATCTCGCGCGTGACCTCGGGCAAATACATGCACACCCCGCGCGGGGTGTTCGAGCTGCGCTACTTCTTTTCCAGCCAGGTCGAGGGCGCCGACGGCTCGGGCACCTCCTCGACCGCGATCCGCGCCAAGATCCGCAAGCTCGTCAAGGACGAGGATGCCGACGCCCCCTTAAGCGACGGACGCATCGCGGAGCTGTTGTCCGCGGAAGGCATCCCGGTCGCGCGCCGCACCGTGGCCAAGTACCGCGAGGCGATGGGAATTGCCGCCTCCAACGAGCGCCGGCGCGCCGGACTGAAACAGATATGACATGAAACCTTAAGGTCGAAGACACCAACAAGGAGACGGCGTATGCAGCTCAACGTCACCGGTCACCATGTCGAGGTCACGCGCGCACTGCGCGGCTATGTGGAAAAGAAGCTCGAACGGATAGGGAGACACTTTGACCAGGTCATCGACGTGCACTGCGTGCTGACGGTAGAGAAGCTGCGTCAGAAGGCCGAAGCCACCCTGCACGTGAGCGGCAACGCCATCCATGCGGATGCCACCGAGGCGGACATGTACGCCGCCATCGACCTGCTCGCCGACAAACTCGATCGCTGCATCAAGAAGCACAAGGAAAAACGCGGCGACCACCATGCCGCTGCGGTACGCGCGTTGCGCTTGTAATCGCGTGTAAGCGGCGCGCGCCCGCCGGCCGCGCTGCACTTGCAGCCGCGGCGCGACTGGATAACCATTGGCGTCGTGCGCATCATCGTCCTGAGCGGGCTTTCCGGGTCCGGCAAGAGCGTGGCATTGCACATGCTCGAGGACCTCGGGTTTTACTGCATCGATAACATCCCGGCGGCGCTGCTCAAGCCGTTCGTCTCCTACACGGTGCGCAGCCCCGAGGCCACCTACGAACGCACCGCCATCGGACTCGATGCACGCAACACCGCCGCCGAGGTCGCCAGCGTCCCGCAGCTGATCGACGAGTTGAAGCGCAGCGGACTGCAAATCGAGGTGCTGTTCCTGGTGGCGGCCGAGGACGAACTGCTGCGCCGCTTCGCCGAGACGCGCCGCAAGCACCCGATGAGCCGCGCCGGGGTCGACCTGCGCGAGGCCATGGCGGTGGAGCGCGCATTGCTGGAACCGATCGCCTCGGTCGCCGACCTGCTGATCGACACTTCGCGCCTGTCGGTGCACGCGCTGCGCGACATCATCCACAAGCGCGTCGAGCAGCGCATCGCCGGCCACCTGTCGATCACCTTCGAGTCTTTCGGTTTCAAGCGCGGCATTCCCGCCGATGCCGACTTCGTCTTCGATGCGCGCGCGCTGCCCAACCCGTACTGGGAGCCGGGGCTGCGCAACCTCACCGGCCGCGACGCGGAAGTGGCGCGCTTCCTCGAAACGCAGACCAACGTCGCTGCGCTCATCGCCGACATTGCGCGCTTCGTGCGCGGGCGCGTCCCCGAGTACCAGGCGAGCAATCGCGGCTACCTGACGGTGGCAGTCGGCTGCACCGGCGGCCAGCACCGCTCGGTATACATCGTCGACCGGCTGGCCGACCTGTTCGCCGCCGAGTACGGCAACGTCACCGCGCGCCACAGCGGCCTGCCGGGCGCCAAACTGTTCCAGCCGCCACCGCGCGCTAGCGCCGGCGCCTGAGGCCTCAGGTCGCCTGCGCGACCCCGGCCGCGGTCATCACCTGCGGCAGCTTCTCCCCGCCCATGAACGCGAGCAGCGCGCCGCGGGCCTCCATGGCGTCGCGGTAGCCGAGCTCGATGAGTGCGCGGGTGTAACCCGCCTCGAATGTGAGGTAGCTCGCCAGCTGGAAGCCGGAGGCATCGCGCCCGCCGATCACGCGCAGCAGGGCCTTCAGCCCGGGCGGCATTTCGGCGGCATGCTGCGCGGCGATCTCGCGCGGATCGACGCTCGGCGCCAGCATCAGCGTTTCGATCTGGCGCTCGCCGCGCGCCGCCTGCGGGGCGCTGTGCACCAGTTCGTTGATGCGCTCGAGCTGCTCGAGGTCGCCGTAGATCTGGTCGGTGAACAGGGTGTCGAGCATGTAGCCGAAGATCTCACCCGGCGTCGGCATGACCGCCTGCAGACGGTTAATGGTGACACCGGCAGCGCGGCGTGCGCGCACGCCGATGACCAGCACGCGATCGGCGCCGAGGTGAATCGCCGGGCTCAACGGATGCAGCTGGCGCATGGCGCCGTCACCGAAGTAGTCACCGGCGATCTGCATCGGCGGGAACAACAGCGGAATGGCAACGCTCGCCATCAGATGATCCAGCGTCAGCTCGGTGCGGCGCCCGATGCGCTGCACGCGCGACCAGTCGCGGATCGAGTCGAGGCCGTCATAGAAGGCCACTGACTGACCGCTGCTGTAGCTGGTGGAGCAGAGCGCGAACGCGCGCAGGTGTCCGCGCGTGATGCTGCGGCGGATGCCGGCGCAGTCGACGTGCACCGACAACAACTCGCGCAGCGGTGTGTTGTCGAGCATCGAGCGCGGCGGCGACAGCACCATGCCGCCGGAGATCAGCGCCAGCACCCAGTGCGCGCCGGCGCGCAGCATGTGCGGCGTGTCCACGTGGAACACCTGATCGGAGCGGAAGTTGGCCCAGACGCGTTCGAGTCCCGCCACCGCGCGCCGCCAGTGGTGCGCCTCCGCGGCCAGCACGCTCGCGGCGACCGCACCGGCCGAAGTGCCGACGATGATCTGGAACGGGTTACGGGCGCGCGGCAGCAGCTCCGCCAGCGCCAGCAGCACGCCGACCTGATAGGCCGAACGCGAGCCGCCGCCGGTCAACACCAGACCGACGCACGGGCGGTGATCCGCGCGGCTGGCAGTTTCGGCGAGGCCGTCCATCGTTGCGTGCACTGCTGCCTATTATGAAACCCGGGGCGGCGGCTCCTGTGTGACGGAAGTCGCGGCAATTCCCGCAGGCGGTGCCGCCGGCGCGCCGAACGGGCGCCGCAGCTCACCGATAGCCAGATCAAGCCCGGCGAGGCTGAGCGGAAACATGCGCTCGGCGAGCAGCTCGCGCGTGATGCGCACCGAGGGCGTGTAGTCCCAGCGCGAGTGCTCCTCGGGATTGAGCCACACCAGACGCGGGAAGTGTGCACACAGACGCTGCAGCCAGAGCGCGCCCGCCTCCTTGTTCCAGTGCTCGATGCTGCCGCCCGGCTGCGTGATCTCGTACGGGCTCATGGTGGCATCGCCCACCAGGATGGCGCGGTAATCGCGCCCGTAGGTGCGCAGTACCTGCTCCGTGGGGGTGAGCGCCTCGGCGCGCCGCCGGTTGTCTTTCCACAGGTTCTCGTAGATGAAGTTGTGGAAGTAGAAATGCTCGAGGTGCTTGAACTCGCTGCGCGCCGCGGAGAACAGCTCCTCGCACACGCGCACGTGATCATCCATCGAGCCGCCGACGTCCAACAGCAGCAGCACCTTGACCGCGTTGTGCCGCTCCGGCACCAGCTTAAGATCCAGCAGACCGCCGTTGCGCGCGGTGGCGTCGATGGTGCCGTCGAGGTCGAGCTGATCGGCGGCGCCTTCGCGCGCGAACTTACGCAGCTTGCGCAGTGCGAGCTTGAGGTTGCGCGTACCGAGTTCGACGCTATCGTCGAAGTTGCGGTACTCGCGCGCCTCCCAGACCTTGAGCGCGCGCCGCTGACGCGCGCCATGCTGGCCGATGCGGATGCCCTGCGGGTTAAAGCCGCCGGAGCCAAACGGCGAGCTGCCATTGGTGCCGATCCACTTGTTGCCGCCCTCGTGGCGCTGCTGTTGCTCGGCCAGGCGCCGCCGCAACGTCTCGAGCAGTGCGTCCCAGCCGCCCAGCGCCTCGATGCCGCGCTGCTCCTCCGCCGAGAACACTCGCCGGCCGACGCCCTGCAGCCATTCAGCCGGCAGCTGCCCCAGCAGCTGCGCGAACACCTGCTCCGCACCCTGGAAAATCTCGGCAAACACCCGGTCATAGCGGTCGTAGTGGCGCTCGTCCTTCACCAGGCAGGCACGCGCCAGGTAGTAGAAGTCCTGCGCGGAGAGATGCGCCACCCGTGCCTCAAGCGCGGCCAGCAGCGCCAGAAACTCGGTGAGCGACACCGGCACGGAGGCGGCGCGCAGCGCAAAGAAGAACTGCACCAGCACGATGCTGTCCTAGCGCGCGCGGCGATGCATGAACACCAGCTGCTCGAACAGGTGCACGTCCTGCTCGTTCTTGAGCAGCGCGCCGTGCAGGACCGGTATCAGCTTCTTGCCGTCGCCGCGCAGCGCTTCCGGCGGGATGTCCTCGGCGACCAGCAGCTTGATCCAGTCGAGCAGCTCCGAGGTCGAGGGCTTCTTCTTCAAACCGGGCGTGGCGCGCACCTCGAAGAACGCGCCGAGCGCCTCCGCCAGCAGCTCCTGCTTGAGGTGCGGGTAGTGCACCGCGACGATGGCGCGCATGGTGGCTTCGTCGGGAAAGCGGATGTAGTGGAAGAAGCAGCGCCGCAGGAAGGCATCCGGCAGCTCCTTCTCGTTGTTGCTGGTGATGATGATGATGGGGCGGTGGCGCGCGCGCACCAGCTCGCGTGTCTCGTAGACGTAGAACTCCATGCGGTCGAGTTCACGCAGCAGGTCGTTGGGAAACTCGATGTCAGCCTTGTCGATCTCATCGATCAACAGCACCGGCTGCAGCGGTGACTCGAACGCCTCCCACAGACGCCCCTTGAGGATGTAGTTGCCGATGTCGTGCACGCGCTGATCGCCGAGCTGCGAATCGCGCAGCCGCGAGACCGCGTCGTATTCGTACAGTCCCTGCTGCGCCTTGCTGGTGGACTTGATGTGCCATTCGTACAGCGGCCGCTCGAGCGCGCGGGCGATCTCCTGCGCCAGTTGTGTCTTGCCAGTACCTGGCTCGCCCTTGATGAGCAGCGGCCGGGCGAGCGTGACCGCGGCGTTGACCGCCATGGTGAGATCGTCGGTGGCGACGTACTGAGCGGTGCCGGTGAAGCGCGTGTTGCTCATAGACGCTCAGTCTAACCGCGAAGAACCACGGGCCGCCGCACATGACAGCGGCGTAACACAGCTCAGGGTGCGAGCGTCAGCGTGTGCTCGCTCGGCCCGGGCAGGAACGGCAGCGGCGCACCGCGCGCCCAGCCGAGAAAGCCCGCACGGTAATAGGGCGACAGCGGGTGGCCGCTCTGCCCGCCCGGGATGGTGAGATAGCCTTGGTCCTCGTGTCCCGGGGAGACCGCGAAGCGCTCCGACTGGCCGAGCGTGCCGTCCTGCACGCGCGGCATGTCGTGATCACCCGGCAGCTCGAGCGTCGGCATGTCGAGAAAGCGCGCCAGCGCCGGCAGCGCACGCGACAGCGGATGGCGGATGCGCACCGTGTTGTGGCTGCCCCAGGTGCAATTCGCCAGCTGCGGACAGCTGCGCGCAAGCTCGGTGAGTGTTTCGTCCACCTGTTGGCGCAGGAACGCGGGCCAGCTGGGATAGCGCTTCGCCAACAAATGCAGCGGCTGCTCACTTACCAGCGTCCATAGCGGTCCCTCGAATTGCGCCGGCGCCCAGCTGTTCTCGTCCTGCGGGACGTTCACTGCCTCGAGCAGCATGCTCCACACCGCCTGCAGCGTGCGGTCGTGGTAGGCGCGCACCAGGCGGTAGCCGACCGAATCGACCTGCGCGGCGGGCTGCCAGCTAGCGATCAGCTGGCGAAACTGCGCGCGCTGCGGCTGGCCCTGCAGGCTCGGCGCATCCAGCAACCCCAACAGCAGTGTGCGCCAGCGCGCGAGGAACAGCGCGCGGTCATCCAGCTGGATGCGCAACATGTCGGCGGGCGTCGCGCCGCCCTTGAGGGCCAGCAGGCTGTCGCGGATCTGAGCGGCGCGGGCGCCGAGATCGTACTCGGCGCCGAGCGCGGCGACGTCCGCGCCGATGAGCTCGAGCTGCCGCGCATCGGTGGCGACGCGCGCGTTGGCCGTCCACAGGCGGCCGAGCGGCGGATCGACGATGCGCGGATGATCGCTGCTGGTGGTCCAGGGCGGCCCGTGCAGCGCACGCTCGGCACCGGTGTCCTCGGGAATGCGTCCGAAGATGCTCCAGGCGATATGGCCGTCGGCATCCCCGAGCACCACGTTCTGGTGCGGAATGCCGATCTCGGGTGCGAGCTCGAGTGCCTCACTGACCGAGCGCGCCCGTTCCAGCCGCACCAGATTCAGGTTGGTGGCCGCGGGCAGCTGGGCGAGCCAGGCGCCGAACCAGCAGGTGGCGAGCGCCGGGTCGAGCTGCAGCAATACGCCTTCGGCGGCGGTGCGCACCTCGAGCGAGACGGGCGGCTCACCCTTCACCTGAATCAGCTCGTGTGCGACGGCGAGCGCCAGCGGTCCCTGTGGGGTCACCAGCTCGTGCGTCGGGGTCTCGACGCACGGCAGCGGCGTGACGCTCAGCCAGCTGCCGTAGCTGTTGGTGAAACCCCAGGCGAGATGGCCGTTGGAGCCGGCGACCATAAAGGGCGCGCCCGGCAGCATGACGCCATTCAGGTCGAGGGGCGCTTCGGTGGCCGAGTCGGTCACCTTAAGACGCGCGTGATACCACACCGGCGGTACCCGCTGACCCAGATGCATGTCGTTGGCGATGAGCGCGCTGCCGGTGGCCGTGAGCGTGCCGGCCACCGCCCAGCTGTTGCTGCCGACCGCGGGCGGCGCGTGCGCAGGCACCACCGACGCCGCCGCCGCATCACGCACGTTCAGCACGCTGGCCTCGGGCACGGGTGCACCCGACAGGGCACTCGGTGGCGCGGCATCCGGGGCATCCCAGGAGGTGCCGGCGGGATACAGGAACCCGAGCACACACTTCCAGCCGCCGGCGCAGGCCGGACCGCCGAGGCGCGCGTTGATCTCGCGCCGCAGGATCTCGCGCCGCAGACCGTTCGCCTGCAGGTCCCACCACATCGAATAGACCGTGAGCACCGAATCCTCGGCCAGCCACGGCGCGGGCTTCTCGCGCAGCAGCCAGTACTCCCACGGGCGGCTGCCGAGGTGCGCCAGTCCTGCGTTGACGCCGCGGGCGTAGGCCTCGAGCAGCGCGCGCTGCTCGGCGGGCGCTGACTCGAGCACCGCGCGCGCTACGGTGCGGAAGCCGAACAGGCGCGTCTTCTGGTCCTCCGGCACGGCCACCCTGCCGAACAGCTCGGCGAGCTCGCCGCCGGCGAGCCGCCGCTCCAGGTCCATCTCGAAGAAGCGGTCCTGGGCATGCACGAAGCCGGTGGCGAAGGCGAGATCGCTGCGGCTGTGCGCCACCAGCGTGGGCACGCCGCGTGCGTCGCGGCTGATCGTCACCGGCGCGCCGAGGCCGGCGGTGGTCAGCGTACCTTCGAGCTGCGGCAGCGATGCCCGCAGCAGCAGGTAGCCGCCGAGCACGGCGAGGACCAGCAGCAGCAGCAGCGCGGCGCCGCAGTAGCTCAGCTTGCGCATGGCACCCGCGCTTTCAGTCGAGCGTGACTTTGAGGATCTGCATGGAGTTGGTGCCGCCGGTGACCCCGGAAAGCTCACCCTTGGTGAGAATCACCAGATCGCGCTTCTTTACCAGCTGCAGCTCGAGCAGCCGGGTGAACAGCGCCCGGTAGAGGTCCTCGGTGGAGCTGCCCTCGCCGCTGAAGTCGAAGATCACCGGGTACACGCCGCGATAGAGTGTCACGCGCCGGCGCGTCGCCTCGTGGCGCGTGAACGCGTACACCGGGATGTCGGCGCGGATGCGCGACATCCACAGCGGCGTCGCGCCGCTCTCCGTCAGCGCGACGATGGCGCGCACCTTCATGTGGTTGGCCGTGTACATCACGGCCATGGCGATCGCTTCCTCGCTGCCCTTGAACTGGCTTTCGTTGGCGCGCTGCCGAGTACGCGGGTGGGTGAGCTGATACTTCTCCGCGCCCACGATCACCTGCGCCATCGCCTCCACTGCCCGCACCGGGTAGCGCCCGGTCGCGGTCTCCGCCGACAGCATGACCGCGTCGGTCCCGTCCATGACCGCGTTGGCGACGTCGCTCACCTCGGCACGCGTCGGCACCGGATTCTGGATCATCGACTCCATCATCTGCGTGGCGGTGATCACCACCTTATTGCGGGTGCGCGTCTCGTGAATGATGGTCTTCTGCAGACCGGTGAGCTCGGCGTAACCCATCTCCACGCCGAGGTCGCCGCGCGCCACCATGATGACGTCGGCGGCATCGATGATCTCGGTGAGATTGGTGACCGCCTCGTGGCGCTCGATCTTCGCCACCAGGCGGCCGTCGCCGCCCGCGGCGCGCAGCAGATTGCGCGCCTGCTGGATGTCAGCCGCCTCGCGTGCGAACGACACCGACACGTAATCGACGCCCTCGGCGGCGGCGAAGCGGATGTCTTCGCGGTCGCGCTCGGAGAGCGCGGGAGCGGAAATGCCGCCGCCCTGGCGGTTGAGTCCCTTGCGGTCGGACAGCTCACCGCCGACGCGTACCTTGGTCTCGATGCGCGTGCCGGCCACCCGCAGCACGTCCAGCACGATCTGCCCGTCGGCGAGCAGCAGCGTATCGCCGGCGGCAACGTCCTGCGGCAGGTTCTGGTAGGCGACGCCGACGTGCGTGGCATCGCCGCCCTTGGGATCGAGCGCGGTATCGAGCGTAAACGGGGCGCCCTCGGACAGCTGCACGCGGCCGTCGCGAAAACCCTCGATGCGGATCTTGGGGCCGCCCAGATCGAGCAGTACGCCAATGCACTTGTCGGCACGCCGCGCCGCCTCGCGCACCAGCGTCAGGCGCCGGCGGCGGTCGTCGACGCTGCCGTGGGAGGCATTGAGGCGCACCACATCGAGACCGGCCTGCATCATCTGCGTCAGCACCTCGAGATCGTCGGTCGCCGGCCCGACGGTGGCGACGATCTTCGCGCGCCGCAGCAGCGCCTGCGCTGCGCGCTCAGCCACGGGCACGCTGCTCGAGCACGGCCACCGCCGGCAGGGTCTTGCCCTCGACGAACTCGAGGAAGGCGCCGCCGCCGGTGGAGATATAAGACATGCCGTCCTCGACCCCGTACTTCTCAATGGCCGCGAGCGTATCGCCGCCGCCGGCGAGTGAAAACGCCTTGCTGCGCGCGATGGCGTGGGCGATGGCACGCGTGCCCTCACCGAATTGCTCGAACTCGAACACGCCCACCGGGCCGTTCCAGATGATGGTGCCGGCGGCCTGCAGCTGCGCGCTGTAGCGGTCGGCGCTGTCCGGGCCGATGTCGAGGATCATCTCGTCGCGCCGTACCTCGCCGACCGGACGCACGTCGGCGTGCGCAGTGGCGGCGAACTCGCGCCCGACCACCACATCGGTCGGCAGCGGAATCTGCGCGCCGCGCGCGCGCGCCTTGTCCATCAGCCGCCGCGCCACGTCCAGCATCTCGGTCTCGCATAGCGACTTGCCGACGTCGACGCCGGTCGCGGCGAGAAAGGTGTTGGCGATGCCGCCGCCGACGATCAGCTGGTCGACCCTCTCCAGCAGCGCCTCGAGCACCGTGAGCTTGGTGGAGACCTTCGAGCCTCCGACGATCGCCAGCAGCGGTCGCGCCGGCTGCTGCAGCGCGCGCTCCAGCGCCTCGAGCTCGCCGACCAGCAGCGGACCGGCACAGGCGATGGGGGCATAGCGCGCCACGCCGTGAGTGCTGGCCTCGGCGCGGTGCGCGGTGCCAAATGCGTCCATGACGAACACGTCGCACAGCGCCGCCATGCGCCGCGCGAGCTGCTCGTCATCCTGCTTCTCGCCCTTGAGGAAGCGCACGTTCTCGCACAGCACTGCACTGCCGGGCGGACAGTCGACCCCGTCGATCCAGTCCTTGCGCAGCGCCACCGGCTTGCCGAGCAGCTCCGACAGCCGGGTGGCGACCGGCGCCAGGCTCAGCGCCGGATCGGCCGCACCTTCCTTGGGGCGGCCGAGGTGCGACAACACGAATACGCGCGCGTGCTGGTCGAGCGCATAGCGGATGGTGGCGAGCGCAGCGCGGATGCGCGCATCGCTGGTGACGGCGCCCTCCTGCACCGGCACGTTGAGATCTTCCCTGATCAGGACCCGCTTGTTGCGCAGGTCCGTATCCGTCATCCGCAGTACCTTCATGGGGCCTGCGACCAGGCCAGCGTGGTGTCGATCATGCGGTTGGAGAAACCCCATTCGTTGTCGTACCAGGCGCACACCTTGACCAGCGTGCCGTCGATCACCTTGGTGAGCGTGGCATCGAAAATGGAGGAGTGCGCATCGCCGTTGAAGTCGATCGACACGAGCGGCGCTTCGTTGTACGCGAGGATCCCCTTGAGCGGTCCGTGCGCGGCCTGCTGCAGCGCCTGGTTTACCTCCTCGACGGAGGTGGCACGCTTGGCGCTGAAGGTGAGATCGACCAGCGACACGTTGATGGTGGGCACGCGCACCGCGAAGCCATCGAGCTTGCCCTTGAGCTCGGGCATGACCAGACCGACCGCGGCGGCGGCGCCGGTTTTGGTCGGGATCTGCGACATGGTGGCCGAGCGCGCGCGCCGCAGGTCCGAGTGATAGACGTCGGTGAGCACCTGGTCGTTGGTGTAGGAATGGATGGTGGTCATGATGCCGGCCTCGATCCCCAGCTTGTCGTGCAGCACCTTGGCCACCGGCGCCAGGCAGTTGGTGGTGCAGGAAGCGTTCGAGATCACGCTGAAGCCGCTCTTCAGTATCTTGTGATTGACGCCATAGACAATGGTCGCATCGACGTCCTCACCGCCCGGGGCGGAGATGACCACTTTCTTGGCGCCGCCCTTCAGGTGCGCGCCGGCCTTGGCCTTGCTGGTAAAGAGCCCGGTGCACTCGAGCACGTACTCGACACCGATATCGCCCCAGGGGAGCTTGGCGGGATCGCGTTCGGCAAACACCCGGATGCGATCGCCGTTGACCACCATGTAGTCGCCGTCGACCTTGACTTCGCCGGAGAACTTGCCGTGCACGGTGTCATAGCGCGTCAGGTGCGCATTGGCCTTGGGGTCACACAGGTCGTTGAGTGCGACGATCTGCAGCTGCCCGGTGCGCTGACTCTGATACAGCGCGCGCAGGATATTGCGGCCGATGCGCCCGTAGCCATTGATTCCCACCCGTATCGCCATGCGCTCAACCCTCCAGTAATTCGCGGATCTGCTTGCCGA
>Ga0070761_10000621_pt1 | contig 22613 bp, 11 predicted proteins | sample HubBroMetageREF1_FD_66724 | JGI IMG/M metagenome (GOLD analysis project Ga0070761, IMG submission 66724) | Reference soil microbial communities from the Hubbard Brook experimental Forest, New Hampshire, USA - Hubbard Brook CCASE Soil... | ecosystem: Environmental > Terrestrial > Soil >... | reverse complement strand
ACCGGCAAATGGCGATGAGTCACGCCTGATCGATCGGGAACTGGCCCGCGCGGCGCGCTAGAAAGCACCAAAGCCATGCTATCAATCGAAGAAACCGCAGGTCCGCCCACCGGCTGCTGCACGCTCGTCGAAGTGTTACGACGGAGGGCTGTAGCCATGCCGCACCGCCGTGCATATATGTACATCGGCGATACCGAGGCGGACCTGACGAGCACGTCCTTTCTAAGTCTCGATCAGGACGCCCGCGCTGTCGGCGCCCATTTACAGGAAGCCGGTTGTGCCGGTGAACGCGTACTCCTGGCGTTCCCGCCGGGCATTCCTTACATCAGCGCGTTCTTCGGATGCTTGTTTGGAGGCGCGGCTGCGGTGCCTGTGTATCCGCCCAGCAGCAGCCGTCACAACCGCACCTCGACTCGCTTTCAGGCAATCGCCGCCGACTGCCAGCCGACGGCGGTGCTCACCACCGTGCAACTTAGGGACGTCGTGCAGCGGTTGTTCCCTCGGACACACGTCATCGCTACCGACGACGTTCGGCCGGGGGATGCCTCCCGGTGGCGCGAGCCCGATATTTCCGCTTCAACCCTGGCGCTGCTGCAATACACCTCAGGGTCCACATCCACTCCAAAAGGCGTGATGGTCAGCCACGAGAACCTGCTGTATAACCAGCGCTCGATACAGGCGCTATGTCACCACGACGAGAACTCCACATTCGTGGGCTGGCTGCCTTTGTATCACGACATGGGCCTCATTGGTAACATCATGCAACCGCTTTTTATCGGAGCGGAATGCATTTTGATGTCGCCGGCCGCTTTTCTTCAAAGACCGCTACGCTGGTTGAGCGCCATCAGCCGATATCGAGCGCATACCAGTGGAGGGCCGAATTTCGCCTATGACCTGTGCGTCCGCAAGATCACCGAAGACGAGCGCTGCACGCTGGATTTAAGCTCCTGGCGCGTCGCCTTCAACGGAGCGGAACCGGTCCGCGCCGAAAGCCTTGCCGCATTCGCAAGGACTTTCGCCGGCTGTGGATTCCATGCCCGGGCGTTCTTTCCCTGCTATGGCCTGGCCGAGAATACCTTGATCGTTTCGGGCGGCTGGTGGGGCGGTGAACCCGAACCGGCGAACGGACGCAAGCCAAGCAACGGGCATGCGAGCCAATCGAAGAGCGCTTCGGTAAGCTGCGGGCGCCCCGCTCTGGAGCAGAGGGTGGCGATAGCCGACCAGGAAACACTGCTTCCGTGCCCCGAAGGCCGGGTCGGCGAGATATGGGTATCCGGTTCAAGTGTTGCGACGGGTTATTGGAACCAGGAAGAGGAGACACTGCGCACATTTCAGGCTTACACGAGAGATGGACGCGGGCCCTTCCTGAGGACCGGGGATCTCGGGTTTGTGCGTGAGGGTAACCTGTTCGTCACCGGGCGTGTCAAGGATCTGATCATCGTCAGGGGCCGCAACTGTTATCCCCACGATCTCGAACTCACGGCAGAGCAGACAGGTCTGGTCCGTCCGGGCTGCAGCGCCGCCTTCTCCCTCGATGGGGACGGCGAGGAACGCGTGGCCATCGCCTGTGAAGTGGATCGAATACAGGCGACCGATGTCGAAATTGCGATCGAGTCCATTCGCCGGGCAATCGCCGAGGAGCACGAAGTTCAGGTTGCTGTCGTGATCCTGCTGCGGAAGGGCGGATGTCCAAAAACCACGAGCGGCAAAGTCCAACGAAGCCTGTGCCGGCGTTTGTTTCTCGACGGCGCTCTGGCCGAAGCGGGGCGCAGCATAACAGCCAATGGAGCGGGCAGCCGTGGCGCCGTGGTCCAATCGCCACTTTCGGCGCTACGCCGGATGATAGCCGAACTGCTGCACGTCGATGAAGAACAAATTCGGCCTCAGACCGTGTTGACAGCTCTGGGACTCGACTCTCTGCGCGCCTCCGAACTCCGATACCGGATCGAGACCGAGCTTGGCGCGGTGGCGCCGGAATCGCAGCTTCTGGATTGCATGAATTTGCAGGAACTGGCCGATCTGGTGCAGACTGCCACGCCGGCTGAAGCCGTCCGAACCGGGCCGCTTGGCGGCGAATATCCGCAATCCTACAATCAGCGATCGCTCTGGCTGACCCACCAGGCGGCTCCTCATAGCGCCGCTTACAACATCGCGCGGGCTCTTAAAATCGAATCCGAAATCGACATTCCCGCGCTGCAGGGGGCTATCCGGCAGGTCGTGGCCCAGCACTCTGCGCTGCGTACGACATTCGCCAGTAGCGAGAGCGTTCCCGTGCAAATCGTGCACGAATCGATGAACATCGATCTTCGCGCGATCGATGCCGCCAACTGGACCGATACTGAGTTTGGAACGGTTTTGGAGGAGGATGCCCAGCGCCCGTTCTCATTAGAAGCGGGCCCGCTGTTTCGATGCACGCTATTTCAACGATCCCGCACTGAAAACGTACTGCTCCTTTGCGCGCATCACATCGTGGCCGACCTGCGCTCGCTGACCTTGTTGTTCCGGGAATTGGGGTCCCTATATGCCGGCGCCGGGGTCCCCGCCGCCCGATCGCAGTATGCCGATTTCACGCATTGGCAGGCCGATCTGGTCGCCGGACCCGAAGGCCAGCGCCTGAAGGAGTACTGGACGCGCGCCCTGGCCTCGCCGCAGGTCCTGCAGCTGCCAGGCGACCACCCTCTTCCCGCGGCGCGGAGCTTTCGGGGATCAATTCATCGATTTGCCATCGGCGAAACGCTGAGCGAGCGAGCTGCGATTTTCGCGCGAGCCCACTCGACGACGGTATTCTGCCTGGTTCTCGCGGCGTTCCAGATCCTACTGCGGCGACTCTCGGGCCAGGACCGAATCACCACCGGAGTCCCGGTGGCTGGCCGCTCACGAGCTGCTTTTGCCGATATCATCGGTTACTGCGTCAATGTCGTCTTGGCCCAAGCGGATTTTGCCGGCGATCCGCGAGTTTCCGAATTCCTGGTGGAGACCCGCCGCCGGCTGCTGGGCGCGATGCAACACGGCGACTATCCCATTGAGCTGCTGGCCGCGGATTTGCAGGCGGAACACGACTCCCGGGAAACGCCGCTGTTCCAGTCCATGCTTGCCTGGCAGCAGGCGATGGACGCGTGGTCTCCGGCCCTGGCGCTGGCGATCCCGGGCGAACGCGTTCAGTTGGGTCCCCTGGATGCCGAGGTTCTACCGGTTGAGACGCGGTCCGCTCAACGCGATCTAACCCTTATGATTGGCGAGGCAACCGGGAGACTGGAGGGTTTTCTCGAGTACAACACCGACCTTTTTGAAGCGGAAAGCGCGGCGAGAATAATGCGCTACTTCGAGACCATTCTCGAAAGCACGATCTCAAGTCCGGATCTGCGGGTTTCGGAGATCGGTATTATCCCGGAGCCCGACAAGGCGGAAATTCTCTATAAGTGGAACGCCACCGAGCGAAGATTCGAGGATCGCGTAACGATTCACCAACTGTTCGAACAGCAGGCGGCGGTTTCGCCGCGTGCGCCGGCGGTGGAATTTCAAGGCACGCAAATCAGTTATGAAGAACTGAACCGCCGGGCCAATCAGATCGCACGTCACCTGCATCAAAACGCCATACGGCCGGGTTCCTTCGTAGGCATCTATCTCGAACGGTCTTTGGAGATGGTTTCGGCGGTTCTAGGCGTTCTGAAGGCCGGGGCGGCATACGTGCCCATTGACGTCAGCCATCCGCCGGCGCGCGTTCAGTGGATTCTCGAATCGCTTGGCGCAACGGCCGTGCTGACTCTGAATTCCCACCTGGAGGAATTGTTCCGGTCATCGGCGGCGAGCCTGCGCACCGTGGCCTGTTTGGATGGGAGCGACGCTGAAGCGGCTTCACGACCCGGCGTTCGGATCACTACACGAGCGCAGTTGGAGACACTCGATGGGCAGAACCCCGCCTATCGCTGCGCCCCGGACGACCTGGCCTACGTTATCTTCACATCCGGATCTACCGGAACACCCAAGGGCGTGATGGTCCAGCATCGGCCCGTGGTCAACCTGATCGACTGGGCGAACCGGACCTTCGCTGTTTCGGCGGCCGACCGGCTCCTATTTGTTTCGGCGCTTTCATTCGATCTGTCGGTGTATGACATCTTCGGCATTCTCGCGGCGGGAGGTACGATCCGGGTCGCGTCGGCCCAAGAGGTACGCGATCCCCGGCTTCTCGCCTTGGCGCTTGCCGGCGATCGCATCACATTCTGGGATTCAGCACCCGCGGCTCTTCAACACATCGTTCCAGCGCTACAGCAAACTCGAATCGATGGGCCCAGCCTGCGCCTTGTGTTTCTAAGCGGCGACTGGGCGCCGCTCAAGCTTCCGGGCAAGATTCGAGAGTTCTTCCCGGGGGCCGCCGTAATTGCACTCGGGGGGGCCACCGAAGCCACCGTCTGGTCCAACTACTTCCCCGTCGTAGAGGTGGATCCGGAGTGGCCCAGCATTCCGTACGGAAAACCCATTCAGAACGCCAGATATCACGTGCTCGACGCACGACTCAACCCATGCGCCATCGGCGTAGCCGGTGATTTGTACATCGGAGGCGACTGTCTGTCGTGCGGGTACATCGGCGCACCGGAGCTTACCGCGCGTAAATACATACCGGATCCTTTCGGAACCGTTGCGGGCGCACGACTGTACAGCACCGGAGACTTGGCGCGATACAAAGCGGACGGGAATATCGAGTTTCTGGGGCGGACGGACGGACAGGTAAAACTCCGCGGGTTCCGGATTGAGACAGGCGAGATCGAAGCGGCGCTGGTCGAACATCCATCCGTTCAAAGTTGCGTGGTCCTGGCTGCGGGAACCGGCCCGGACCGGCAGCGGCTTGCCGCGTACATCGTTCCTGCCGGAAACCCGCCGCATCCGAGCGAGTTCCGCGCCTTTCTGCTGAAAAGGCTGCCGGAGTACATGGTTCCGTCGTTTTTTGCGATGCTCCCGGAGATACCCTTGACCCGCAACGGCAAGGTCGACCGGGCGGCCTTACCGCAGCCGCACGCCGCGAGCATGATAGCGGACTGCGATTACGTAGCGCCACAAACGCCTGTTGAACAACGGTTGGCAGCGATCTTCGCGGAATTGTTGGAAGTCGAGCGCGTCGGCGTACGAGACAACTTTTTTGCATTGGGCGGACACTCTCTGCTGCTGACCAAGGCGGCATCCGCGATACAGGCCGAGTTTGCGATCGAACTGCCCATGGCGGTATTCTTCCAATCGCCAACTGTTGAGGCGGTGGCGGCCAGAATAGTCGAGGCGCAGGCCCGGCAGAATCCGGAGTACGCTACTGAACTACTGGGCCGCCTGGAGAAGATTTCCGATGAAGAGGTTGCGCAACTTCTGGCGGAAATGAGCGGCAACGCCCAGGCCGAACCGGATCGCGCGGCCACGACAATATCCGAGATCCGCGAGGCTGGCGACAAACGGTCGATCAGCGCGATCGTGCGGCGATACCCGCTAAGTGAGCGGAGCGTCTTGGTCACGGACGCCGATGGCAAGCCTCATGTGGTGGATCGCAGCTTGCTCGATCTGATCGATTCGAACGCGCCGATAGAGTCGTCCGAGCGATTGCACCAAGCGCTTGCCGAGGGGCTGGTAGTCACGCAGCGGGATCTCGCGCGCCGGTTGGTTGCGCGCCAAACCGCTAAGCGCGCCGGCCGGATCGGCAAGGTAGCCTATGTGACTTGCAACCGCCCGGCCTTGTTGAGGAGCCGCCTCACGGGTTACATAGAGAATTGCCGGAAATGGCAAAGGGACGCCGAGTTCGTAATCGCGGACGACACGTCCGAGCCCGGTCTGCAATCGGATTGCCTGCAGGCGCTAGAGGAGGTGTCGCGCCGCTGTGGCATCCAGTTATTTTATGCGGGGCGGAACGAAAGGCAACGATACGCCGGAGAGTTGCAGAAAGAATCCGGGGCGCCGCCAGAGGTTGTGAAATTTGCAATCGGCGGCGAAGGATATGGGCTCCCGACTATCGGGGCCAATCGTAACGGCTTGTTGCTTGACACCGCCGGAGAGCTTCTCCTGACCCTTGACGACGACACCGATTGCCGCATAGGCGCATTGCCAACAGAGGCTAAGGATCTCTCATTTGTTTCCCGGCATTACGCGCCGGAGCTTTTTCCGTGCGCGAATCAGAAGCAGGCATTCGATTGCGTCACCTTCGTGGACGAGGATCTGCTGGCGTTGCACGAACGCGTGCTGGGCAGAAGTGTACCGGATTTGTCGAGCCAATACGGAGAGCAGAATTGCCGTTTCATCGATCCGGGGGCTGAGTTTGTGCCGCTGCTGTGGCAGGGCGACGCCAGGGTTGCGGTCACGCTCAACGGGTATATAGGCGACTGCGGCTGGGGTTCGCCGGTCAATTATCTGCTCATGGAGGGCAATTCTCTCGACCGCCTGATCGCCAGCGAAGCGGGGTACAGATTCGCTTGTCGAAGCCGCAACTCCGTTCAGATGGCGCCCGGCTTGACCATCAGCAATAAGGCAGACTACGCCATGATGGCCTTTGCCGGACTGGACAATCGCGAGCTGCTCCCGCCTTTCCTGCCTACCGGGCGAGGAGAGGATAACCTGATGGCCGCCATCCTCACGCGCTGTTTCCCTGGGGCATGTGTGGCTCATTTGCCCCGCGGTCTGGTTCACGCGCCCCTGGAACCCCGCTCGTTCTGGCCGGGCGAAATCGCGCGTAGCGGCTCCGGCATTGACGCCGGCTTCTTGTTCAACTCCTGCATTCGATCCGCTCCAGGCGATCCCAAACACGATGGAGCGGCGGCGTTGCGAAGGCTTGGCCGGTATCTACTGGACCTTGCCAGCCTTCCGGCCAGGGATTTTCAGCAATCGATATTGGACAGCGTCCGGACCGCGGCGTCCCAACTGATCAACAGGCTTTCCGTTGTGTTGGAATCGCGCGGCGGAGCCCCGGATTTCTGGGCGCGCGACCTACAGCGCTTCATCGGTCTGGCACAGAACAGCATGCTGCGCCCGGAATACGCGATCCCACTCGAATTGCAATACGGACGCGATTCTCAAACGGCTGTATCGGCGACGCAGCGGCTGATTCAACAGTTCGGTGCGTCGCTGTTTCACTGGCCGGACATCTACCAGGCGGCTGCGACGCTACGCCAACGCGGCGTCAGAGTCGCGCGGCCGATATAGCCAGGCTCATTTCCATGCGTGTCGGTTTGATCAACTTTAATCGGAAGGGGGTCCGCGAGCCGGGCCTTCCACCGGTTCCTCCGATCGGCCTGGAGTACCTGGTCGACGATCTCGATGAAGATTACCACGAGACTTCCCTGCTGGATCTCTGTTTCATCGACTTGGTGGATCGTACGGACGCCATTTCGGAGTTTGTCGAGCGCCAGGACGTGGTCGGCATTACGTTCCGAAACTACGGTGTGGATTCCCTGTGGCTGCTCGACGACCAGTTTTTTGTCCCCGAACTGCGAGAGGTGGTCTCGATCGTGCGGCGCGCCACCCGGGCGCCAATCGTTCTGGGTGGCCAGGGCTTCTCGGTCGATCCGGAGCGGGTCCTTGCCTATGCAGGCGCGGACTTTGGGGTGGCAGGCCCGGGCGAGACGGCCTTCCGGTCGCTGTTGAAGGATCTGCGCAGGCATGCTCCAGGTTCGGTGCTTCGCGGTCCAGGAAACCTGGACATCGTCCATAAGCGGCGTCTCATCGATTATCCGGCGTACCTGTCTCGGGGCGGCAGCGCGGCTATCGCCACGAAAACGGGATGTCCTTTCAGTTGCAATTACTGCCTCGAACAACGCCGGCCTTTGCAGCGCAGGAATATGCGAAGCGTCGCCGAGGAACTGCGCATACTTTCCTCGCGAGGCGCCGGTTTTCTGTTCGTCGCGGAACCGGAATTCAATAACCACCTTCGTCACGCGCTCGATTTCTGCAACCTGCTGCTCGAGGAGAACTTCTTTTTCGAATGGACGACGTATCTTTATCCGGCGCCAATTACCGAAGAACTTGTGCGTAAACTCAAGGCATCCGGGTGCGTCAATCCATGCGTGTCGGTGGGCGCCGGCAACGATGGCGTGCTGCGCGCACTGGACAATCGCTTCACTGTGGCGCATGTGCGGCAGATGGCCGAGTGGTTCCACAAATACTCGCTGCCTTTCACGGTCGACCTGCTGTTTGGCGGACCTGGCGACACTCTGGCTACAGCCAGGGAAACCATCGGCCTGATGGAAGAAATCCAACCCGTCGTGGCGGGAATGAATCTTGGAGTGCGCTTGTATCGGAACACGGCGCTGGGGCGGCGGTTTCTCGCGGGCGGCCTGGATACCGCCGGCAAACTGTACGGCAGCGTCGAAGACAACGCGGATCTGTTTGAGCCCATTTTCTACATCTCGGATATGCGGATCCGCGATTTCCTGATGGATGTCTGCGACGGCAACCCGGCGTTCCAATTGCTGGGATACAGCGGTTTCGCCGGCGTGAATTACAAAGCGGCATTGCAAGAGGCGTAACGGAATGCCGGAATTATCCGATCGTGCGCTGGGGCCGGCGCGGGAGTCGCCGGCAACAGCCGCGCGCCTCTCGGTCATCGAATGGGTATCCGAATCGAGGAGCGTGCGGCCGCCCTTTCCGTCCGGCACGCTGGCGATGTTTGTGGGCCCATCCGGTTCGCCGGCGCTGGAGCAATTGCGCCGCCCGGCTGCCCTTTTCGGGAATGACCTGCATGGCTGCCGCGCGGCGATGGGCAAGGGTTCGACGAGTTCCGATGAAATCCGCGCGCATGTGGACTTGTTGTATGGCGGGCAGCGGATCACCTCCTGCAATGCACCCCGGACCGGTGTGAAGTTCAAGACGCGCCGGTACCCGGGCCGTCATTTGTGCACCAAGGGGTTTTCGGTTGTCGTGCGCCCGATGCCGCGGCGCGGCCAGGAAATCGAAGTAGTCCTCATTGTTTGCGGCCCGGAACGGAGTGCGATGGAGGATGCGGCCGACCGCCTGGTTCCCGCTTTCCCAGGAACCCATACCGCTGCACCCATAGCCGATCTGCTGTCGGCCGCGCTCGGTTATCTGCAAAGCCAGCGAAAATGACAGCTCATAATATCGGGTTCATCGTGGTGTGCGCTCTTCTGGGCTCCTGGTTCGTAGCATCGGCCGTCTCGCAGCCTGGGTGGCGGTGGAATCCGCTTCGCTCGTGGGACGTACTCGGGCTAATTCCCGCGTGGCGTATGTTCACTCCCCGCCCGGACACCGAGGATTATTACGTACTCTACAGAGACCGGCTGCCGGACGGGTGCATCACGCCTTGGTCGGAAGCCTACCCGATCCCCCGGCGCCGATGGTTCCATGTGTTTTGGAATCCCGACAAGCACATCCGCAAACTGCTGTCTCATGTCATTCGGGGATTCGCGATCGAACTGGACGAAGCCGCCAGCAAGGCGCCGGACTCCAAACCGATCGCAAGCCCGATGAGCGGACCGTACCTTGCCGTGTTGTATGCCATCTCGAACGTTCCGCGGCTGGGAGGGGAGGCCACGCAGTTCCTGATTCTGAGGCACGACGCGTTCGCAGGTAGCCAGCCCATCCCCTTGATTGCGTCGTCGTTTCACCGGCTATGACACTATTGGATGCGGACAGCACCACTCGCCTTGTGGAGCGTATCGCCGCCGCCGGCGTCTGCCTATCCTCACTGGAGTGGCTGGCGGCGCGAGCCGATTTGCGGGATTCGGGGGCATTCGGATGGAAACTGGTCCGGCTGAGCATTCCATCCGTTTTACAAGCGCCCTACCAGTCGCTGGCCGATCGCATGTTTGGCTACCGGAGCGTGACGATGCTGCTTGGCGTGCGTTTTCTTGCCGCGTTTCTCTTGCTTGCGCCCAACTACAGCCGGCCACTGCGTGCGTCGCTATGTGTGACGCTGGCGGTCCTCGCGGTGCTGGGACGCGTGCGGTTGGCCCTGGGAATGAACTCCGCCGACCAAATGTCGCTGCTGATCTTCGCCGCTTTAGCGCTGGGACACCTCGCAGGCGGCAAAGCAGCCAGTATCTCGTTGTGGTTCCTCGCCGGCCAGGTATGCCTGGCGTACTTTACCGCCGGCTGGCTGAAATTTCGGGAGCGAGGCTGGCGTAACGGAAGCTTCCTCATAACAGTGCTTTGCTCAAGAACATTCGGTGCGCGGCGCATCGGCGCGCTACTCAAGAGCCGCCCGGCGCTGGCGGTTTTGCCTGCCATGGCCGTGCTGATCGCGGAGATCCTGTTTCCGGTGGCCGTGATCGCACCTCCCACAATCATGTTTGGCATTCTTGGATGCGCGCTCTTGTTTCACCTCAGCGTAGGCGCCCTGATGGGTCTCAACGATTTTACCTGGACTTTCCCTGCAACATACCCGGCGGTAATTTATTGCGCGGCGTGCCTTCGATAGGAGCGCGGCCAAGCCTTAGGTGCCGCAGGCTAATAACCAGCTTGAAAGGAGAACAATGAAATGGACGAAAACGAAGACGATGTCACCTATACGGTGGTGATGAACCACGAAGAACAGTATTCCATCTGGCCTGCCCATCGCCAGATCCCGGCCGGATGGAATAGCGTTGGACGAACCGGACCTAAGACGGACTGCCTGGCTTATATCAAAGAGGTCTGGACAGATATGCGGCCTCTCAGCCTGCGGAAGCGAATGGAACAGGACGAGAAGGAAATGGCAAACGCGCCGGTGTTTGCGAATCAGAATGGGCATAACGAAGGGAGCGTCAGCAATGTCTAATATGGGCCGCTACTGCAAAGCATATCCGGCGGAGGCGTTCCGCGCTTACCCTGGCTGGAGCGAAAAAGTCGCGCCGCTCCACATTACCGCGGAGGAAGCGGCGGAAGCGGCGGAAGCGGAGAACAACGGCAACGCAAACGCGGCCGAGGGGCCCGCGGAGCTCGATTACTACTACCTGCAGGAAGACTACACGGTTACCGCCGGCATCTTCCTGGAAGAAGACGTTGCATTCGATGCAGTCACTCCCGAGTGGAAGGAATTCTGCACAAATACGCTGAACTTCGAAATACCGAACTATGAGATGGAAGACCAGCAGCTCGCACTGGCCGAAGTAGTCTAGGCGGCCGGAAGGCGAACCTCGTCTCAGAGTCACACACTGGTATGAGCGCATTTTGGTCACGAGTGGAAGGCCTGTCTTCGGGAAAGCGAAAAGCGCTCGAACTGCTGCTTTCCCGAAGCGCAGTGCCTCAAAAGCAGCGGACAATTCCACGCCGGAACCCTGCGCTCCCTTGTCCCTTGTCCATCGCACAGGAGAGAATCCGGCTTTGTCATGAGCTGGATGCCACCGGTTCGGCCTACAATGCCAATCACGCGGTCAAGCTAACCGGGGCGCTCGACATAAACGCGCTCGCGTGGAGCTTGCGCGAAATCGTACGCCGCCACGAAATTCTGCGCACCTCGTTTCACACCGCCGATGGCAGGCCCGTACAAGCCGTGGCGGCGCGCGTCGACACGAAACTTCCGTCGATCGATCTGTCGTCCCTGCCCTCCGGGGTGCGCGCCGAGCTTGTTCGGGAACTGATCCGGCAACAGGGAACCCACAAGTTCGATCTCACGCGCCCGCCTCTGTTGCAGGCCGTTCTACTCCGCGAGGCCGGCGACGTTCACATTTTCTGCATGACGACGCATCATATCGTAGACGATGGCTGGTCATATGCGGTGTTCGCGAACGAGCTAACCGAGCATTACGCCGCTCGCACAGTTGGCGCCATGGCCAGGCTGCCGGAACTTGCCACGCAATTTGCGGACTTCGCGTTCTGGGACCGCGAGCGCGTCGGGCGGGACGAGCTGAATGAACAGCATTTATACTGGATGCGCAAGCTTCGAGGCGCCACCGCGTTGGAATTGCCCATTGACCGGCGCCGTCCGGCGAAGCCCAGCTTTCGCGGAGCGCGGGCGGCGTTTCAGATTCCCGCCGCTGTTGCGGCCGGTTTAGACGACCTTTGCGCGCGCGTTCAATGCACGCCGTTTGTCGCGCTCCTTACGGTGTACAAATTGCTCTTGCTGCGCTACACCGGACAATCGGACATCGTGGTGGGAACCCCTTTAGCGAACCGGAACCATCCGGACCTCCGGCCGCTGATCGGATTGTTCGTCAATACCGCGGCTCTGCGAACGGATCTTTCCGGCAACCCTACGTTTCTGGAAGCGGCGCGGAGAGTCCGCGATACGGTTGGCGAGGCATTGGCCAACCAGGAATATCCATTCGACCGGATTGTCGCGGACCTAGAAAGTGGCCGGGACCTAAGCCGCAACCCGCTGTTTCAGACGATGTTCGTATTGCAGCCCAGCGACCAGACTGCCCTGAACCTCCGCGGGGTTCGCGGCACGCCGATGACGCTTGAAAGCGCCACAACGCAGTTCGATCTCACGATGGCGATTCGCGACTCCGGAGATGCGCTGGGCGGCTGGATCGATTACAGCACGGACCTGTTTGATGCCAGCACGGTGGCCAGGATGACCCGGCATTTTCCGGCGCTTCTGGCAAGTGCAGTCAAGGATGCCGATATGCCGGTCGACTCTCTGAGTATGCTCGACACTGAGGAGTGCGACACGCTGCTGCGGGTGTGGCCCAAGGCTGCGGCCAATCCTGTGTCGCACCGGAACATCGCCGAGGCGTTCGAGTCGATCGCCAGGTTTTATCCGGAATCCGTCGCAGTCAGTTTCGAAGGCCAGGACCTGACGTACGGTGAATTGAACCGGCGAGCCAATGTCCTGGCGGGGCAATTGAGGGGCATCGGAGCGGGACCGGAGGAGCGCATCGCGATCTGCTTGGATCCTTGCGCCGAAACGATCGTGGCTATCGTAGGAGTACTGAAGAGCGGCGCGGGTTATGTGCCCCTTGATCCGGGGTGGCCGGCGGAGCGCATCGCCGCAATCATCGAAGACGCCAGGCCGCTGGGGGTGGTGTCAGTCAAAGAGCTGGCCGGGCGCGTGCCGTCCGACACGATACCGAAAATATGGCTCGACGAACCGGGGGCGGAGCAGTGCTCGCCGGACGGCGGCGATGGGGAAGGACCAGCGACGGGTCCGAATCTCGCATACATAATCTATACCTCTGGCTCGACCGGCAAACCCAAAGGCGTTGCGGTCACGCAAGACAATGTCCTGCGGCTCTTCGCCGCCACCGCCCGGGAATTCCGGCTTGGCGCGAGCGACGTTTGGACGCTGGCGCATTCGTATACCTTCGATTTCTCCGTATGGGAGATTTGGGGCGCGCTCCTGCACGGCGGCAGGTTGGCGATCGTGCCCTTCTGGGCGAGGCGATCTCCGCGAACGATCTGTGAGCTATTACGCGACGAAGGGGTAACCGTTTTGAGCCAGACCCCCTCGGCATTTCGCCGTCTCGAGTCACTCGAAACAATCGCGCGAACGCCCGCAGACCTCCGGCTACGCCTCGTCGTTTTTGGCGGCGAAGCCCTCGATCCACAGATCCTCCGGCCCTGGTTTGACAGGTTCGGCCAGAATATCCGATTTGCGAATATGTACGGAATCACGGAGACGACGGTTCACGTGACGCTCTCGGATGTCACGCCGCAGCACGTTGCCCAGGGACGTAGCGCGATCGGCCGCCCCATCTCCGGGTGGCAGGCCTATGTGCTCGACAAGGATCTCGGGGCTCTTCCGATTGGTGTAATCGGAGAGATTTACGTGGGAGGCGCCGGGCTCAGCCGTGGGTACCTCCGTCGACCGGAGTTCACTGCCACCCGATTCATTCCGCATCCGTACAGCGACGCACCGGGCGCCCGGCTCTATAAAACAGGAGATCTGGGCCGCTGGCGTCCTGACGGCACACTGGAATATCTTGGCCGGAATGACCGGCAGGTAAAAATCAGAGGCTTCCGGATCGAACCCGCGGAGATCGAGGCCGCGCTGCTCGGACATCCGGTTGTGTCCGGAGCCGTGGTCCGGGCGCACACAGTGGCCACTGGGGACCAGCAACTGGTAGCCTGGGTCGTACTTCGGGATCCCGGAGTCTCAGGCGCCACACTTCGCTCATTTCTGTCCGAAAAGCTTCCAGATTACACGATTCCCGCAACCTTCGTCCCAATTGTCGCGGTGCCGTTAACCGCCAATGGCAAATTGGACGTCGCCGCCTTGCCCAGCCCCGGGCCGGTAGAATGCAGCGTTGACGAACCGGAAACCGTCGCCGAAATCGAGGTGGCCAGGATCTGGTGCGACATTCTCGGCGTGCGGAGCGCGGGCAGGCATCAGACTTTCTTTGAACTGGGAGGCCACTCCCTGCTGGTGGGCCGCCTACTTGCGCGGCTAAGGGAGCTCTTTCACGTAGAAATCGAACTCCGCGATCTTTTTTATAGGACCACGATCTCCGATCAGGCCAGGTTGGTGGAGGAACTTATAATGGCCTCAGGCTCTCCACACGCGGCAAGTTAAGCAGATCTTGAAGCTTCCCGTGCGCCATCCCTCCCAAGCAGAACGCGATCTAGCCGTGCGCGCCGCGCTACGTTCAGTGAGTACAGCCGGTACCGCACCCATTCCGCGCCGCAGCGGCAGCGCCCTCATACCGTTGTCCTATTCGCAGGAGCGCCTGTGGTTTCTCGATCGCCTCGACCCGCACGGCGCGGCTTACAATCTGGCAGCCGCGATTCGCCTCATAGGCGAAGTCAACGATCTGTCACTGAGCCGTGCTCTGGACGAGATCGTCGCTCGCCATGAGGTTCTCCGGACACAATTCCCGATCGTCGACGGTCATCCGGTACAGGTCATTTCCGCAAATGCTCCTCCCGCACTCAGCAGGGTCGACCTCTCCGGCCTGACTCAGCCGTTCCGGGAATGTGCCGCGCAAATCGTTGCACACAGCCAGGGAAACCATCCTTTCGACCTTGAGCGTGAGCCATTATTCCGGCCGGTGCTGATAAAGTGCAGCTCCGAAGAAAGCCTTTTGATGGCCACGATTCATCACATCGCGCTCGATGGATCGTCGATCGGCATTTTACTGCGCGAACTGGCCCTCCTTTACACCGCCTTTTGTAACGGCCGGCCTTCGCCGCTCAGCCCACTGCCGATACAATATGCCGATTACGCGCTATGGCACCGGCGATTCGTCCATGAATCCGCACTCCGGTCACAGCTTCCATACTGGAAGGAGCAACTCGACGGCATATCGCCGCTGCGATTTCCGCCGAGTAAGCAGCCTGACCGGCAGCATATGTCCGGGGGACGCGCCGCAACCCTCGACGTCGACCTCACATTCGATCCGGATGCGGGCCTCATCGCGGCCGTGAATAGGCTGGCGCGAAGTTGTCAGACCACTCCCTACGTTGTCCTTCTGGCCGCCTTCGCGCTGGTGCTCCGGACGTTGACTGGGCAAGATGACTTCATCGCAGGCACTCCGGTCGCGAACCGCTCCCGGCCGGAGTTGGAAAATCTGATCGGTTTTTTTGTCAATCTTCTCCCCATTCGCATACGTCTGAGCGGAAATCCGAGCTTTCGAGAGCACATCGCACGCGTTCGCGATACCGTAGTTTCGGCTCTCGCCGCCCAGGACGTGCCATTCGATTTTCTCGTCCGGGAGTTCGGATTTGAGCGCGATTCCGGAGGCGCGACGCCTCTGGTGCAGGCCGGATTGTCATTGCAGGAGGAGTTCACGCCGCGCCATCTAGGTAACCTGCGCGTGCGGCGCGTGGACATCGATATCGACTCTCCCCGTCTCGCCCTGATGCTCTCTCTGCGGGAGGCCCCCGGGGGTTTTTCCGGCACATTCGAGTATTCGACTGCAATCTTCGAGGCCTCGACGATCGCGTCTATGGCGGCTCACTTCCGGTCGGTCCTAGAGCGTGCCCTGGCGCAGCCCGAACAGCGGATCTCGGAACTCGCTGCCCTACCCGATACGCAACAAGCCGGACTGATTGCCGCATCCCAGGGGCCACGCGCGGCGCTGCCGGATGCTGGGATACACACTCTGTTCGAAGCGCAGGTGAAGCGGACCCCGGATGCTATCGCCGCGATCCTGGGAGACGAAAGCATCGGCTATCGCGCTCTTCTCCAGCGAGCCCAAAGCATTTGCCGGTGGTTGAGAGGCAGGCGCCTGGGCGCGGAGGCTGTTGTGGCGGTGTGTATGAATCGAAGCGTCGACTATCCCGCCGCGCTTTTGGGCATCGCCGCAGCCGGTGCGGCATGGCTTCCGCTTGACCCATCCGATCCCCCGGAACGGATCGGATTCATGCTCCAGGATTCAGGTGCGCGCGCACTGCTCACGGAGCGCTCCCTGGTGAGCACGATGCCGGACACGACCATCGAGATCTGCTGTGTCGCCGACATCACCGCCGAATCCGTCGCCAGGAATGAGACCGGATCCTTGGAAATTGCGGGCGATCGGGCCGCGTACCTCATCTATACCTCAGGCACGACGGGAAAGCCGAAAGCGGTAGTAGTGCCGCATCGCGCGTTGGTGAACACCTCGCTCGCCTTGTGCGATCAAATTCGTCCGACAACGGGCGATCGCTTCCTACAGTTCGCGTCCCTAAGCTTCGACACCGCCGCTTTTCAGATCTTCCCGGCTTTGATCAGCGGCGCCGCCGTCGTCTTCGCCCCCGCTCCTTCCAGACTCTCCCACGCCGCGATCTGTGCGCTATGCGAACGGCAGAACGTTTCCGTACTCGACCTGCCTGCCGCCCTGTGGCACCAGTGGATTGCCGACCTTGGCGCCATGGCCATACCCCTGCCCACCTGCATCCGCGTTTTTATGACTGGTGGCGAGACCTGCTCCTCGAGCCGGCTGAGAACGTGGTCCCGCCTCACGCGGGACGAGAGCCTGTTCATCAGCTCCTACGGACAGACCGAAGCAACTGCAGCAACGGTCTTCAGGATCGCTGCGGGACATGCGCCATCCGTCGTCTCCGCACAAATCCCCATGGGGAGGCCGCTCCGGAATACGCAGGTTTATTTGGTGGATCGCCACCTCAATGTGGTCCCCGCCGGCACAATGGGCGAGGTCTGCGTGGCCGGGGATGGCCTGGCGCGCGCCTATCTCGATGACCCGGCGCGGACCGCGGAGAGATTCGTTCCGAATCCGTTCGACTCGCGTCCGGGCGCGCGAATGTACAGGACCGGAGATCTCGCGCGCCGCGATGCGACGGCCGAAACCGAGTTTCAGGGCCGCGTCGATCAGCAGGTGAAGATACACGGCATCCGGCTTGAACCGGGAGAAATCGAAAGTATTCTCAGCGATCATCCAGGAATTGCGTCGGCCGTCGCGTTGCTCCGCGAGGATGTCCCCGGGCTGAAGAGGCTGGTGGTCTACTATGTGCCGACGCAGCAGCCGGGACCGTCGTCCTCAGAAGTCCGCGCCTGGCTGCGCTCGCGTCTGCCGGATCGGATCATGCCCTCGGCGTTCGTATGCCTGTCGTCGATCCCCGTGACGTCCCACTCCAAAATCGACCGTGCGGCGTTGCCGGTCCCGGAGGATGTTCTCAGCCATGCGGCCGATCCGGCCCTGCGCCCGCGAACGATCACAGAGGATCTGATCGCGAACGTATGGTCCGAACTGCTAGGCGGAATCACGATCGCAACCGCGGATAACTTCTTCGATCTCGGTGGTCATTCGCTCCTCGTGGTTCAGATGGTTTCGCGGCTGAGCAGGCTGATTGGCGTGGAAGTTCCTGTCCGCGCCGTCTTCGAAAACCCGGTGCTCGCCGAGCTGGCAGCGGCGGTCGAGACTCTGCGCGGCGCGGTCAATCATAGCGGCCCCCAACTGGGCGCCGTTCCCGTTCCGAACCCGGCGCCCGCTTCCTATTCGCAGCAACGGATGTGGCTCGCGCACCGCTACGACTCAGGAGATTCAAATTACAACAATCCCGAAGCGCTGTGGCTTAGGGGCGCGCTGAACGCCGTTGCCCTCGAGCAGGCCCTGAATGTAGTTGTGCGGAGACACGAACCTCTGCGCACTACTTTCGACGACTCGCATGGCGTGCCCGTTCAGATTGTCGCGCCGGCAATGTATATCCACATAGGTATCGTCGATCTTTCCGCGCTCACGGGATCGCCGCGGAAGGCAGTGACGGCCGACTGGTCGCGATACGAGGCGCGGGAGCCGTTCGATTTGTCCACAGGACCGCTGCTTCGCTGCCGGCTGTTGCGTTTTGCCGCTGACGATCACGTGGTGCTGTTCACGACACATCACGTCGTGTGCGACGGTTGGTCGATTGGCGTGCTCAAGCATGAGCTCAGCGAAGCCTACGCAGCCGGCGTTCAGGGCAGAAAACCGATCCTGCCCGATCTTCCAGTATGTTTTCGGGAGTTTGCGGTGTGGGAACGGGCGCGGATGCACGCCGGTTTCTTCGATGACGACCTTCGATTCTGGCGCGAACGCCTTAACCCGGAAGTGTCCGGCTTTGAAGTTCCCACGGACCATCCGCGGACGCTCACGGGCAGACCCATCCCCGGATATATTCCCTTTGAGCTGGAAGCCCGTACCGCGAGGGCGTTACGCGTTTTCGCGCGGCGTGCCGGCGCTACGTTTTTCATGGTGATGCTTGCCGGCTATAAGTGTCTTCTGCAGCGCTGGACCGGTCAGATGGACATTTCCGTGGGAACTCCCGTGGCCGGCAGAACCCGCAAAGAGCTGGAACCCTTGATCGGCTTCTTTCTCAACGAAGTCGTACTCACCACAAATCTTGGGGGCAATCCTCGTTTTTCGGATATAGTCAGTCGCGTGCGGGAGACGACGTTGGAGGCCTACAGTCACCAGAATGCGCCGTTCGATGAAGTGGTGCGCTTATGCCGCCCGGCCCGCTCCCTGGACTCAGGCGCTGCGTACAAAGTGGGCTTCAATCTCAACAGTACGCCGTCGCGAGAGTTGTCTTTTCCGGGAATTCATGAAGTAAGCACGGTCGATACCGGGCAGCGAACTTCGAAGTTCGACCTCAGCGCCGAGTTGAGCGACGACGGCGTCACCGTTCGTGGCCCGATCGATTACAACCAGGCGCTGTACGACACATCAACCATTCAGCGGTTCGCCTCGCAGTACCGCGCGCTTCTGGAAGAAGCGGCTGCCCAGCCGGAGCGCCGGTTGTCGGATTTCCTTGGCGTCAACGCCGGCACAGCCACGCTGCTGGCCACGGAGTTTAACGAGGCGCTGGTCTCCGACTAACCAGCCTTTCAGCGCTTCCCTGAGCGTTCTAATGCGGAGATAACCATGCACCTGGGCATCATGTTCTTTTCCAGTTCAGACCAGGACGGCTGTGGCGGGAAGTACGATCTGCTGCGCGAGGTGGCCCGCTTCGCCGATCGGAAAGGATTCAGGAGTATCTGGACGCCGGAGCGCCACTTTCACGAGTTCGGCGGTCTGTTTCCGAATCCCGCAGTCACCAGTGCCGCGCTGGCGACGATCACCGAGAGGATTCAGATTCGGGCCGGCAGCCTCATTTCTCCCCTGCACGATCCGCTACGCATCGCTGAGGAGTGGGCCGTAGTCGACAATCTTTCGCGCGGGCGAGTCGCTATCTCGTTCGGTTCGGGCTGGAACATGGACGATTTTGTGTTCTTCCCCGAAAGGTATGCGGTCAGGCAGAAGGTCATGTACGAGGGAATCGAGACCGTACGATCTCTCTGGCGAGGTGAAACCATTACCCGTCGGAACAGCGACGATCGCCCAACGGTCGTGGCCACGAGGCCCCGCCCGGTGCAGGAAGAACTTCCGGTGTGGGTGACGTCATCCGGCAATGTCGAAACTTACATCAGCGCGGGACGCATCGGTGCGAATCTGCTGACTCATCTGGTCGGCCAGGATCTCGAGAAACTCGCCGAGAAGATTCGCAGATATCGCGGCGCGCGAGCCGAGGCGGGATTCGATCCCGGCCTCGGAATCGTGAGCCTGATGCTGCACACCTTCATCGGGCCGGACCTGGATGCGGTCCGGGAAACCGTTCGGCGGCCTTTCCAGCAATACATCCGATCCGCCATCAGCCTCGAGATGAAAGCGGCCGCATCGGGTGGCGCGATCAGCGGAGGACACCGCATTGAGAACCATGAAATCCCCACCGACGCCATGCAGGATCTCCTGGATGTCAGCTTCGAGCGCTATTTTCGGACCGCCGCGCTGATGGGCACGCCCGAGACCTGCCTTGGGTTCGTGCACGAGCTCGAGGCAATCGGCGTGGATGAGATTGCCTGCCTGGTCGACTTTGGCGTCGATGCCGATTCCGTGCTCGGCGGCATGGAGTATCTGAATCAGCTTCGCGATAAAGTCTGCCCGCTGCGGGAAAGCGCCGCTTCGGCCAGCATGCTTAACGACTTCAACGAAGTGCTGGAGGAGTTTTGAATCCTCGTATCTCTTCGGCTGATCGTGTGGCCCCCATCGGTGTTCTGGGTGGTTTGGGTCCGCGCGCATCCGCGGAGTTCGTGCAAACGATTTACGGGCTGGCCCGCGATTCCAGGGAACAGAACCTGCCCTCGATCCTGATGCTGTCGGATCCCGGCTATCCCGACCGGTCGGAGGCCTTTCTGGCCGGAAAGACAAGTGAACTGCTGGCGCGCCTGACGCAGGATCTCACCACACTCACTGCCGCGGGAGCCGAATTCGTCGTCATCTGCTGCGTGACTATGCACTACCTGATGGAGCTCCTGCCAGCGGAGTTGCGCCGCCACGTGCACTCTCTGGTCGACGCCGTTATGGAAGAACTCCGCAGCACGGACGGCGACTACTTGATGCTGTGCTCCAATGGGACACGAAAGCTCGGTATCTTCGAGCGGCACCCACACTGGACTCGGCTTTCACATCGTGTGATTCTGCCTGCGGATCCCGATCAGAGCGGTATTCACGAACTCATCTACCGCATTAAAGCGGGAGCGGAGATCGATCCCGTGGTGCGCCGACTGGAAACAATTCTCGACCGATATCAAACCCGGTCGATTATAGCCGGCTGCACCGAGTTTCACATTCTTGTCCGTGAACTCGAACGCAATCGGGTACAGGACTCGCGCTGGCGTTGTATCGACCCGCTAAACACTCTGGCGCAAGCGATAAGTAAGGTGCGTTGAAACCACGTGCAACACAGGAATATCCAGCATTGGTTCGCCGAAACGGCTCGGCGTTTCAGCGGTTACACAGCAATTGAGGGCGCCGAGGCCCTCAGCTACGCTGAACTGGACGACAGGGCAGCCGATCTCGCTCATGTTCTTGCGCATGAGCCCGACGGCGAGGACCACATCGTCGCTATTCTGTCCGACCGGCCCGACCTCGTCATTACGGCGATTCTTGGGTGCCTGAGGGCGGGCTGCGTGTTTATGCCGCTGAGCCCGGCTACGCCAGGAGAGCGGCTTGCGATTCTGCTTAGCGATGTTGTGCCATGGCGCATAATTACCGAGGCCCAGCACCTTTCGAAACTGAGTGCCGCGGGCAACCTCGCTCTTCCTCAGCCCATCGTTTGGCCAGGCGCGGCCTCGTGCATCAGCGCATGGGCGTTTCAACGAGAGCCGCGAGCCGCGGCGCACACGGAGTCCGGGCCCGGAGCAACCGAGATCGGTCCCGATGATCTTTGCTACTTGTATTTCACCTCGGGCTCGACCGGAAAACCGAAAGCCATAGCTGGCCGGCTGCGTGCGATCGAGCACTTCATTCGCTGGGAACTGAACACGCTTGCATTGGGCGACGGTGTACGCGTCAGCCAGCTCACCAAGCCGCCTTTCGACGCGTTCCTGCGGGACATGTTCGTTCCGCTGTGCTCCGGAGGGACGGTGTGCGTGCCTGCTCCGGGCGTACTGCTGGATGCCCCCGAACTGGTCCGATGGATTGATGCCGCCCGGATCCAGGTCGTTCACTGCGTCCCATCGCTGTTCCGGCACATCCTTGCGGGCGAACCGGATCCTTCACGGTTTCAGGCGCTCCGCTATGTCCTCCTCGCCGGCGAGCCATTGCTGCCCGCCGACGTGCGGCGATGGATGGGTATTTTTGGCGACCGCGTTCAATTGATTAATCTGTACGGGCCGTCGGAAACGACAATGACGAAGTTCAGCTATTTCGTCAAACCCGAGGACAAGGACCGCCGCTTCATTCCGATCGGTAAACCCATGCCGGGTTGCCGAGCCGTCCTGGTGAATGAGGGCGGAAAGGTGTGTCCCACCGGGATGGTCGGCGAGATCCTGATTCGGACCCCGTATCGCTCGCTGGGGTATTACGGACAACCTCATCTTACCGCTGAAGTGTTCGTAAGAAACCCTCTTAGCGAGGATCCGCAGGACATTGTATACCGTACCGGCGATCTGGCTCGGATAGGGAGCGATGGGGAATTTGAGTTCATCGGCAGACGCGATCAACAGGTCAAAATTCGAGGAGTCCGCGTCGAACTTGCGGAAATTGAGAACATCGTACGCACCGCACCCGGCATATTGGACGTCGCAATCATCGATCGAAAAGATCATGAAGGCGGACGTTACTTGTGTGCGTATCTCGTGCTGGCCGCGGATGCATCCGTAGATACTATTCGCGAGCACCTAGCGAGATTTCTGCCGGAGTACCTGCTGCCGGCGAGCTATGTGCGTTTGGAGCGGCTGCCGCGGACCCTGAGCGGGAAGATCGACCGCCGGCAGTTGCCGGCGCCGGAGGAGGCGGCGGCAGACAGCGCGGCGTATGTGG
>Ga0070761_10000620_pt1 | contig 22622 bp, 19 predicted proteins | sample HubBroMetageREF1_FD_66724 | JGI IMG/M metagenome (GOLD analysis project Ga0070761, IMG submission 66724) | Reference soil microbial communities from the Hubbard Brook experimental Forest, New Hampshire, USA - Hubbard Brook CCASE Soil... | ecosystem: Environmental > Terrestrial > Soil >... | reverse complement strand
TGAAGCTTCCTGATGTTTTCCGCGGCCAACGTACTCATCCAGTAGCTGTAGTCAGGATTGTCGGCACTGAGCAGCTTGCCGCAGAACTCGGGTGTCACATCCACCAGCGTGCCTTCGAAGCGAAGTGCTCGCTCGGCATAAGGCCTGGCCGCGCCCGAAATATATTCGTAGGTTCCTCCCACCCGGTCCCAGATCGTTACCCGGCCGTCTTTATCCTTCACGAAATCGACCGCCGCTCCCTCGCCGATATCGAACAGCCGATGCGGCTTGGGAGAGAGGGTGACCACGTTGTAGACCCAGCAACAGTGCGCGCCTCCAGCCTGGTCGGTCTCGAATACAACTTCCCCTTTGCCGTCGCCGTCGAAGTCCATGCCGGTATGTTCCTGATCGAAGATCACGCCGAATCCAGTGGTGCGGAAGACCACCTTACCGGCCCGGTTGTAGATCGCCGCAGTGCAGTCGTCGCCTCCGCCACCGGACGCGTTACGCGCGGGCCCGAGCGAAATCTCGTACCCGTCCCATAACTTCTTCTTGTACGACTCAGTCGATTTCGGGAAGGTGTAGCATGCGATCTTTTTGTCGTCGCCGTCATCTTGGGCATGCGCAAAGGCTGTGGCGGCGCACGAGCCCAGCAGCAGGACGATCAACATTGACATCGAAATTGACTGGGACATAGCTCGCATCGTAGGGCAGCGCCCGCAGAGTAGCAACGTTACCTCTGGTTATTGTTGCCTCTGCAGCTCGCGGTATAGCTCGCTCTTCGACACTCCTCGTTCCTTCGCCACTTTCTTCAGGGCGGCTTTCTCGTCGACTTTTTCTTCGGCCATAATCTGCGCCACTCGCTGCTTCACAGACAGGCGGACGGGGGCGTCCCCCGCTCCACGAGCATCGTCGCGCTCAGACTTCCCGATCAGCAGCGTGATTTCGCCCTTCACCACTTCGCGAGCCTTCAGGTTTTCGAGCACTTCGCCCGCGCGGCCGCGCAGGAATTCTTCGTGCAGCTTGGTTACTTCGCGCGCGATCACCACATGCCGCGATGCTCCCAGAACTTCGCAGACATCCTCCAGCGCCTCGACAACCCGATGCGGAGCTTCATAGAACACCTGCGTGCGCGGCGAACTCTTCACCGCTTCCAGCGCCGCTCGCCGTTCTCCACGCTTGGCGGGAAGAAATCCGCTGAAGCGAAACGAATCCGTAGGCAGTCCGCTCGCCACCAGCGCCGCCAGAAACGCCGAAGCCCCCGGAATCGGCACCACCGGCACATGATGCCGAATCGCCAGCGCAATCAGCCGGTAGCCGGGATCGGAAATCCCCGGCATGCCCGCATCGGTCACCAGCGCGACGCTCGCGCCCTCCTGCATTTCTTTCACTAGTTCAGCCGACCGCGTCATCTCGTTGTGCTCGTGATAGCTGGTGGTGCGCGTCGTGATCGCATAATGATTGAGCAGCTTCTGCGTCTGCCGCGTGTCCTCGCAGGCAATCACGTCGACTTCTTTCAGCACGCGCAGTGCCCGCAAGGTGATGTCTTCTAGATTCCCGATCGGTGTACCCACCAGGTACAGCGCCGGGCCTACAGCAGCGTCCTTCATCGCCCGAAGTCTACCACCGCTCATGTGGGGACAGCCGCCCCCGGCTGTCCGGTCGAGCGAAACTCGACAGGCTGCTCACTTCAACTCTGGACCGCCTGCATTTTATGCTAAGTTACGCACGGAGCCGCCGCCTCATGACCGCCAACGAATTCCGCAAACTCGCTCTCGCACTCCCTGAGGCTGAAGAATGTTCGCATATGGATCATCCCGACTTCCGTGTGGCCGGAAAAATCTTCGCCACCCTCAGCCATCCCGACAAGTCGAGCGCCATGGTCAAGCTCGCTCCCGAGCAGCAACACTATTTCTCGAAAGATGAGCCGGAAGTCTTCGTCCCCGTCAACGGCGCCTGGGGACGCCGCGGCGCCACCACTGTCCATCTCAAAGCCGCGAAGAAAGCGACGCTCCGCAAAGCCTTGCACGCCGCCTGGCGCAACACCGCGCCGAAACGCCTCCTGGGATGAGAGCCCCCAGCTAGGCCGGTGCGCTTCTCCACGATCCGGTCCTACACAACAGTAACCTCCCCTTAAGGCGAGTTTTGCATCAAACTCCAAGTGATGCTGACTCGGGCAAAACCCGCGATCGTGGCTCTGCTTTGTGCGCTTGCTCTCACTGTCTGCTCCGCACAGCAGGCAACTCGCCAGGCCGGAACTTCAAACGCCACGCCGCCGAGCGCGAGTGGAAGCCACGCACGAAACCCGATTCGGACACTCACTCCGGACGACGGTCTGGGCGTGATCTCGGCTGCGCTCGACCCGAAAGTGCGTCGCTATGCAGGACACGATTGTTCTCACCTGGTGCATGCGATTTACGAACGCGCCGGTTTTCCCTATGTCTACGCCAGCTCCGACGATCTCTACGCCGGCGTCCAAGGGTTTCAGCGGGTCTCGCACCCGCAGCCTGGCGACCTGATCGTGTGGAGCGGGCATGTGGGAATTGTGGTCAGGCCATCGAAACATGTCTTCTTTAGCTTCATGAGTGCAGGGCCTGGGATTGATAACTACGAAGCTCCGTACTGGGTCAATCGAGGGCAGGCTCGGTTCTATCGTTATGTCAAAAGCGATCCTTGTGCAGGATGTACCGCTGTCAGCACAACGCTCCAACGAACCCGGCCAAATTGACGCCACCCGGCGGCCACCTCTAGAATCAAGCTGACGCAGTTGTCCCTCAAACCGTCTCACACTCATGCCTCTTTACGAATACGAATGTAAGAAGTGCGGTCACCGCTTCGAAAAAATCCAGAAGTTCTCTGACAGGATGGTCAAGAAGTGCCCCGAATGCGGCGGCCAGGTAGAGCAGATGATCTCCGCCCCCGCCGTGCAGTTTAAGGGCACCGGGTGGTACGTCACCGACTACGCGAAGAAGTCATCTTCTCCCGGATCCTCGGGCGGCGATTCGTCGTCGAAAGATTCCTCCTCGAAAGAGAAGAAAGACGACAAAGCCAAGTCCGATAGCAGTTCGAAAGAAGGCTCGTCGAAGGAAACTTCGTCGAAAGACAGCTCATCCAAAGAAAGTTCCTCAAAAGAGAGCTCGTCCAAAGAGACCTCGTCGAAGGAAACTCCGCGCAAGGGTTCCGGCAGGCATAAATAAGCGGCTGCGGATTCACCGAAGCCGCCGTAAAGTCCCATCGCAGGCTTACTGACAACTGATTACTGGCCTTTCAGCTCCCGCTCAAAGTGATCCTCAATCATCGTGAACAGATGCACTCGCGCATCTTTTCCCGCGATGCTGTGCGTCTTGTTGGGATAGATCATCAGCCGGAACTGCTTGTTGGCATTGATCAGCGCGTTGATCATCTGAATGCTGTTCTGAAAATGCACGTTGTCGTCGCTGGTCCCATGTACCAGCAATAACGCCCCATGCAGCTTGTCGGCATTGCGTGTCACGTCGGACATTTCGTATCCCGCCTTGTCGTCGGCGAGCAGCCCCATGTAGCGCTCGGTGTAGATCGAGTCATAGTTCAGCTGACTGGTGACTGGAGCCACCGCCACCCCGGCGCGAAAACGATCCGAATGTGTCATCGCATAGAGCGTCATCGATCCGCCATTCGACCAACCCCAGATGCCGGTCCGGTCCTTATCGAGCTGCGGATACTGCGCGTAGAGCTGGTCCAGCGCGGTCAGCTGATCTTTTAATTCGATAGCGCCAAACTCATGCCGGATCGCCGTCTGAAACTTGCGGTCGCGCCCCGGCGTCCCGCGATTGTCTACCGCGAAAATCGCAAATCCCTTCCGCGCCAGAATTTCGTCGAAGGCATCGGGCGCCGACTTTCTCACCATCTGCCCCGCCGGCCCTCCATAAATGTTCACGATGAGAGGAATCTTCCCGCTGGCTGGCGCGTCCGGTGGCAACAACAACCGGCCGTATAGGGTCGTTCCGTCGTCCGCCTTAAACTCCAGATACTTCGGCGCACGCAGCCCATACTCGGCAATTTCATTGCGTGCCGCCCAGACCGGGTTGCACGACCCTCCCACGGCACACAACGTGGTGACTGGCGCGCTCTGCGGCCCGAAAGACGTGTGCGTATAACGCTTCCCGTCGTCGCTGAAACTGGCGAAGTGCATTCCCTCTTCTGTCGTCAGCGCCTTGAATCCTGATCCATCGAGCTGCGCCGAGAAAACGTGCACTTGTCGCGGATCATCCTTGTTCGCCTCGAAAAACACCGTCCCGGCGGCCTCGTCAACGCCCGAGATTCCCAGCACTTCAAAATCTCCGTGGGTCAGCTGGCGTTCCAGCTTGGCGTCCGCTGCCATTGGATTCTGTTTGTCAAAGCTGTAAAGATACAAATGCATGTTGCCATCGCGCCAGCTCGGCCACAGAAACTGCCCACTCGACTTCAGGAAACGAACTTCGACGTGCTCAAAATCGATCCACGCGCCCGGCGTGGTTTCGGTCAGCACAATCCGCGACTTGCCGGTTTTCGCGTCCACGAAATACAGGTCCATCTTGTCTTCGGTGCGATTCAGCACTTCCGCCCAAATCACTCCCTCACGCACCCAGCCAAACCGCGGGATGTAGGCCTCCGGGTCGCTCGTCAGAGAAATCCAACGTGTCTTCCCTTTCTCGGCGTCGACCACGCCCAGCTTCACAACCGGATTCGGATCGCCCACCTTGGGATATTTTTCGTTCTCCACGTTCGGGTGCGTCGGCATCCAGTCCGTAATGGGATAGGTCGGCACCTTGCTCTCGTCCATGTGCAGGAACACGATCTCTTTGCTCTCCGGCGACCAGAAATAGTTGCTGCGCACCCCCAGCTCTTCCGCGTATACCCAATCGATATCGCCATTGAAGAGATCGTCGGCCGTGTCCTTTGTCAGCTGCTTTTCATCGTTGCCGCTCACCGGACGAACATACAAATTGTGCTTACGCACATAAGCCAGGTGCGCGCCGTCCGGTGAAAACTTCGGATCGCCGCTGGGATCGCCTGCGGACGTAAACTGCACCGCCGTCTCCGTTCCCAAGTCATAGAGCCACAACTGTCCCTGCGAATCGAAGATTAAATGCTTCGAATCCGGCGCCCACAAATACGCCGCCACGTGGTAGCGCGTCAGCCGCTCTTTCTCCCGCTCGTTCTTGACTTTGTTCACGTCCGGATCGAGCGACGCCAGCTTGGCCGCGCTGACCAGCACTTTTTTCTCGCCGGTCGCCGCGTCCACGTACCACAATTCACCCTTCTCTCCCTTTTCGTCGCGCTGAACAAATGTGAGCTTGCTCCCATCCGGACTCCACTCGACGGTCTCGGGCCCACGTCCGCCCAGCCCTCCGGGCTGAAACATCGACTCAATGGTCAGCGGCTTAGTGGGGACAGTCTGCGCCCCCATCGGAGATAGGACGCATAACATGAATACGAACAGCGCAAAGCAGCCAACCGAAGAAATCCGTTTTTTCACGAAGTGACCTCGCAGGAGAGAAGTGACCGTAGATTGCACAATGGGCGAACGAAAGAGTGTACACCGCGCCAGCCCCGGCCTGCACGCGAGGCCAGTCCACGGGCAGTGTCTTATCTCAGTTAAGACAGTACCCAGTCCACGGTTGTGGTGCATTTAAAAAAAGACTTGCCTCACGGCATGCCTTTAGGCATGCGGCCTCAGTGCGATTTGAAACAGCTTGCCGCGGTTCGAGGTTTTCCTGCCCGCGGAATCCGCCGGCTGGTAAGCGCAGAACCCCGCAAACCCAGCCCCCAAGCTGGAAGCCCCATGCTAGAATCAGTAGAGTCCAATGCCGAATGCTTCCTGACATCGAAAATCTGCTGAAACTGCAAGACACCGACAAGGAAATCCGCCGTCTGCAGGATGAGGTCGCCGAGTTCCCCAAGCGCCTCGCGGTTATCGAGGCGAAACTCGCAGGCACCAAGGCTCAACTGGAAAAGGCTCAAGCCGCCGTCAAAGCCGACGAAGCCGCCCGCCGCAAGTACGACACTGCCATCGCTGACCTCCGCGGCAAAATTTCCAAGTATCGCGACCAGTCTCTCGACGTAAAAACCAACGACCAGTACAAGGCGCTGCTGCACGAGATCCAGTTTTCGGAAAAAGAAATCGCCACCAACGAAGACAGGATTCTCGAGATGATGGTCAACGCCGACGCGCGCGACAAGGAAGTCAAAGCCGCTCAGGCCGAGCTGAAAGCCGAAACCGCGGAGATCGAAAAAGAAAAAGAAGAAGCCCGCCAGCTCACCGCCAAAGACGAAAAGCTCCTCGCCGATTGGCGCGCCAAACGCGATCAGATTCGCACCAGCGTCAACGAAGACCTGCTGCGCCATTACGAGCGCGTATCGAAGTTTCGCGGCAGCGGCCTCTCCGAAGTCCGCGATCAGAAATGTATGGCCTGCCGCGTCATACTTCGGCCGCAGACCTACAACGAAATTCGTTCAGGCCTTCAGACCATCATTTGCGACTCCTGCCAGCGCATTCTTTATTTCAATCCCGCCGAAGAGCTCGCCGACCTGAAGCCCTCGACCACGCGCGTCAAACGCCATCACCCGAAAATCGACGCGCCGCAGGCCTGGTACTACCGTGCGGAATTTGGCGGAATCGGCGAAGTGTTCTTGTGCCTGACCACCGCCCGCGGCCAGTCCAGCCGCCGCGTTTACGACGTGCACACCGGGCGCCTTATCGGCGACATCCTAATCCGCGAAGGCGACTACCGGCAGGCCTTCCCTGAGGACATCACCGGCGCCATACGCCTTAACGGCAGCTGGACCGAAGCCGAGCTCGACGCGTTCGGCAACGAACTTCCCATGGTCGCCCTAGACTCTCTCCGATTCGATCTCGACCACGCCCGCCACGAAGCCGCCACCGGCTCCCATGCCAAACAGTCCGTTGCAGCAACGCCCACCGAACAAGCCGCCAGCTAACAACCTTAAAGGGGAACAGCACTATCGTTGGGGATGGGACAGCGGAGTTCCGGTCCGAATTGCCCGAACCGTTCTGGCCACCGTTTCAATCACGATGTCCGGCTTGTAAAGGTGAATCTCGTGTCCGCTTCCCGCCGCGGTGATATGAATGCTGTTCGAGCTAAGGTAATCCAGACGCGGGCCTGCCTCGTCATGAGTGTGAATCTCTGATTCCGGGGCTGCCGGATCGCTCGATATGACTACAACCGGAAGCGACCCCAGTGGGTATTTCTTAGCGTCGGTCTCCGCAAATTCCTTGAGGAATTCCTTTCGCCAGGACAATGTGGAATCCGGCTTTTCTTTCGTCGGTTCCCATTTTTCCCACAGTCTTGTCTCGAGCCACAAACGCACGGCCCGCAAATCCGGTGGGAGTCGGTCGAAAGGGTCGTCTTCGCTGGTTGGTGCAGTGCCTTTGGCGGAGGCAGGCAGCGGAAACGTCGAACTAATCTGCTCCTCGCTCAGTTCCCAAATCAGGCTAGGTTTACCGTCCACCATTCTGCCGACCCGATTACTGCTATTTGAGAACACCAATCCAGCAACCTCTTTCGGAAATGCACGCTGGTAAGCCTGAATGTATATGCCTCCTACCGATGCGCCCACCAGCAGATACGGACCCTTTTCTTCTTCATGTTCGAGGAGCATGTGCAAATCGGAAATGGTTTGCTCGACCGTTTCGTCGGCCGGTCCCGGGTCGCTCCAGGCGAGGCCAGCCCGGTCATAAGAACACACCCTTGTGTCCTGGGCCACTTTCGGCTGTACCAACGCCCAGTCGATGGAGAACGCCCCTCCTCCAGCCATCAAGAGGACGGTTGGACTTCCTTTGCCGGCGCAATACAGGTGAAGCTTGCGCCCACCTATGTCGATAAGTCGGCCCGGCGGCGGATACTGTTGAGGGCCTTGGGCGCAGGCCTGCACGGCAAAAGCCAACACGACGATTGCGGCTCGGAATCGTTGCATGCTTTTAGCTCCAGAAAGGAATTTCACCAGACTTTCGACTCATTTCAGAAATCGATTTCGGAACATGACACACTCGCTGGTACGCGAGTCACGCCCAAAAGTTCCCCGGGAAACTCGCCACCGCCGGCGCATTTTCGTGACAGCTAGTTGTTCCGGAACTGCCAGGCATTACCATGTCCTCATGCCCCCGACTAAAAAACAGGCTGATCTCGCCAAAATCAAGATCTCTCCCCGTGGCGCCACTCGCCTCAAAGCCGGCCACGTCTGGGTCTACCGCTCCGACATCGTTTCCGCCGAAGGGGTGCTACCCGGCTCCCTTGTGACTGTCACCGACCATCGCGGCAAGCCGCTTGGTACCGCCCTCTATTCCAGTTCCTCGCAAATCGCCGTCCGGATGATCTCCAATGAGGCAGTTGAGGATCTTTCGACCCTGCTTCGTCATCGCATCGCTGAGGCCATCGCCTATCGCGAGTCTTTAGTCCACGATACAGGCGCCTACCGCCTAATCTTCAGCGAAGGCGACCTTCTGCCCGGCCTGATTGTCGACCGCTACAACGACATTCTTTCGTTGCAGATCCTCACCCAGGCCATGGACGCCGACTCCGTCCGTGAGACCGTCCTGTCGGAACTGACCGCCCGCCTCCATCCCGCCTCCATCACCGAGCGCGTTGACCCCCGCGTGCGGGAACTGGAGGCTCTTGCCCCTCGCTCTTCCGGGCTGCTCCAAGGTGAAAAGACTTCCACCACGTTCGCAATGAATGGAGTCCAGTTTCGCTATAACGCGTTCGAAGGCCAGAAAACCGGTGCCTTCCTTGACCAGCGCGAAAACTACGCGACCGCGGCCCAGTATGCCCACGGCGAAGCCCTCGACGTCTTCTGCTATCAGGGCGGCTTCGCCCTTCATCTGGCTCCGCGTTGCGCGCGGGTCACAGCCGTCGACAGCTCCCGTCCCGCTCTCGAAGTCGCCGACCAGAACGCCGCCCTGAACAAGAGCCTGCTGAACGGCAAAGAGATCGAATGGATCGAGGCCAATGCCTTCGACCTGCTCAAGGATTACTCCTCCGCGGCTCGCACTGACGAAGCTCGCCGCTACGACACCATCGTCCTCGACCCACCCGCGTTCGCAAAATCCAAACGCGATCTCGACCCTGCCCTTCGCGGCTACAAAGAACTCAATCTCCGCGCCCTCAAGATGCTGCGGCCTGGCGGGATCCTGGTGACGTGCTCGTGCTCCTACCACGTTAGCCAGTCCAGCTTCCTCGAAATGCTCGCCTCGGCCGCCGTCGACGCCCATCGGACTCTGCGCCTGATCGAGGTGCGCGGACAGGCCAAAGACCATCCCGTCCTCCTGAATGTGCCGGAGACCGCCTACCTGAAGTGCGTTATAGCCGATGTAAGATATTGAAAAAATGTCATATACAATTAGGTGACAACGCAACGCTCAACTTTTATGCTTCTTTTACGCTAATCAAGCGTCTAATGAAGTGACCGCAGCCCTAAGGCAGTCTTCAGGGCTGGTCTTGAAACTCCAGAACCAGAAATTCTGTACCAAATCGAATCACCAAATTCCGAAGGAGGATTTAGCCATGACCGTACTAACCCGTTGGGAACCGTTCCGCGAGCTTTCCACCCTGCAGGACCGCATTAACCGCGCATTCCGCGAGTCCTACTCTGGCGGAGCCCACGACGACTCCCTGAACACCTCGAGCTTTGCCCCCGCCGTTGACGTCTACGAAGACGAGCACCAGGTCACTTTGAAGATTGAAGTGCCCGGAATCGACGAGAAAGACATCGATGTCCAGGTCGAGAACAACACTCTCACCGTGCACGGCGAGCGCAAGATCGAAAAGGAAGAGAAAGAAGAGAACTACCGCCGCGTGGAGCGCCAGTACGGCAGCTTCACCCGCACCTTCACTCTGCCCACGACCGTAGACACCGAGTCCGTTTCGGCCACCTACGACAAAGGCGTGTTGAAGATCGCACTGCCCAAGAAAGCCGAAGCGAAGCCGAAACAGATCAAGGTCAACGTCGGCGCAGTGGACGGAAACGAGAAGGCGATCGAAGGCAAGACCACGGAAGCCAAAGCCCCCGCCAAAGCCGCGTAAGTACTTCCCTGAAAGTATTTCGTGGAAGAGCGGCGCTTCAGCGCCGGGTAAGTGGCACAAAGAAAGCGGGCTTTAGCCCCTGAGGTCCACGGGAGGCGGCAGAAATTGCGCGCCTCCCGTTATTTTTGCAATTGTGAAAATTTCACAATTGACCAATTGAACTCCGCCGAATTCAATTGCACAATTACTAAATTACTCAATTTCACAATGGAGTCTTATGCCCATCCGTTGGGACAAATTTACCGTTAAGGCACAGGAAGCCGTGCAGCGCGCCAGCCAGCTCGCCTCTGAGCACGGCAACCCCGAACTGCTGCCGTTGCACCTGCTCGCCGCCCTGCTCGAAGACAAGGAAGGCATCGTTCCTCCCGTTCTCGAGAAAATCGGCATCGGCCCGCAAGCCGTATTGTCCGAAGTCTACAAAGAGCTGGAAAAACTCCCCAAGGTTTCCGGCGACGCGGCCCAGCCTACGTTCTCGAACGAAGTCAACAAACTACTCGAGCAGGCCTTCAAAGAAGCGTCCAACTTCAAAGACGAATACGTTTCCACCGAGCATCTGCTGTTGGCCATCACCCACGGCAAGCGCGACGCCGCGCAGCAGACCCTCGCCCGCCACGGCGCTACCTACGACGCGATTCTGAAGGCGCTCTCCGTGGTCCGCGGCTCGCAAAAAGTGACTGACCAGAATCCGGAGGCAAAGTTCCAGGCACTCGACAAATATGCCCGCGACCTGACCGAGCAGGCCCGCCGCGGCAAGCTCGATCCCGTTATTGGACGCGACGAAGAAATCCGCCGTGTCGTCCAGGTTCTCTCGCGGCGTACGAAAAATAATCCTGTGTTGATCGGCGAGCCCGGCGTCGGCAAAACCGCCATCGTCGAAGGCCTCGCCCAGCGCATTATTTCCGGCGACGTGCCCGAAGCGCTGAAGAACAAGCGCGTGGTCGCGCTCGATCTCGGAGCCATGCTAGCCGGCGCAAAATATCGCGGCGAGTTCGAAGACCGCCTCAAGGCCGTCTTGAAAGAAATTGAAGACTCGCAGGGCCAGATCATTCTCTTCATCGACGAACTGCACACGCTAGTCGGAGCGGGGGCTGCTGAAGGCGCTATCGACGCCTCCAACATGCTGAAGCCCGCGCTGGCCCGCGGAGAACTGCGTGCCGTCGGCGCGACTACGCTGAACGAATATCGCAAGTACATCGAAAAGGATACTGCCCTCGAGCGCCGTTTCCAGATTGTCTTCGTCGGCGAACCCAACGTTGAAGACACCATCTCGATCCTTCGCGGTCTGAAGGAAAAATACGAAGTGCATCACGGGGTTCGCATCAAAGACTCGGCCATCGTCGCGGCGGCCACGCTGTCGCACCGCTACATCAGCGACCGCTTTCTTCCCGACAAAGCCATCGACCTGATCGACGAAGCCGCGTCTTCGCTGCGCATCCAGATCGATTCCTTGCCGACCGATATCGATCAGCTCGACCGCAAAGCCACGCAGCTCGAAATCGAAAAGCAAGCGCTGAAGAAAGAAGATGACGCGAACTCCCGGGATCGTCTGGCGGTGATCGAAAAAGAACTTGCCGAAATTCAAGAGCGAGCCAACACGCTCAAAGCCAACTGGAAAAAAGAAAAGGATCTCATCGCCCGCGTGCGCGCCTTGAAAGAGCAGATCGAAAAACTGAAAGCCGAAGAGCAGGCCGAGCTACGCAAAGGCAATAACGAACGCGTGGCCGAACTTCGCTACGGAAAGATTCCGCAAGGTGAGCAGGAACTGGCCAAACTCAGCAAGCAAATGGAGAGCCAGGGCGGCAAGCGCATGCTCAAAGAGGAAGTCGATGAAGAAGACGTTGCACGCATCGTCTCCAAGTGGACCGGAATCCCAGTTTCGAAAATGCTCGAAGGCGAAGTAAAGAAACTCGTCACCATGGAAGAACGCCTGCGTCTGCGCGTCGTCGGCCAGGACCCGGCTCTCGAGCGCGTCGCCAATGCGATTCGCCGTTCCCGTGCGGGGTTGAGCGATCCCAAGCGTCCCATCGGTTCGTTCATTTTCCTGGGTCCAACCGGAGTCGGCAAAACCGAACTCGCGCGCGCCCTCGCCGAATTTCTTTTCGACGACGAGCACGCCCTGCTGCGCATCGACATGTCCGAGTACATGGAAAAGCACTCGGTCTCGCGCCTGATTGGCGCGCCTCCCGGCTATGTCGGTTATGAAGAAGGTGGCCAGCTCACCGAGCAAGTTCGCCGCCGTCCTTACGCGGTCGTTCTGTTCGACGAAATCGAGAAGGCGCATCCCGATGTCTTCAACATTCTCTTGCAAATCATGGACGACGGCCGTCTGACCGACGGCAAAGGCCGCGTCGTCGACTTCAAGAACACGATCCTGATTATGACATCGAACATCGGGTCGCAGTTCCTGCAAGCCGAGAGCCCGCGCAGCGAGCAGCAATTCGAAGAGGCCTCGCAGCAGGTCATGACCGCATTGCACGCGCATTTCAAGCCGGAGTTCCTGAACCGCGTCGACGACATCATCGTCTTCCGCCCGCTCGGCAAAGAGCAGTTGGTGCGCATCATCGAGCTGCGGCTGGAAGATGTTCGCCGCCTGCTCGCCGACCGCAAGATTTCACTCGAGCTGACGGACGGAGCGAAGGAACTTCTGTTCACACAAGGCTACGACCCTAACTTCGGCGCACGCCCGCTAAAGCGCTCGATCCAGAAGCTAGTACAGGATCCGCTGGCGCTGAAGATCCTCGACGGAGAAGTCCTCCACGGCGATCACATCATCGTTGACGCCGATAAAAAGTCCGGCAAGATGAAGCTCGAGGTGAGCCCACGCGTCGGCGAGAAGGAGCCAGCGAAGGCGAAGCGCTGATCGCGATTTTATGTGGGGGACAGCCGCCCTCGGCTGTCCCGCCGAGCGGAGCTCGGCGTGGTTTTGGCGCGCTTGCACGTCGTAGACTTTCGAGTATCATGTTCTCCGGCGCGAGGCCGCCGCTCATGACTCGAAAAGTTTCCTCGTTCACTGCATCCGTCATTCTGATTTCACTCGTCCAACTCTCCGCCGCGCAAGCTCCGATGAAATGGAAAATCCACGATCCCAATCGGCCACTGCCGCCGGTCATCGACCCCGGCTCGGCGAGCACGCAGGAAACTCCCGGACGACCTCCGTCGGACGCCGTCGTTCTTTTTGACGGCAAGGACCTGTCGCACTGGGCCGCCCTCGACGGCAAGCCCGCGAAATGGAAAGTCGAGAACGGCTACATGGAAGTCGCGGCCGAGACCGGCAACATCGCAACGCGCGATTCTTTCGGAGATTGCCAGTTGCACGTGGAGTTCGCCGAGCCTTCACCGGGCGTAGGTGAAAGCCAGGAGCGCGGCAACAGCGGCGTCTTTCTGCACGGGCTCTACGAGGTTCAGGTGCTTGACTCCTACCAGAACAAGACTTACGCCGACGGCCAAGCGGCCGCCATGTACGGTCAGTATCCGCCCCTCGTAAACGCCTCGCGCCCTCCTGCCCGGTGGCAGACCTACGACATTATTTTTCACGGCCCACGATTTACTGGCAGCAAGTTGAGCCGTCCCGCGCGCCTGACCGTGCTGCACAACGGAATGCTCGTGCAGGACAATGTGGAACTCACCGGCCCGACCGCGCACGGCCAGCGCCCACCGTATAAGCCCGGACCAGACAGGCTCCCGCTACAGTTGCAGGATCACGGCGATCCCGTGCGCTACCGCAATATCTGGATTCGAGAACTGCAAGAAGGGAATTGAGAATCGCTCACGTAGCTGCGTCGCAGCTTGCCCTGAGCGAGGTCGAAGGGTCGTCTCGGAGGTTTTTCTACAGCGTCACAGCGTCGGCATTTTCCCGTCGAACGCGTCAATCACCGCTGGCGCCTGCGCCAAATACCACGCCGCCGCAGCGCGTAGCGCGATCTGCAACCCGTACCAAAACACCGGCGCACCCAACTCCGCCATCGAAATCTTCGGAACCAGCGCCGCGATGCCCACGACCATGACCAGCATCGCCGACCAGCGTGCCCAGTTGTGCAGACGAAATAACCCCCAACCGACGAGCGCCCAGCCAGCGCCAACCAGCAGCGCCATGTACGGCCCCGCAAGCTCCAGTCCATACATGAGCGGCGCACCGCTCGTCAGAGAGATTGCGTTAGGCGCCGCCAATTTCACCAAACCGACCGTCCAGAGATAAATCGCGGCCACACCAAACAGAAGCGAAATGGCCGTAACGCCCGCCGGACGCATGGAATACAGACTAGCAAAACAACGCCACGGATCTCGACGGGTCCCCACGGATGGCTCGTTAAGAACTATCCCTCTTGATCCGTGAGGATCAGCGGGAAGAGGAATCCGCCTACGCCAGATCGAACAGCAGCACTTCCGCGTCGCCCACGCCCTTGATGTTCACTTTCTTCTCGTCGCTGATGGCCGCACCGTCGCCCTGCGCCAGTTCCTTTCCATTTACTTCCACCGCGCCGCGCGCCACCTGCAGCCAACCGTGCCGTCCTGCGCCGAACTCGTGCGCCACTTCCTCGCCCGGCTTCAGCAGCGAAACATACAGCTTCGCATCCTGATTGATCTTCACCGATCCATTGCTCGCATCCCGCGCCGCGATCACCCGCAGCTTGCCGCGTTTCTCCACCTCGGGAAATGTCTTCTGCTCGTAGCTCGGCGGCAGCGCAGCTTTTTCAGGCTGAATCCAAATCTGCAGCAGATGCACCGCGTCCGTCGTCGACGGATTGAACTCGCTGTGCCGAATCCCGCTGCCCGCCGTCATGCGCTGTCCATCGCCAGGCAGAATCACCGATCCGGTCCCCAGGCTGTCTTTGTGCTCGAGTTTGCCCTCGAGAACATAGGTAATGATTTCCATGTCACGATGCGGATGCGTCGGAAATCCGGTGTTGGGCGCGACCCAATCTTCGTTAATCACCCGCAGCGAGCGGAATCCCATCCACCTGGGATCCCAATATTCACCGAAACTGAAGGTGTGATGCGTCTTGAGCCAGCCGTGGTCTCCACCGCCGCGTTCGTTTCCCGCCCGAATCTGAATCATAGTTACCCCCGAGTAACCGATGAGTTGATAGCAACTTAGTAATCAATCGTTAGATGGCTTTTTCACCCGGAGGATTCAACGCGCGGCGGAGACTGGCGCCCCACCGCTCCACCAAACTTTGTGCGCGAAACCGCGAGCGTGGCACACTGAAGTCATGCACTCCCTCACTCTCGGAGACTTCGAACTCAGTATCTTCTCTGACGGAACCTATCCGCTCGATGGCGGAGCGTTTTTCGGCGTCGTGCCGAAAGTGATGTGGTCGCGAAAAATCGCGGCCGACGAGAAGAATTACGTTACCGCCGGGCTCAACTCGCTCGTCATCCGCAGAGAGCGTCCAAGCACCGGCAAACAGATCATTCTGGTTGAAACCGGGATGGGCAATAAGCTCTCGCAGCGCATGGCTAAGTTCTACGGTCAGCCCGCGCAGTTGCTTGCCAATCTTGCGGCGGGCGGCATAGCGCCGCAGGACGTCGACATCGTCATCAACTCGCACCTGCATTTCGATCATTGCGGATGGAATACGGTGCGCGATAAAAACGGCAAGTTTGTGGCCACGTTTCCGCATGCCAAATATTACGCGCCGGAAGGTGAATGGCAATACGCGCGGCACCCCAGCGAGCGCGATGCCATCAGCTTCATCTCGGAAAACTACGACCCGCTGGTCGAGAGCGGCCAAATGACGCTGCTCACGGGGGGCGAGCAAATTGTCCCCGGCATTTCGGTGAAGACCTTCCCCGGCCACACGGCGCACATGCAGGCAGTGATTATCCGCGGAGGTCTTGCCGACGGCACCGACGGCAAGGGCACGACTTCAGTCGTACCGTCAGGCGCACACACAGAGAGGGCGTCAGCCTCTGAGGGGGACACCGCCTGTTACATCTCTGACTTGATTCCAACGACGGCGCACATCGACCTTACCTGGGGTATGGGCTTCGACCTCCATCCGTTGCAGACCATCGAGAGCAAGAAGAGCTACTACGCGCAGGCCATCCCAGAAAAATGGCTGACGGTTTTCACCCACGATGCGAAAACGCCCTGGGCGTATGTGGAGAAAGATGAGTTAGGAAAAATGGTGGTGCGAACGGGTGCTTCGTCTAGCGGGCAATGACAATTCTTTACAGCCGTCGCAATCCATTCTGCTTAGAGTTATGTACGGCAACTTTGCGCCGCTCATTCGCATCTGGATTAGGTCACGCGGGTGACTATGGGGCGTGCAACGAGCGCTCCTCATTCCAAAATACGAGCGAGGTGCACTATGAAGCGATTTCTAGCGGTCGGTGGAGTATGCGGAGCATTCCTTCTGAGCGGGGCGATGACCCTATACGCCCAGGACGAGCACAAAGACGACCATCACGATGAGGCGCGGCAAGAAGAACATCATGATCAGCACGTAGAAGAACGGAAGCGCATTGATGATGCGCATTTCCGTTCGCATTTCGGTCATGATCACCACTTCGCGATTCGTCACGTCGAGGTAGTGGGAGGCCGGCCACATTTCGCCTACGGCGGTTACAATTTTGAAATTGTCGACGCATGGCCGGCCGGATGGTCCTACAACGACAACTGCTACATCGACTTCGTCGATGGCGGATATTTTTTGTTCGACTTGAGGCATCCGGGAGTGCGGATCTCGGTGACCGTGCTCTGACGTTGTGAGATAGCCCAAGATTGCTCCACGGTGGAGACGCCGTGGAGCTTTTGTTTGGCGGGGGAACAGTTCTAACGACAGCTGACACGGAGTCGCAGGTTCTTATCGCGAGGATACCCGGATGCGCCTAGATTTCGCGGGCGACAGCTTCCCCTGGGCCAGCCGAGGAGACGCTCGCGCTACATAATCTAGCTTCGAAGAACTCTTCCACGCGTGTCAGAATTTCTACTGCGCTCTTCGATTCGTATATTGCCTTGCGCAGTCCCGCGCCGCCGGGGACGCCGTGGGTGAACCAACTCGCGAACTGCTTCATTTTGCCGACAGCGTCGGGGAGTTCTTCTTCGATCAGCATCTGGAAGTAAGTGCGGATCATCTGGTAGCGGTCGGCCTCAGTGGGGGAGTCGTACCGGTTTGTGGAGCTCCGGACGCCTTCGTCCGGGGTGGCCGTGGCGATCACGGCGCAATACTGTTCGATCTGGCGGAAGATCCATGGGTTCGAGGGCGCCGTCCTCCCGATCATGACCGCATCGCATCCGGTCTGCGTGACCATGGCGCAGGCGTCTTCCGGACTGCGGATGTCGCCGTTGCCGATCACCGGAATCTTCACCGCATCTTTGATGGCGGCAATCCACTCCCAGCGGGCGTTGCCACTGTAACCCATCTCGCGGGTGCGGGCGTGCAGCGCGACCGCGGCCAGGCCGCAACTCTCCGCCATGCGCGCCAGTTCGACACAGACGATCTCCTCGTCGTTCCATCCGGCGCGAAATTTTACGGTGAAGGGAATCGTCACGGCCGCGCGAACAGCATCAAAAATCTTTCCAATCGCCGGAAGATCGCGCAGCAGGCCGGACCCGCCGTTGCACTTGACGACTTTTTTCGCGGGGCAGCCCAAATTCAAGTCAACCAGGTCGAAGCCCAGGCCCTCGACCATGCGCGCGGCCTCGGCCATCACCTGCGGATCGCTGCCGAAAAGCTGCGCCGAGATGGGATGCTCGTCTTCGTAGAAATGGAGATAACGCTTCGCCTTCTGATCTTTCTTGCGAAGAATGCCGTCGGCCGAAGTGAACTCGGTCATGATCAGGCCGCATCCGCCAAGGTTGCGGATGAAACGGCGGAAGACCGTGTCGGTGACGCCGGCCATGGGCGCGAGCACGGTCGCAGGGGAGATCGCGACGCTGCCGATAGTGAGGCTCGCGGGGACTGGCTGCAGTGGCGCTGCTTGGCGGACAGAAGTGTCCGCAGCACACGAGTTGTCCCAGAACTTCTTCATGGCCGTTCGACAACGCCCTCAGCGGCTAAAGCCGCGATGAATTCTTGCGCTTTACGGCACGACTGAAGTCGTGCCCTTCCCATTCGTGCCGTCCGCGACTTCGCCGCAGTCCGCGGCGAGGGCAGCCCTCGCTGTCTTCCTCATATTCTATTCCACGACCAAAACAAAGCCCCCGCCGGAGCGAGGGCTGAGTCTCTGGATCTCTCCGCGAAATTCCGCGTTGGTCCTTGGCGAAAGGAATTATTTCTTCGCCGGTTCGGCTTTGGCGTACTTACGGCGGAAGCGCTCCACGCGACCGGCGGTGTCCATCAACTTCTGTTTGCCGGTGAAGAACGGATGGCACGCCGAGCAAATTTCGACGCCGATGTCGCCCTTATGGGTAGAGCGGGTCACAAATGCGTTGCCACATGCGCAATGCACGCGCACTTCGTTATATGCAGGATGAATGGCCGGTTTCATATAGGTTCCTATCTCTACTCGAATCATTAGATTCTACCGGATATGGCCGGGATTCAGCAATCCTGAATAGCTCTCAGCCGTCAGTTCTCGGCTCTCAGCAAAACACAATGAATCAGCCCTTTTCCGGAGCTGACGGCTGACAGCTGAGAGCTGACAGCTTTTCAGAATCGAAACAAGTAGCTGGCTTTTACGAAAAATTGGCGGCTGTCGTTGACGAAGCCCCGCGGCGTCTGAAATACGCCGACGTTCGGCTCGACATTCAGGTTCTGCAAGTCGCTGTTATAGCCCAGGTAGATCGCGGTCCCGGGATGCACGAGATAGGTGAGGAGAAAGTCGGCATTGAACTCCTTCGCAGTCGGCAGATAAGTGTAGGGGGACTCGACCAGCGGGCCGCCGGATATCGGCGTCCCAGCCAGCAGCCCGTTATATTGCAGGATTACGCGCGCTGAGAGTTGGGGCGTGAACTGCCAATTCCACTTGCTGCGCAGAATGTGATCGTTAAAGATTCCCCGGCCCGAGCCAGGAAACAGCGTTTGCTCAAACAAATAAGTGCTGTTGGTCGCTCGCAGGCGTTCGAAGAGGTAAGTGTTCTCGATTTTCAACGGCTTCATCGGGCGGAATGTCAGGCTGGCCGCGGCTGTGTCCTGCCGCGCGAGAAACGGCAGGTTGTACGGGGTCGGCGCAGCCGGCGGAACATCGGGCGAGGCGACAAAATTCGCGCTGTCTCCCCAATAATAGCTCGCGGCAACCGTAGCTTTCTTGAAGTATCCGGTCTGAAACGTGGCCCCACCTTCGTGCTCGTGATAATCCTGATTACCCGGATTCGGCCCCGAACAGTAGACAGTAAATCCCAGAAAGCAGAAGTCCCGCGGACGCAGCCGCTCCCGGAACTCTTCGTACGGCTTCAGAATGATGACCGTCTGCCCTCGGCCGCGAATCACGAAATAGGGCGCATAGAAGGTGTCGAGCCGCAATCCGGTGTGATCGAAGTCGTAGCGGACGTTGACTGACGGCCCCCAGCTTGTAATCCATCCTTTCTTCGGTCGAAAGCGGTAATGCACATCCTGCGTGGTTTCGCGGATGTCCACGCGGTTGATGAATCCGGGAATGGTTACGAATCCCGGGGTCACGTCGTTGTAGAGTCCTTCGTAAATGAAGTGCAGACCGTCGCGGCGCAGATCGAGTTTCTCCGCCGGCCCGGCGTAGTAGTTGCCATTGCCAACGTTTCCGGAGCTAAACGGATAAAGATTGGCTTCGCAGTTGAGTTTGAGGTTGCTCGAACTGGTGACGGCCTGACCTTCGAGCGTCCAGTTGGAGTTGAGCTTCAGGCGAGTGTCGACGCCCCCGATGCGGTTGAATTCGCCGGTGGTTGGGCACTCCCAGTCGGTGTAGATGGCGCCCACGCTCGACTGGCCGAAAATATCCCGGCTCACGCGCGCGATCGTGAAGTAGGAACGCATGCCAGAGAACTGGCTAAAGTCGGGCACAGCCAGGCCGGGGCTGCGATCGTCCGTCGCCATCACGCCCACCGAGTACGGCCCATCTTTTCCCGTGAGGCGGATTCCGGCGGATGGGTCGCCAATGCTGCGCGTAAACATCAGGTCCATGGGCGTGCGGAAAAAGTCTTCGTTCTCCAGAAAGAACGGACGCTTCTCCGGAAAATAAACGGCATACCGCTGGTTCACCGTAATCTGCGGGTCTTCGGACTCGATCTGGCTGAAGTCCGGGTTCGCGGTCATATCGACGACGAAGTGATCCTGGATGACAAACTTCGCGTCCATGCCCGGCTGACCCTGCACGTCGGCATGCTGAAAGTACGGGTTGGCGGGATCGCGCGTGTCGAGTGCGCGGAATCCGCGCATCAGGCCGTAGGGAATCAGTTCGATGCTGTGACTCGGAGAAATTCCTTCAAGGCCATAGAGCGTTGCGGCCTGGCCGAGCCGGCCCTGGATCCGCCGCGAAATATGCGGCCAGAAAGAATCTTCATTCTTGCGCTGGATGCCGCGATACAGAATGATTCCCCACACCTGCTGCTTGGTGGGCGGAAAACGCAGGCTTTTGAAGGGAATCGCTAGCCAAACTACATAGCCACGGCTGGTCACCTTGCCGCGCGAGTTCCAGACGGTGTCAAAGGAAGTATCGAAATTTCCGTTCACTTCGTCGCGCGAAGCCTCGGTCCAGATGGCGTCCCACTGCACTCCCAGTGGCGTGGTTTGAAAGGCGTAGGCGCGGCGGCGGTCGTGAAAGGTATCGAGCATGACCTCGACCTGATCGTCGTCGTAAACATCTTCGCGCACCGACATGCGGGCGCGCACCTGCCCGGGATCGTCGAAGCACACAAAGACCACATAAAGATTTTTCTGGTCGTAGCCCAGGTAGGCTTCGGTGGGCTCGGAAACAGCTTCCCCGTCGTGCGGAGTGCGCTGGCTGAACCCCGTGACCTTGGCCATTTCGAGCGCAATTTCTCCCTCCGGCTTCATGTTGAGGAAATCCTCCAGCGCAGGAGGCCGCTGCAGCCGCGGGATGGTAAGCGCCGGCGGCCCTTGCTGTGCGGCTGGGGCAGGCGCCGCGGGAGCAGAAGCCTGGGTAGTTGCAGAGGGCGGCTGCGACTGGCCCGTCTTTTGCCCGCCTCCGCTTGGCGGACTGAGGCTTTGCGCGGCAGTTTGCACAGCGCAGCAGGGACAGGCCCCTGCCGCGATCAGCCCCATAATCGCTGCGGTCAGAAACTTCCGCCGTGCCTTGAGTAGCAGTCGCAGATCTCGTTCCAGATACACCCTCTCTCTCGCGAGCGAAAGCAAGGGGGAATCGAGCAAGATACACCAACAGCGGCTATACAAAACAGAAAAATAATGTTTGTGAGGTTTGCCGAACAGGATACCGGGCCGAACCTGCAGACTGGCAAGGGGACTCAGCCGTTGGCGCTCGCCGCAGGCTCCGAGCGGAGCTAGAACAACGAACTCTGCTTTCGCGTCGGCGTAATCCCGAAATACTCATACGCTAACTGCGTGGCGACGCGCCCGCGAGGAGTCCGGTTCAGAAATCCAGCCTGCATCAGAAAAGGCTCGTAGATTTCTTCAATCGCGTCCGGCTCTTCGGCCAGCACCGCGGCCAGGGTATTCACGCCCACCGGCCCGCCTTGATATTTCTCAATGATGGTCAGCAGCAGCCGCCGGTCGACTTCGTCGAACCCGTACCGATCGACTTCGAGCATCTCGAGCGCCGCCTTCGCCGTAGGCTCGTCAATCTTGCCCGCCCCGCGCACCTGGGCGTAGTCCCGCACCCGCCGTAAGAGCCGGTTCGCAATTCTGGGCGTGCCGCGGGACCGCCCCGCTATTTCTTTCGCCCCCGCATCATCGACTTGCACTCCAATAATCTCCGCCGAGCGCTCCACAATCACCTGCAAATCGTCGGGAGTATAAAACTCCAGCCGCAGCATGATTCCGAAGCGCGAGCGCAGCGGCGCCGAAATCAGCCCTGCCCGCGTGGTCGCGCCCACAAACGTAAATGGCTTCACTTCCAGCGTGTGCGTCCGCGCCGACGGCCCCTGGCCGATAATAATGTCGAGCTTGTAGTCCTCCAGCGACGAATAAAGCAGTTCTTCCAGCACCGGCTGCAGGCGATGAATCTCATCAATAAACAGCACCTGCTTGTCCTGCATGTTGGTGATGATCGCCGTCAGATCGCCCTTGATCTGTAGCAATGGCGCCGCCGTCGGCTGAAAGTGCACGCCCAACTCGTTGGCGATAATGTTGGCCAGCGTCGTCTTGCCCAGGCCCGGCGGCCCGTAGAGCAGCACGTGGTCCATAGCCTCGCCGCGCGAGCGCGCCGCCTCGATGGCTACGGCCAGATTCTCTTTGACTTTCTTCTGCCCGATGAACTCAGCCAGCCGTTGCGGCCGCAGCTTCAGCTCAAACGAGGAATCGTCCTCCACCGGCGCAGCCGAGACCAGTCGCTCGCGGCTCGCGTTGAGGTCGAGATTGTTCTTCGCAGTAGACACTCGCCGGATGTTACCACGAAGAAACCATTGTCATCTGCCGGCGAGGTCAGGCCGGTAGCCAAACGCAGCCGACAGGCTCGCAGTCCTCCGCACTCCAACTTTGCAATCTCCCGCAAGAGTCCCTTGACAAAATGTCAAGCATACTTTACATT